>Ga0123390_1015130_pt1 | contig 10080 bp, 8 predicted proteins | sample T3HHNO3metaT_FD_89918 | JGI IMG/M metagenome (GOLD analysis project Ga0123390, IMG submission 89918) | Methane-oxidizing artificial microbial communities from Washington, USA to study methane cycling - T3-HHNO3 metaT (Metagenome... | ecosystem: Engineered > Modeled > Simulated communities... | reverse complement strand
CTTGCAGTGAAGCATATAAAATTCTGCAACGGAAGGGGTAAGGTTACTGTTCTGGTTGGGAGTTGATGGGTACTTCGTATACAATTTTGTTTCAACATAACAAGGATGCACCATGCAATCGAAACCGATTTTGACCCTGGACGACGTAAAGAAAATCGCTGCCGCCGCCGAAGCGGAAGCGGTCAAGAATAACTGGGCGGTCACGATCGCCATCGTCGACGACGGCGGCCACCTGCTGTGGCTGCAGCGCATGGATGGCGTGGCGCCGATCTCGTCGCACATCGCCCCATCGAAAGCCAAGACGGCCGCGCTGGGCCGCCGCGAATCGCGCATCTATGAAGAGATGATCAATGGCGGCCGCGTGTCGTTCCTGAGCGCGCCGGAAATCGACGGCTTGCTCGAAGGTGGCGTACCCATCGTGTTTGATGGTCACTATGTGGGCGCCGTCGGTGTCTCGGGCGTGAAATCCGCCGAGGATGCGCAAATCGCCAAGGCTGGCATTGCGGCGCTAGTGTAAGTAGTAACCGGTATTGCTTTGCAAGCCGCTCCGCGCAAGCCGGGCGGCTTTTTTCATGGAGCGCAGGATTTATGCTGCTGCGCAAAAAAATGCCGGGGCTTCTGTATTTTCTTCCTTGTGGAAAAGCTTCCTTTTGGTTATAATTCAAAGGTTTAGCCAATCACACATATACCGTAGCGACTACCCATCCCCTCATTCAAAATGACCGTTGAAACACCCTGAGTGCATCTGGCTCGGGTAACTAGGCGGTCGGTCTGACGTGGCGCAGCTACGGTAACTTTATCAGGAGTTGCCCTTGCCGCCATTTTTTTCTGGCCCTGCCGTTCCAGCCATATTAGCGCTTGCTGATGGAACGATCTTTAAAGGTTTTTCGATCGGTGCCGCCGGTCATACCACGGGCGAGGTTGTTTTCAACACCTCGATGACCGGGTATCAGGAAATCCTTACCGACCCAAGCTATTGCCGCCAGATGGTCACCCTGACCTATCCGCATATCGGCAATACGGGCGTCAATCCGGAAGACGTCGAATCTTCCAAGGTTCACGCCGCTGGCCTCATCATCCGCGATCTGCCATTGCTGGCATCCAATTTCCGTTCCACCCTCTCCCTGTCCGACTACCTCAAAGCTGAAAATATCGTCGCCATCGCCGGCATCGATACACGCAAGCTCACGCGCATCCTGCGTGAAAAAGGTGCGCAGGGCGGCGCCATCCTCGTCGGCACGCAAGGCAACGAGCCATCCGCCGCGCAAGCGCTGGAACTGGCCCGCTCCTTCCCCGGCCTGGCCGGCATGGACCTGGCTAAAGTAGTCTCAAGCAAGGACGCCTACGAATACCGCGAAACGGAATGGACCTTGGGTGCAGGCTACGGCCAGCTGGCCGATGCCGACGCGAAATACCACGTGGTCGCTTTCGACTACGGCGTCAAGCGCAACATCCTGCGCATGCTGACGGCACGCGGCTGCAAAGTCACCGTGCTGCCGGCGCAAGCTTCCGCCGCCGACGCCTTGGCGTTGAACCCGGACGGCATCTTCCTGTCGAACGGCCCTGGCGACCCGGAACCATGTGACTACGCGATTGCCGCGACGAAAGAACTGATCGAGAAGGGCATCCCGACCTTCGGCATCTGCCTCGGCCACCAGATCATGGCTTTGGCTTCCGGCGCGAAAACCTTGAAGATGAAGTTCGGCCACCACGGCGCCAACCACCCGGTGCAAGACCTGGAAACGAAACAGGTCTTGATTACCTCGCAAAACCACGGTTTCGCAGTCGACGCGGCAACTCTGCCCGCGAATTGCCGCGTGACCCATGAATCGCTGTTCGACGGTTCCCTGCAGGGCTTTGCCCGCACGGACAAGCCGGCCTTCTGCTTCCAGGGCCACCCTGAAGCGTCGCCGGGCCCGATGGATGTTGCTTACCTGTTTGACCGCTTCATCAACTTGATGGCTGCGGAGGAGAAAAAGAAAAATGCCTAAACGTTTAGATATTAAAAGTATTCTGATTATTGGCGCTGGCCCGATCGTGATCGGCCAGGCCTGCGAATTCGATTATTCCGGCGCGCAAGCGTGCAAGGCCCTGCGCGAAGAGGGCTACAAAGTCATCCTGGTCAACAGCAATCCTGCGACCATCATGACGGATCCGGAAATGGCCGACGTGACCTACATCGAACCGATCACCTGGTCGGTCGTTGAACGCATCATCGCCAAGGAGCGTCCTGACGCGATCCTGCCGACGATGGGCGGCCAGACGGCGCTGAACTGCGCGCTGGACCTGTTCAACAATGGCGTGCTGGAAAAATACAACGTCGAGCTGATCGGCGCGTCGCCGGAAGCCATCGACAAGGCCGAAGACCGTTCCAAGTTCAAGGACGCGATGACCAAGATCGGCCTCGGTTCGGCCCGTTCCGGCGTGGCGCACTCGATGGAAGAATCGTGGGCCGTGCAGCGCACCCTGGGCTTCCCGACCATCATCCGTCCATCGTTCACCATGGGCGGTTCCGGCGGCGGCATCGCCTACAACGAAGAAGAATTCGAAACCATCTGCAAGCGCGGCCTGGAAGCGTCGCCGACGAAAGAGTTGCTGATCGAAGAATCGTTGCTGGGCTGGAAAGAGTACGAGATGGAAGTGGTGCGCGACAAGGCGGACAACTGCATCATCATCTGCTCGATCGAAAACCTCGACCCAATGGGCGTGCACACGGGCGACTCGATTACCGTCGCTCCTGCGCAAACCCTGACGGACAAGGAATACCAGATCATGCGCAATGCCAGTCTGGCAGTGCTGCGCGAGATCGGCGTCGACACCGGTGGCTCGAACGTGCAATTCTCGATCAACCCCGTCGATGGCCGCATGATCGTCATCGAGATGAATCCGCGCGTATCGCGTTCGTCGGCCCTGGCCTCGAAAGCGACGGGCTTCCCGATCGCCAAGATCGCCGCCAAGCTGGCCGTCGGTTTCACCCTGGACGAGCTGCGCAATGAAATCACGGGCGGCGCCACGCCGGCATCGTTCGAGCCGTCGATCGATTACGTCGTCACGAAGATTCCCCGTTTCACGTTCGAGAAATTCCCGACCGCCGACCACCACCTGACGACGCAGATGAAATCCGTCGGCGAAGTGATGGCCATTGGCCGTACCTTCCAGGAATCGTTCCAGAAAGCCTTGCGCGGCCTGGAAGTGGGCGTGGACGGCATGAACGAGAAGACCAAGGACCGCGAAAAGATCGAAGAAGAACTGGGCGAGCCTGGTCCTGAGCGCATCTGGTACGTGGGCGACGCATTTGCCCAGGGTTTCACTTTGGAAGAAGTGCATCAGCTGACCAAGATCGACCCATGGTTCCTGATTCAGATCAAGGAAATCGTCGACCTGGAACTGTGGCTCGATACGCAGAAGCTGGAAAACCTGGACAAGAACACCCTGTACAAGTTGAAACAGAAGGGCTTCTCGGACCGCCGCCTGGGCTTTTTGCTGCAGACGACCGACACGGCCGTGCGCCAGCAGCGCCATGCGCTGAACATCCGTCCCGTCTACAAGCGCGTCGATACTTGCGCGGCCGAGTTTTCGACCGACACGGCGTACATGTATTCCACGTACGACGAAGAGTGCGAATCGAATCCGACCGACAAGAAAAAGATCATGGTATTGGGCGGTGGCCCGAACCGTATCGGCCAGGGTATCGAGTTTGACTATTGCTGCGTCCACGCGGCCCTCGCCATGCGCGAAGACGGCTACGAAACCATCATGGTCAATTGCAACCCAGAAACGGTTTCGACCGACTATGACACTTCCGACCGTCTGTACTTCGAGTCCCTGACCCTGGAAGACGTGCTGGAAATCGTCGCCATCGAAAAACCGGTCGGCGTGATCGTGCAGTACGGCGGCCAGACGCCATTGAAACTGGCGCTGGACCTGGAAGCGAATGGCGTGCCGATCATCGGCACCTCGCCCGACATGATCGACGCGGCCGAAGACCGCGAGCGTTTCCAGCAAATGCTGCACAAGCTGGAACTGCGCCAGCCGCCTAACCGCACCGCGCGCACGGAAGCCGACGCCCTGGCGCTGGCGCAGGAAATCGGCTATCCGCTGGTCGTGCGTCCATCGTACGTGCTGGGCGGCCGCGCCATGGAAATCGTCCACGAGCAACGCGACCTCGAGCGCTACATGCGCGAAGCCGTCAAGGTCTCGCACGATTCGCCAGTGTTGCTGGACCGCTTCCTGAACGACGCCATCGAGTGCGACGTCGATTGCATCTCCGACGGCGAAACGACGTTCATCGGCGGCGTGATGGAACACATCGAACAGGCTGGCGTCCACTCGGGCGACTCTGCTTGCTCGCTGCCACCATACTCGCTGTCGCAAGAAACCATTGATGAACTGAAACGCCAGACGGCGCTGATGGCCAAGGGTTTGAACGTGGTCGGCCTGATGAACGTGCAGTTCGCGATCCAGAAGCAAGAGATCGATGGCGAAATGAAAGACGTCGTCTTCGTGCTGGAAGTCAATCCACGCGCGTCGCGCACCGTGCCTTTCGTTTCGAAAGCCACCGGTCTGCAACTGGCGAAGATTGCCGCGCGCTGCATGGTCGGCCAGTCGCTGGCCTCGCAAGGCATCACGCAGGAAGTCGTGCCGCCATACTTCAGCGTCAAGGAAGCCGTGTTCCCGTTCGTCAAGTTCCCTGGCGTGGACACCATCCTCGGCCCTGAAATGAAATCGACGGGCGAAGTCATGGGCGTGGGCCTGACCTTCGGCGAAGCATTTGTAAAATCGCAGCTGGGCGCCGGCGTGAACCTGCCAAAATCGGGCAAGGTCTTCATCAGCGTGAAAGCGTCGGACAAGCCGCGCGCCGTGCAAGTGGCGCGTGATTTGGTCGAGTCCGGTTTCACCGTGGTCGCCACCAAGGGTACCGCCGCCGTGATCGCTGCCGCCGGCATCGCCGTCACGCCAGTGAACAAGGTGATCGAAGGCCGTCCGCACGTGGTCGACATGATCAAGAACCATGAAATCGTGCTGGTGATCAACACCGTGGAAGAAAAGCGCAGCGCCATCGTCGATTCGCGGGCCATCCGCACGTCGGCCCTGGCGTCGCGCGTGACGACCTACACCACCATCGCCGGCGCGGAAGCGGCCGTCGAAGGCATCCGCCACCTCGATGAGCTGCGTGTGTACGATTTGCAAGGCCTGCACAAGACCCTGCAGCAAGCGTAGTCCGCGCGCCATTTGCAGTGACCGCCGTTAGGCGGTACACTGCATGCTTATCAACCACAGAGTTCCGTGCAGAGTAGCGCGCGGCCTCTGTGGTTTTCACTTGGTAAGGCCGTTAAACGTGGCAACACACTGCAACGGCGCCGATAACTAGCAGATAGTAGAGATAACATGACCTCAGTCCCATTGACCAAATACGGCGCAGAACTTCTGAAGGAAGAGCTGCATCATTTGAAGACCAAGGAACGCCGCATCGTCATCGATGCGATCGCCGAAGCGCGTTCGCACGGAGATTTGTCGGAAAACGCCGAGTACGATGCCGCCAAGGAACGCCAGGCCTTCGTCGAAGGCCGCATCGCCGAGCTCGAAGGCAAGCTGGGCGCAGCGCAAATCATCGACCCGACCGCGCTCGACGCGGAAGGCCGCGTGGTGTTTGCCTCGACGGTGAACCTGGAAGACCTGGAATCGGGCCAGAAAGTCACGTACCAGATCGTCGGCCTCGATGAAGCCGACCTGAAAAAGAACAAGGTTTCCGTGACGTCCCCGATCGCCCGCGCGCTGATCGGCAAGTATGCCGGCGACGTGGTGGAAGTGCAGGCGCCGTCCGGCCCGCGCGAATACGAAATCCTGGAAGTACTGTACATCTGATGCTCGCCCGCGTGCGCATCCTCGTTGCCACCCTGTGGGCCGGCAGCCTGTGGACCATCGGCTTCATCGTGGCGCCGACCCTGTTCGGCACCCTGAGCGATAGAGTGCTGGCGGGCAATATCGCCGGCAGCATGTTCCGCGCCGAAGCCTGGCTGTCCATCGCCTGCGCTGTGGTACTGCTGGCCTTGCTGCAATGGGCGCCCGGCGCGCTGGAACTCAAGCGCCGGCGCCTGCTGGGCGCGCTGGTGCTGTCGATGCTGGTGTGCGCGCTGCTCAGCCATTTCGGCATTTCGCCGCTGATGGCCGAGCTCAAGGCGCAAGCCCCGTCGGGTATCATGGACGAAGCCATGCGCAGCCGTTTCGGCATGCTGCATGGCGTGTCGACGCTGATCTTTGCCGTGCAAAGCTTGCTGGCGGGCGTGCTGATCTGGAAACAGCAATAAACGTTGGCGGTGTTGTCGGATTACGCGCTGCGCGCTAATCCGACCTACCGATCAATGCCGTAGGTCGGATTAGCGGCGCCCTGGCGCCGCGTAATCCGACAAGCAATAAAAAAGCGGAGCAGGGAAGATCCCGTGCTCCGCTTCTTGTTTCAACAGCCTTGCGGCTGCTGAACGACAGGCTTACTTGCTGCCCAGTGCGCTTTTCTTGGCGCTTTTCTGACGTGGCTTGGCACGCTTGATGGAACCGCCTTCGGTAACGCGCTCATTGCCCTTGATCATGACTTTCGTCACGCTCGGGCGCTTGGTGCCGCTGGCGCTGGCCTTGACGATGGTCACTTCGCGCATGCCTTTGCCGGCGCTGACCTTCTCCTTAACCACTTCTTTTTTCGGACGGTAGATTACCAGCAGTTTGCCAATATGTTGTACCGGGGCGGCGCCGAGATTGCCGCAAATCGTATCGTACATTCCGACGCGGGCTTCGCGGTCGTCGCCGAACACGCGGACTTTAATCAGACCGTGCGAATCCAGGCCAAGGTCGATCTCTTTGAGGACAGCAGGTGTCAAGCCCGCTTCGCCAATAATGACGATAGGCTTCAGCGCGTGTGCTTCGGCGCGCAGTGCGCTGCGCTCTACGGGTGTAAGTTTTAGCATAATAATATTTAGTAATTCCCTTAAAAGCAGTATTCTACGCGAATGGCAAAGAAGAAATTAAACAAAAACTGGTTGCACGACCACATAAATGATCCATATGTGAAGTTGGCGCAAAAAGAGGGCTACCGCGCCCGGGCAGCATACAAGCTCAAAGAAATCGATGAAGACGAAAAACTGATCAAACCTGGGCAGGTGATTGTCGACCTTGGTTGCACTCCTGGCAGCTGGGCCCAGTACACGCGGCGCAAGCTGGCCGGCAAGGACGGCGGCGGGGTCAATGGTACCCTGATTGGCCTGGACATGCTGGAAATGGAGCCAATAGCCGATTTCCACTTCATCCAGGGCGACTTCCGCGAAGCGCGCGTGCTGCGCCAGCTGGAAGTGGTGTTGCAGGGCCGCAAGGTCGACCTGGTCCTGTCGGACATGGCGCCCAACCTGTCGGGCATCGCCACGGCGGATGCCGCGCGCATGGAACACTTGATTGACCTGGCCATCGAATTTTCGCAATTGCACCTGAAGCCGTCTGGCGTGCTGCTGGTGAAATGCTTCAAAGACATGGGTTTCAGCCAGATCGTGGAGAAATTCCGCGCTGAATTCAAGGTCGTGGTGCAGAAAAAGCCGAAGGCCAGCCGCGATAAATCGTCGGAAATCTTCCTGATGGGCCGTGGAATCAAGAATCCGCTGAAAAATGCCGTGGAAGAAGATGATTCCGCCCTTGATATTTAAGCGGGAATCCGCACATGGGAACGAGAAGTGCAGTAGCGTCTGATGGCATAAAAGCCTAAATTGTTTATACTGCATTTTTTTGCGTGAACGCGATTTTTTCGCGCGCACGGATCGGCGGGCTTTGGCACGGCCCGCTTATTGCGAGTAAAATCGTGTTTCTAGCTATAGGTAAAGAGATGCGCACTGCATCCAAGGAGTCTTCGTGAATAACATGTTTTCCAAATCTGCCATCTGGGTAGTCGTATTGCTGCTGTTGTTCATGCTGTTCAAGCAATTCGACAGTCATGGCGCCACAGGCGGCAGCAAGGCCATCGCTTATTCCGATTTGCTGGATGAAGTCAAAGCCAAGCGCGTCAAGGATGTCGTGATCGAAGGTTCGTCGATCACCGCCAAGCTGATGGACGACACCAAGGTGCGTACCACCGCCACCAGCCTCGACAAGGGCCTGATCGGCGACTTGCGCGACAATGGCGTGCATTTCGATGTGCGTCCGCCTGAGGAAGCGTCTTTCCTGCAAACTATTTTTGTTTCCTGGTTCCCCATGCTGCTGTTGATCGGCGTCTGGGTTTTCTTCATGCGTCAGATGCAAGGCGGCGGCAAGGGCGGGGCATTCTCGTTCGGCAAGTCGAAAGCGCGCATGATGGATGAAGCCAGCAACACCGTCACCTTCGCCGATGTCGCCGGTTGCGACGAAGCGAAAGAAGAAGTCAACGAAGTGGTCGACTTCCTCAAGGATCCGAGCAAATTCCAGAAACTGGGCGGCCGCATTCCCCGCGGCGTGCTGATGGTTGGTCCTCCGGGCACGGGTAAAACCCTGCTGGCGCGCGCCATCGCCGGCGAAGCCAAGGTGCCGTTCTTCTCGATTTCCGGTTCTGACTTCGTGGAAATGTTCGTCGGCGTCGGCGCCAGCCGCGTGCGCGACATGTTTGAAAACGCGAAAAAGCATTCGCCGTGCATCATCTTCATCGATGAGATCGACGCTGTCGGCCGTCACCGTGGTGCCGGCATGGGCGGCGGCAATGACGAGCGCGAACAGACCTTGAACCAGTTGCTGGTCGAGATGGACGGTTTTGAAGCGAACTCCGGCGTGATCGTCGTGGCCGCCACCAACCGCGCCGACGTGCTCGACAAAGCGCTGCTGCGTCCAGGCCGTTTCGACCGCCAGGTGTCCGTCGGCTTGCCCGACATCCGCGGCCGCGAGCAGATCTTGAACGTGCACATGCGCAAAGTGCCTATCGGTACCGACGTGAAAGCCGATATCCTGGCCCGCGGCACCCCTGGTTTCTCGGGCGCGGACCTGGCCAACCTGGTCAACGAGGCAGCCCTGTTTGCCGCACGCCGCAGCAAGCGTCTGGTGGAAATGGCCGACTTCGAAGACGCGAAAGACAAGATCTACATGGGTCCCGAGCGTAAATCGATGATCATCCGCGAGGAAGAGCGTCGCAATACGGCTTACCATGAGTCCGGTCACGCCGTCGTCGCCAAGCTGCTGCCGAAGGCTGATCCCGTGCATAAAGTGACGATCATGCCGCGCGGCTGGGCCCTGGGCCTGACCTGGCAGCTGCCGGAACACGACAATCTGTCCGCCTACAAGGACAAGATGCTGGAAGAAATTTCCATCCTGTTCGGTGGCCGTATCGCCGAAGAGATTTTCGTTGGGCAAATGTCCACGGGCGCGTCGAACGACTTCTCGCGCGCCACCAAGCTGGCCCGTTCCATGGTGACCCGCTTCGGCATGTCCGACAGCATGGGCGTGATGGTCTACGAAGACAGCGAAAACGAAGGTTTCTTCGGTGGCGCCACCAAGACGATCTCGGAAGCGACCCAGCAAAAGGTCGATGCTGAAATCCGCAACATTCTCGACAAGCAATATGCTTTGGCGCGCACCTTGCTGGAAGGTAACCGCGACAAGGTCGAAATGATGACCAAAGCCTTGCTGGAATGGGAAACCATTGATGCAGAGCAAATCAATGACATCATGGCCGGCCTGGAGCCGCGTCCACCGAAAGTCATCCCGCCACGCCGCAATGCGGGCGACAGCGGCACGGGCGGCATCTCGCCTAACGTGACGGCACCAGCCTGATAACGGCCGCCCTGACCGGCGGTGTGCAAGGGCATGGCAAGAACGAGGGTAAGGAGCAATCCTTGCCCTTTTTCGTTGCCGCGACAGTTTTTTCCTGACGACTACAAAGATTCACATGCGACACTATTTGCAATTCGGCCGTTTCCGCTTCAACCTGTCCGGCACGCAGGCGCTGGTGATGGGTATTCTGAACATCACGCCTGACTCGTTTTCCGATGCGGGCCAGTATCAACACCTGGAGTTTGCCATCTCGCGCGCCGAACAGATGATGGTTGACGGCGTCGACATCATCGACATCGGCGGCGAATCGAG
>Ga0123390_1100731_pt1 | contig 10084 bp, 14 predicted proteins | sample T3HHNO3metaT_FD_89918 | JGI IMG/M metagenome (GOLD analysis project Ga0123390, IMG submission 89918) | Methane-oxidizing artificial microbial communities from Washington, USA to study methane cycling - T3-HHNO3 metaT (Metagenome... | ecosystem: Engineered > Modeled > Simulated communities... | reverse complement strand
TTGTCTGAACTCGCTAAAATAAAAAAATTAGATCCTAGCATGGCTTTCTAAAATAGCCAAAAAAACATACCCTTAGCGGCGGTTAAATGAAGAGACAATTTCTATTTGCGTTGTACCAAACCCCACGGGGTAAGCTACTGCAAACCATGGAAGCCAACTATCTGCGAAGATCAATAACGGTGAGTTGTAAGCAACAACAACTCCAGATCGGTGGTTTAGGTTGGGAAAATGAGTTCGTCGATTTTTCCTTGTATAGGAATTATCTAATTCTTGACGGCAAGGCCTTGGGTGATGCTGGCGCGTTGAAGGTGACCGCTAAAGCTTTTAACTTGCCTATTCAAACTGAATCGATGGATTTAGTCATACTTCCGCACATTTTAGAGTTTGACGCACGGCGATTTCAAACCCTGCGCGAAGTCAATCGCGTGTTAAAGCCGGGCGGCGAATTGGTCATGCTGAATTTCAATCCTTTCAGTATGTCGGTACGTTTCCAGTTTTTATGGGACCGGAAGCTTGCGGAATCTTGGCGGGCGCATTTCATTACCAAAGCGCGGGTTTTGGATTGGTTGAAATTGATGAACTTCGAATTGTTAACGACTGCCGAGTTTGGACTAGACAGCTATACCATCGCTCACGGTAAATTCGAATTTAGTTTTGCGTCTTTGTTTGCTATGGCTTACGGCATTAAAGCGGTGAAGAGGCAATATACATTGATTCCTTTGACCGCGACGCAGCAACGCCGAAGCAATTTGGCTGCGGTTGGATTAGGTTTGAAATCGAATTTACTTAGATAGGTTGACCATGACTGAAGTGATTGTTTACACAGATGGTGCATGCAAGGGCAATCCTGGGCCTGGAGGCTGGGGTGTGCGCTTGGAATATCGAGACAAAGAAAAGGAACTATGCGGTGGTGAACCTGAAACGACGAACAACCGGATGGAGTTGGTAGCCGCAATACAAGCTTTAGAAACTTTAACTAAGCCTTGCAGCGTCAAATTGCACACTGACTCCAAATATGTTTTGCAAGGCATTACCGAATGGATGGCTAACTGGAAAAAGCGGGCATGGAAAACTGCGGCAAATAAACCGGTGAAAAACGAAGATTTATGGCGACGTTTGGATGCTGCGATCCAGCGGCACAACATCGATTGGATATGGGTGAAAGGACATGCCGGGGATGTTGGTAACGAGCGTGCCGATCAGTTGGCCAACCTGGGAATCGAACGATTGTCTCGCCGCTAAACTAATTAAAATCGGGAAAACACATGTTAGGTTCGATAGCTGCCGCGTTAGTCGGCATTTGGTTTTTCAACACTGCGGCACGCTCAGGTCGTCCGGCTGTCTCATGGGCGGTGTCGGGTGTGGTGGTGTATTTTTTGGCGGCGCTTCTCTGGACTTTGGCAATTACGCCCGGTGTCAAAGATGCTGCAAGTCACAGCCAGAGCACTACGCTGATCTTTATCGTTCGCTATGCCTATATCGGTTTTGGCGTATCGGTAGCGGTTTTGCTGAATGGTTGGTTGAATAAATCCGCCGACTCTGAATAGCGCGCCAGTGTCAAATTGGTCGGTCTATATCATTCAGTGTGATGACGGCAGCTTATATACCGGCATTAGTACCGATGTTGAGCGACGTTTCCACCAGCATCTGATGCAAAAAGGGGCCAAATATTTCAGAAGCCGACAACCTCGGCAACTGGTGTTTGTCGAAGCGGGGCACGACCGCGTCTCGGCTTCCAGAAAGGAGGCGTTGATCAAACAAATGAAACGTTGCGAAAAGCTGGAGCTTATCGCTGCTTACAGGCGTTAAATTATTAATTACAGCTATTTTGCGGGAGATAAATTTGGCCTGTTAATGCGGATAGATTTGAGAATGATTTGCATTAAATGTTGTAGGGGTTTTATACTCGAGTCTCAAATTCTTGGAGACCGATATGAAGCCATTCAACTCAAAACTTAGCGCCGCGATCTCGGCGATTGTCGTCAGTGCCGGGGTAAACGCTGCGGGGATTCCCGTCGAAAAGCCGCAGACCATGGATGAAATGTGGAAGATCATTCAAGCTCAGCAGCAGCAGATTGATAGCATGACTAAGAAGCTGGAGGCGGTTGCCCAAAAGGCGCCAACTGGCGAAGTCAGCAATTTAGAGCGCAAAACTAATGTGTTGACGGAAGAAGTGGAAAAGCTCCGTACCGAATTGGTGGTGCCGGAAAAAGTGGAATACAAAAGTGCTTATGGTTTAGGTCCTGCGGCGTCGAAAGTTTATCAAGCCAGCAAAGGGTTGTCATTGGGTGGCTACGGTGAGGCCAATTATCAGGCTAGAGTCAACGACCAAGGCGGTCGAGATGAAGATGGTAATGTCAGGAATTCAAATAATGCCGACCTGGAGCGCTTGGTTATTTACGCGGGTTACAAATTTACTGACAGCATTCTGTTTAACAGCGAGATCGAGTTCGAACATGGAACCACAGGTGAAGGTAGTGAAGAAAGGGGTGAGGTTTCGGTAGAGTTTGCGTCTTTGGATTTTTTCATCAATAGAATGGCTAATGTTCGGGCAGGTATGTTGCTGATGCCTATGGGCTTCATCAACCAAATACATGAACCGCCATTTTTCTTCGGAAACAATCGTCCCGAAGTCGAACGGCGTATTATTCCGAGTACCTGGCATGAAAATGGACTCGGTCTATTTGGTGAATTGTTGCCAGGATTGACCTATACCACATACGTAGTCAATGGTATGAATGCTAGAGGATTTGCGTCCAATGGTATTCGAGAAGGCCGCCAAGGCGGCAGTCAGGCATTAGCGGAAGATTTGGCCTACGTGGGTCGAGTAGATTACGCGCCAGCGTTTGTACCTGGATTAAGTGTCGGCGGATCTGCGTATCTTGGTAAGTCTGGTCAAAATCAGTTTTTCGCTGGCGAGAAAGCCGATGTGATGACAGAGCTATATGAAGCGCACTTGCAGTGGAAATATCGCGGTCTCGAATTCCGTACGCTGGGTTCCTTTGGTCATGTTGGCAATGCGGCGATATTGTCTGCTGCAAATGGTAATGGAGTCATTGGCTCGGAAAATTACGGCTGGTACAGCGAGGTCGGTTACGACATTCTGCCGCATGTCTTGCACGATACCACCCAATATTTGGCGCCATTTTTCCGCTATGAACGCTTGGATACAGTTGCCAAAGTGCCAGTGGGGTATGCCGATGATTTCACCAAGGATATCGAAATCTTCCAGGTCGGTATGAACTACAAACCGATACCCAATGTGGTGATCAAAGCCGATTACCGTAATTTCAATCAGAAATCAGGTACGTCACCCGATGATTTCAACCTCGGTGTAGGCTTTATTTTCTAACAACGATATTGTTATCAGCATGCCCCGTTGCTTTGATTGACGGGGCAATCCCTTGTTTTACCGGCATAACCAATCCAATTTTCAACTGCTGCGGCTTGGCAAATTGATGCCCGGTCTCTATCATAGCCGCCCTGTCATTCACTTAATTGGATTTCTCCAAAGTATGCTGTTTTCAAAATATTCCCGGTTCTTCCTGATTCTACTGGCTTTTTGCCTGACGACTCTGAGTGCTTATGCCACTGTGTTCTACAGCAAAGAAGAAGCAATGAAGCTGGCCTTCGGCGACGACGCGACCGTGGAAATGCAATCGCTGTTTCCCACGCCGGAGGAAGTAGCGCAGATCGAACAGCTTGCGAAGGTCAAGCTGGAATCCAATCTGTTCAGCTTTTATGTGGGCAAGAAGCAAGGCGCCGTGATCGGCTATGCCGCCATTGAAGCGCACACGGTTAGAACCAAGCCGGAAACCTTGCTGGTGGTATTAACGCCGGAAGGCAAATTGCGTAACGTCCATACGCTGGCGTTTCATGAGCCGCCGGAATATCAACCGCCTGAGCGCTGGATGGCCTTGCTGGCGAATCATTCCATCGAAGAGTTGAGCCTGAATCAAGATATACAAGGGGTGGCCGGGGCGACGCTCAGCACCCGTGCCGCAATTAATAGCGCCCGTAAGGTACTGGCGATTTATCAAGTTCTCATCCAAAACAAGCCACACTGATGCGTTTTTTTGTTACCGGCGAACAGAATCGCCAGCTGCTGATCAATACTCTGATCTTGATGTTCTTGGCCTATGTGGCTTTGTTGTGGATCAGCAATGGTCTGATGTACTTCCATAAAATGAATCTCACACCGGAGTCGGTCGTTTCTTACTATTTGGGCAACGAGCAAGAGTTTAACGAACCGAAAAGCTATCAAAGTTTGCTGGAAGTCAGTCATTTTCATTTGTTTGCAATGGGCATGTTGGTATTGACACTGACGCACCTCATGCTGATGACCTCGTTGCCGACGCTGATGAAAGTCTGGATTAGCACGATAGTTTATGGTGCGGCGATAGCCGATGAAGCGGCCGGGTGGTTGGTGCGTTATGTCGATCCGGCTTTTGCTTATTTCAAAATAGCCGCGTTTTTATTACTGGAAACATCCTTGTTCCTTTTGATCGTCATAGTCAGTTTGTCGTTGATTGAATCGCGTCGGCAATTGCGTTAAAACCGTTTTCCTCGTTGTCACTATTTAATTAATCGGCGCACTCTGCCTGTTCGCTACTGTCCTATCAACGGGTAGGCCGGTAGCTGTATATATTGTCTAGCGCCGCGCCACTCTTCATCCGAACTCTTTGAATCCAATCCCCGGAGCAGAATCATGAACAAACATTTACAACAAGTTAGAGATTTTCACCGGAAATTCGCTATCAAGCAGCCCGACGATGGCGAAATCGGGCATTTGTCCGACATGGATATTGTGATGCGCCAAGCCTTATTGCTGGATTGCGGTAGCGAGACATTTAAAGCCATTGCCAGCGGTGACCTGATCAAAATTTTGGCTGGGCTGGTGGATTTATCCTTTAATGCGCTGGCGGCCATCGCGTGCAGGGGTGACGAGGTGGTAAGCGTGTCCGCCAACTGGCGGCAAGATGGTTCGGTACTGTCAGTGATGCGGGTGCTGTCCGAGAAAATCAACCTGTGTACTTCCGGCGAGACCGTGCATTATTCGGGCTTATATGCAATCTGCGCGCATTTATCCCAGCGTTTTGTGAATGCCGATTTCGATGAAGCTTTTCAAATCGTGTATCAACAGTTGATGAGTGGGCGCGGCAGCGAGCGTTTGGATTTAAGTCCGGCACTATTCGAATAACTGCGAGTTTCACTATGGCAGAACAACGTTACACGCTGGGCTTCGTCGGCATAGGCCTGATGGGGCAACCGCTAAGCCTGCGGCTTCTGGAGGCCGGTTTTCAGGTCAATGTCTGGAATCGCACGGTTGCCAAATTGGATGTGGTGGCTGGTGCGGGTGCTAAGGTCTGCGGCAGTGTCGGTGAATTGGTAAAAGCCTCCGATGTGGTGATTTTGTGCCTGGCCGACACCATGGCCGTTGAAGCGGTGGTGACGGAACAAATTATTGTTAACGGCGCTGCCGATAAATTGTTAATAGATTTGTCCAGCATCCATCCGGAAGCCACCCGGAGTATCGCGGCGACATTGCAGGCCGCGTGCGGCATGCGCTGGGTGGACGCGCCGGTATCCGGAGGTACGGCCGGGGCAGAGCAGGGTAGTTTGGCGATTATGGCTGGTGGTGCTGAACCGGATATTGAAATTGCCAGAGAAGTATTGCGACCGCTGTATAGCCGTTTGACGCATATGGGGCCAATTGGCAGTGGTCAGACCACTAAAATCTGCAATCAGATGATCGTCAGTTGCAATGTGCTAGTCATAGCAGAAATGATGGCGCTGGCAAAAGCCGCCGGTGTCGACGCCGCAAAAATTCCCGAAGCGCTGGCCGGTGGCTTTGCCGATTCCAAGCCACTGCAAATCGTCGGACCGGAAATGGCCGATAAGCGTTTCGAACCGGTAAAGTGGCGCGTGAAAACTTTATTGAAAGATTTAAATATGGCCGTCGATTTAGCCGGCAAACAGGGTAGTGCGATACCTATGTCGGGCTTGGCTGCGCAACTAATGCAATTGCACGGCAGTGGCGGCTTTTTGGAGCAAGATCCCGCGACGCTCATCAAACTGTACGCCCAAGACTGATGCTGCGCTTTACCGCCAATCTGAGTTTATTGTTTACTGAACTGCCGTTGCCGGAACGGTTTCAGGCGGCTAAACAGTGCGGTTTCGATGCAGTGGAAATCCAGTTTCCCTACTCGCTACCCGCCGAACAAATCTGCGATATATTGGATCAGCAGGATTTGCAGTTGGTGTTGTTCAATGTCGATGCCGATACTTTGCTGCAAGGTGGCGAGGGTTTGGCGGCGGTTCCGGAAAAACGCGATCAATTTAAAGCCGCGGTAGAGCAGACGCTGACTTATACCGAACGATTAAAGCCCTACGTTATTAACGTGTTACCGGGTCGTTGTTTGGACCCACAACGCTTGGGCGAATATCAAACGACTTTGCTGGAAAATCTGGCTTACGCCGCTTCAGCTTTTGCCGATTTGGGTATCAAAATCGTATTCGAAGCCGTCAATAGCTATGACATGCCTGGCTTTATTTTCGACACCAGTCAGAAGATGCTGGATGCGCTAAAGCAAATCGATCATCCGAACTTATTCATACAATACGACATTTATCACATGAGCCGAATGGGCGAAGATTGTGCCGGATTTTTACGTCAACATTTGGATAAGATCGGCCATATTCAGTTTGCCGATTGCCCAGGCCGCGCTCAGCCGGGCACCGGCGCCGTGGATTTCGATAGCCTGTTCAACATTATCGCGACGTCGGACTATCAAGGTTGGGTTGGGGCCGAGTACCGGCCGACCGCTGGCACCGTTGCCAGTTTGCCTTGGTTGAAAACCTACTCGATAAAATAATCGGGCGGTATAATCGCTTGGTCTTACTCACCTGTTGATTACTATGTCCAAACATAATTTCACGATACATCACGCCAGTTTGATCGTCTCCGATACCGAGCAATCGCTGCTTTTTTACCGCGATGTGTTGGGAATGGAGCAGACTGAGCGGCCGAATCTGCCGTTTCCCGGTGCCTGGTTGCAAATCGGCGCCCAGCAAATTCATTTGCTGGAATTGGATAATCCCGATCCAACAACCGGCAGGCCGGCGCATGGCGGTCGTGATCGGCATGTGGCGATGCATATCGATTCGGTTGATGCTTTGCGCGAAGATCTGGAGCGGACCGGTACGGCTTATACGGTGAGTATTTCCGGCCGCAAGGCGCTGTTTTGCCGCGACCGTGACGGCAATGCGCTGGAGTTTATTGAGCGGCCTTGATGCCCATGTTCGGACGGCTTTTTTATGGCGGACTACTGATAGGCAGCCTGGCGATGCTGCTGTTTGTGCTAGGGTTTGTCTGTTTGCAGTTTGGTTTGGCTTTGTTGATGGGTTTGTTTTATCTGTTAGCCAGTAAAGTGATGTTATTGGCTTTGGTTTTGTTGGCTTTGCTTGGTCTGATGATGTTATTTAAGGCGGTTTGCCGCGAACTGCGCGGGTATTTCAGCCGCGAATCGGCGGCGGTGCGGCAACTATTGTCTTTACAGGTTCGCCAGCAAGATCTGGCGCGGCGCAAGTCTGCCGAATGCCGACAATTAAGTTATTGGCACAGATTCAAGCGGCAACGCCTGCTGGTAGCCGATAACCGCAAACAGGCCTGGGCCTTATCTGTGGCAATTAGCCATGAATTGCAAGCGGTGCGGGCGCAACTGCCGGCCGCTCGATATAAAAATCTGCGTAAATCCTTGCGCACGTATCGTAAACAAGCCGATTCCGCGGCGATGCTGGCTTTACGCCAACAGCTCCATGTCGCCGATTAGTCGCTGGCTGGGTGACGCACTGGCGTTTTTGCGGCGCAGTCGCGACGACAATCTGCAATGGCATTTATCCAGGCACGAAGATGTCGCCGAACTGCGGCAAACCAAGGCGCTGGCGGAACAGGCTTTGGTGGCGCAACTGAAAAAACAGTCGCAGCAATTGGCTCATGAGTTGGCCGTCAACAAAGCCCGCAACAGCAACGAGCTGGCGATGGTGAAAACCCAATGTCAGCAAGATTTAAGAGACTATCAGCAATATCTGCAATCACTGGATAAGCTGAAGGAGTCTTTGCGCAGTAGTTATGCCCATCTACCGGAAGCAGTGGCGTTCACGATCCACCATCACGCCAAGCAGTTATTGAATCGAATGTGGGATGCCCAAGAGCCGCAGGAAAAAATGAAAATTGAAATGCAATTGTTGCAGTTCATGACAGCGGTACATGAAGACAGTCAGAGGTCTTTGCAAGGCGAGAGCAAAGACGGTTTGCCGCAGCGGGCACTGGCTTTTATCGATGCCGATTTGGCGGATTAGATCGGCTGGAAATAGCCTTCGATGTCTCTGACCATTTTCTTGTTCAGCGCAAACATCACTACGTGATCACCTTCCGCGAATACGGTGTCGTGATGCACCGGAATCACTTCCTTTTCGCGAATCAGCGCCCCTAATATCACGCCGTCCGGTAAGTTGACCTGATCTACCCGCAAGCCAACCACGGAGCTGGAATTCTTGCTGCGGTGAGCAATGGCTTCAATTGCTTCCGCACTCCCGCCACATACCGAGCTGACGCCGACCACGTCGCCTTTACGCACGTGTTTGAGGATGCCGCCCAAGGTTTCCAGTTTTGGTTGAATCGCCAGATCGATTTCGGTGCCGTCCAATAATTTCAGGTAGGAATTGTTGTTGATCAGGCAGATGGCTTTTTTGGCGCCGAGTTTTTTCGCCAGACCGGCGGCAATCAGGTTGATGCCGTCATTATTGGTAATCGCGCAGAACAAATCGATGTCTTCGATCATTTCTTCTTGCAGTAGCGATTCGTCGGTACAGTCGCCGTGTAGAATTAAGGTGTTACGCAAATCGTTGGAGATTTCCCGCGCTCGCTCAATGTCTTGCTCGATGACTTTGACGTGGTAGTTTTTTTCCAAGGCAATTGCCAGCCGCTTGCCGACGTGGCCGCCGCCGGCCAGCATAATGGTTTTGATCGGCGATTCCAGTTTATGCAGATCCACCAAGGTTTTACGGACCTTATCGCGGGGGCAGACAAAGAATACTTCGTCGCCGGTGGCGATCACCGCCTCGCCGTTTACCGCGATGGCTTTACCGTCGCGGAAAATCGCGGCGACCCGGATCATGCTGTCGGCCAGTTTTTCTTTCACGGCATGGATGCGTTTACCGGTCAGAAAGCCGGTCGGCACCACGCGAATCGAGAACAGCCTGACCAAGCCGTCGGCAAACTCCGACACATGCAGCGCGCCGGGGTATTTGATCAGATTATGAATGGATTCGGTGACCACCTGCTCAGGGCTGATGACAATATCAATACCGCCCGGCGCAAATAATTCCGGGTGGTTTAGAAAGTCGATGGCGCGCACCCGGGCGATGGTTTTGGGTTTGCTGTACAGGGTGTTAATCACCTGACAGGCCAGCATATTGGTCTCGTCGCGGTCGGTAACCGCAATCACCATGTCGGCGTCCTGAATACCGGCTTGTTCCAGCACGCTGGGATGGGCAGCGTTACCTTCGACGGTGGCTATATCCAGGCGGCCCTTCAATGCGGTGAGCAATTGGGCATTTTTATCGATAACGACAATATCGTTTTCTTCACTGGCCAATGCGCCGGCAACCGAAGAGCCGGTAACGCCGGCACCGAGAATCACTATTTTCATAAGTTTTTAAAGCCAGTAATGATGTCGAATGCTTGTCGCCACAAGGGCCGAAGCCGGCGAATTATACGCTGATCGATAGGCTTGTCCATGTTCCAGCGAGCGCGCAGACTTTGCTTTGATGGAAATCGCCCAATTGTGGAGTTAGGCTGCGGCTGCAAAGCAAAAATCGCGTTTTAAATGGCCGATAGCGGTATTTAAATAGCCGATTTACAAAAACCGGCTGGTCAATCGTCCTAGCTTGCCGGGCTTGTTTTCTGGTCACAGCTGCCCCATACCGTTTATAATCGCAAACTTTGGTTCACTCTCACTCTGGAAATATCATGCTGGGTAAGCTGGTTAAATTGGTAGTTGGCAGCCGCAACGACAGGCTG
>Ga0123390_1102133_pt1 | contig 10184 bp, 9 predicted proteins | sample T3HHNO3metaT_FD_89918 | JGI IMG/M metagenome (GOLD analysis project Ga0123390, IMG submission 89918) | Methane-oxidizing artificial microbial communities from Washington, USA to study methane cycling - T3-HHNO3 metaT (Metagenome... | ecosystem: Engineered > Modeled > Simulated communities... | reverse complement strand
CGTCGACGACGGCTTCGCGCTGGTGGGCTGGATCGCCAACCACGTGGATCCGCAGATGGAGCGGCAGGATGAGAACTTCGAAATCCTGACCACGCGGATGCAGGCGCCTTGCTGGGGAAGGCTGCCGTTTCAGCCAGGCGCTGACGCCAGCCTGCTGGCGCGCTCGCTTGATCTTCCACAAGCGGGCTTCAACGCTCTCCGCAACTCTTAGGGGAAACCCGCCCGCGCGGTGGCCTCACCGCAAACACGATCACAACGGCGTTCCTGTGCAGCCGGACCTATCCGCGGGCAATAAAAAACCCGGCAGCGTGGGGGCTGCCGGGTCGGTTGCGCGGAGGGAGGGGAGCCGCGCAATAAAACGAACTGCAAACTGTGAGTTGCTTACTTGCCCTTGGCGGCCTTGGTCGCCTTGGCCACGGTCGCCTGCGCGGTTTCGCTGGCGGCTTCGAACTGGCTCTTGGCCAGCTGGCCCAGCGCTTCGTTGGTCTTCAGGGTCAGGCCGATGACTTCCTGGCCGGCCGCGGCAACGCGCTCGGCATTGTCCTTGGCGATCTGCAGGCCCTTCGGCCACACGGTCTTGTAGGCTTCGACATCGCGGATTTCGGACAGCTCGCCGAAGAACGCGGTGGTGGCTTCGATGTTCTTCTCGAACGTTTTCAGCTGCACACCGAAGATGGTCTCGGCATTCTCGAGGGCCAGACGGTTGGCGCGCGAAGCGGCGGCCGCGAACTGGTGGGTGAAGGTGGTGAACTGCTCGTTGATCTGTGCGGACATGGGATGTCTCCTGGAAAGGGTATTACCGACTTGGTGCGGCGCAGCATACAGCCGTAATTGTTGCATCGCAACAAGACCCGTATGGAATCCGACGAACGGTCAGTAACCGTTTAAAATCAAACGCTTGTATGAAGGCATCAGTGCTGGGGCTTGCCCAGGCTGTCCGACGGTGAGTCGCCGCAGCACGAAATCATGGCGGAACGACGCGCTTCTACCCGCGATAGCGGCAGCCGGAGGTGCAGGTCTCGTGGATAACGATCTCGCTCAGCGCCGGCAGCACCGGCTTCAGGCGTTCCCATACCCAGATCGCCAGTCGTTCGCTGGTCGGGTTGTCCAGGCCTTCGATGTCGTTGAGGTAGTGATGGTCCAACTGGTCGTAGATCGGCTGGAAGGCGGCCTTGATGTCGCCGAAATCCATCACCCAGCCGGTGTCGGCGCCAGGCTCCCCACCCACGCGTACCTCGATGCGGAACGAATGCCCGTGCAGGCGCGCGCACTTGTGCCCTGGCGGCACGTTCGGCAGCCGGTGCGCGGCTTCCAGGGTAAAGATCTTGAAGATGTCCATGGGCGGCATTGTAGGGTGGAGATGAGGCAACGAAGGCGAACCTTCGGCAAGAAGGCCAAGCCGTCGGCAATACAAACCGTCGGCACTGAATCTGATGGTCGTCATCCCGGCGAATGCTGGGATCCAACTATCGGTGAGAAGGTGTTCCTGCGTCCGGATAACGTCGGGCAAGCTTGGGTCCCGGCGTTCGCCGGGATGACGTTCCAGATTTATTGGGTGCCATGGTGAAATTCATTGGCGCGACACAAAAAAGCCGGCCCGAAGGCCGGCTTTCCACACGACCGCTAACGGTCGATCAGCGCGCCGGACGTGCGCCCTGGCGGTACGGGTTGGGACTGCGGGCGCCATCGCGCTGCTGTCCCGGGCCGCCGGGGTTGCCGGCGCCGGTGCGCTGCTTCGGACCGGCATGCGCATGACGCGGCGCATCGGCATGCGGGCGACGCGCGGTGCTGGCACGGCGCGGGGCATTGTTGCCGCCCGGACGCTCGTTGGGCGGGTTGTCGTTGCCCCAGCGGATCGGCCGCATCGGCTCGAAGCCGGGCACATCGCGGATTTCCACGTCGCGCTTCAGCATGCGGGTGATCGCACGCAGCAGCTTGGCCTCGTCCTGGGCGACCAGCGAGATCGCCTCGCCCTGCGAACCGTTGCGGCCGGTGCGGCCGATGCGGTGCACGTAATCCTCGGCGACCATCGGCAGGTCGAAGTTGATGACGGTCGGCAGCTGGTCGATGTCGATGCCGCGCGCGGCGATGTCGGTGGCGACCAGTACGTTGATGCGGCCTGCCTTGAAGTCCTTCAGCGCACGCAAACGTGCACCCTGGCTCTTGTTGCCGTGGATGGCGGCGACCTTGATCCCGGACTGCTCCAGGAACTTGGCCAGCTTGTCGCAGCCGTGCTTGGTGCGGCCGAAGACGAGCGCCTGCTTGCGCGAATCAACCGCCAGCAGGTGCAGCAGCAGGTCGCGCTTGCGCGGGCCATCCACCGGATGCACGCGGTGGCTGATGGTGTCGGCCACGGTGTTGCTGGGAGTGACCTGGATCTGCTTGGGATCGACCATGAAGTCCAGCGCCAGCTTCTTGATGCTGTCGACGAAGGTCGCCGAGAACAGCAGGGTCTGCCGGTTCTGCTTGGGCAGCTTGGCCAGGATGCGCTGGATCGCAGGCAGGAAGCCCATGTCCAGCATGCGGTCGGCTTCGTCCAGGACCAGGATCTCGATGCCCGACAGGTCCACGTTGCGGCGGTCCATGTGGTCGATCAGACGACCCGGGGTGGCCACGATCAGGTCCACGCCACGACGCAGCGCGTCCTGCTGCGGGCCCATGCCGGCGCCGCCGTAGATGGTGGTGCTGGGGATGCGCAGGTACTTGCTGTAGTCACGCAGGCTGTCATGCACCTGCACGGCCAGCTCGCGGGTCGGGGCCAGGATCAGCGCACGCGGCTTGCGGATGCCATTCACCGCCTGCGGCGAGGTGCCCAGGTGCTGCAGCAGCGGCAGGCCGAACGCGGCGGTCTTGCCGGTGCCGGTCTGCGCGCCGGCCATCAGGTCGTGGCCGGCCAGGGCCAGCGGAATGGCCTGGGTCTGGATGGGGGTGGGGGTGTCGTAACCCTGTTCTTTCAGGGCACGCAGCAGGAAGGGCGAAAGCCCGAGGTTTTCAAAAGACATTCGATGAAGCTCCAGTATTTCGATCAAGGCAGCCCAGGCGGCCACGCAAGGCGCGGACGAGGGAGGACCAGCAGTGGATCGAGGTATTACCCGAAGCGTTCCCGATGAACCGCGCTGCGAGGAATGAATGCGGCCGGCGCCAAAGCGGCGTGGCCGTATCTGCAAGGCGAATGGCGTCGGAGTGGGGGCGGGCGCATCGGTCCGATTGAGGGGACCTGAGGCGCCGGCGATCCCGAAGGGAAACGGACGGCCGCTTGCAAACGGGGCGTACTGTAACCCATCGAAGGCTGAATAGGGGCCTGGCGGCATGAAAAACATCGGCCCTGCCCGTTCAGCAATGGAGCGGGAGCCCGTAAAGCCTAGAACGGAACCACCACTCCTGCTGCGGAAAACACCATGTGGTATCCCGCTCCCGAGACTCGGCTACCGCCTCGCCGCGGGCTTCGTGATCTGTGGGGGCAGGTGTTACGGAGTAAGCGGGAACGGCCTCGGCGCATGCGCGGCCAAAGCCTGGCGGCGGGCCGCAGGAAATCTACTGCGATGGAAGGTGCAGGGTGGTGCGCGTGCCGCGGCCATCCACCGAGGAAAACCGCAGCTGCCAGCCCAGGTGTTCGCACAGGCGCGAGATCAGGTCCAGGCCGATGCCGCCGCCATCGCGACCGCCCCGCGCGACCTTGGCGTAGATCCGGCTGATGTCCTCCGGCGACATGCCGTGGCCGGGATCGTCGATCACCACGGTGGCATCCTCGCGCAGGCCGATGCGGATTTCGCCGCTGTCGCTGTTCTCGATGGCGTTGCGCAACAGGTTGCCGATGGCGGCCTGCACGATGGCAACCGGCGCGACGATTTCGCAGGCCGGCATGCTGCCCAGCACCAGCACCAGGTCCTTGTCGCGGGTCAGGTGGCGATGGTCCTCGATGATGTCGGGCAGCAACTGCCCCAGTTCCACGCGGTCGCTGGACTCGGCCAGCCGCGAGGGATCCTTGGCCAGGGTCAGCAACAGTGAAATCAGCTGCTCGACCTTGCGCGCGGTGCGGTGGATGCGCGCCACCTGGTTGCGCGCCGGGGCCGGCACGTCGGCCTGTTCCAGCACCAGCTCGGCCGCGCCCGCGATCACCGCGATCGGCGTGCGCAGCTCGTGGCTGGAGCTGGCGATGAAGGCCTGCTCGCGCGCCACGAAACTCTGGTTGCGTTGCAGGTAATCGTTGAAGGCCTCGGCGATCACCACCATCTCGGCGCTGGCGGCGGGCCCCACCGTGACCTGCTGGTCGGGGGTTTCCGGCTTCAACTGTTCCACTTGCGCGGCCAGCGTGGCCAGCGGCTGGATGCTCAGGCCCAGCCGCCACATGACCACCAGGCCCAGGATCAGGATCACGATCACGGTGCTGGCCGCCACCGCCAGGCTGATGGTGCCTTCGACGCCTTCGAACTGGGTCAGGTCCAGGGCCATGGCCACCGGCTTGCCGTCGATCTGTTCAATCAGCACCACGCTGTTGACGCCGTCCAGGGACATGTCGTCGTGCAGGCCGGGTTCCAGCGAGGCAAGCTGTGGAGGCAAAACGGGCGAACCGGCGATTCCGTACATGCGCAGGGTGTCGGTGTCGTGCCAGCGATAGGCGGGATTGGCCTGGGTGCGCTGGCCGTAATAGTCCAGCTCCGAACGCAGCAGCGACTCCCACGCCAGGTGCTCGACCCGCTCGTGGATGATGTAGCCGCCAACCAGGACGGCGGTGGACAGCAGCACGGCGTAGATCACCAGCCATTGCAGGATGCGGTATTTCAGTTGCGGCCTATGGGCCATCGGGTGCTTCCTTGGCAATGGCGGCCAGCCGGTAGCCGACCCGGGGCAGGGTGTGGATGAGTTTCTCGGCAAACGGGCCGTCCACGCTGCGCCGCAATTCGTAGATGTGGGAACGCAGCATGTCCCCATCGGGCGGCTCATCACCCCACAGCGCGTGTTCGAGGCGTTCCCGGCTCACGGCCGCGGGGCTGGCCAGCATCAGGGTTTCCAGCAGCTTGCGGCAGGCCGGGTACAGGTGCAGCGAGCGGCCCGCGCGGCTCACTTCCAGGGTGGTGGGGTCCAGGCGCAGGTCGGCCACTTCCAGCAGGCGGCTGCGACCACGGCCTGCGGCACGCGCCAGCAATGCCTCGATGCGGACTTCCAGCTCGGGCAGTGCGAATGGCTTGGTCAGGTAGTCGTCGGCGCCGGCCCGGAAGCCTGCGATCTTGTCGGGCAGTTCGTCACGGGCGGTCAGCATGATCACCGGAACCCCGCAATTGTGCTCGGCGCGCAGCCGGCTCAGCACTTCGCGTCCATCCATGCGCGGCAGCATCCAGTCCAGGATGACCACGTCATAGCTTCCATGGGTCGCCAGATGCAGGCCGGTGACGCCATCGGGGGCGGCGTCGAGCGTATGCCCGCGGGCTTCGAAATACTCGAACAGATTGGCGACCAGGCTGCGGTTGTCTTCGATCACCAGCAGTCGCATCAAGGGTATCCAGTGAGCCGGGCCGGGAGCCGGCACCGCCCTTGATGCTCCCAGCATCGGGGGCTGGCTGTCAAAGCACGAAGGCAGCGGCTGGCGCGTCCTGAAGCGTGTATTTTCACGCCAGAGTAACGAATCTACGACAACCTTCAGACATTCCGCTTCCCAAGCTTGCACGCTCCATTGAGTCCAAGGGCACACCCGCTACCGTTTCGGACCGGCTTTGGTGCAGGATTCACCCGCACCAGACTCCTCCCTGCCCGGCGCTGCCAACTTCCATGATCGAAACCCCTTCCTCCGCGCCTGCGGAACTGTCCGTGGTGGTGCCCGTGTTCAACGAACGGGACAACGTGGCCCCGCTGATCCACGAAATCGTGGCCGCGTTGCGCCCGCTGCTGCCGTTCGAGATCGTCTACGTGGACGACCATTCAACCGACGACACCATTGCCCGGCTGCTGGCGCTGAAGCAGGAGGTTCCCGAGCTTCGCGTGCTGGGGCACGGCGTGCAGAGCGGCCAGAGCACCGCCATCCGCACCGGCGTCAACGCCGCCCGGGCCGGCTGGATCGCGACCCTGGATGGCGATGGCCAGAACGACCCGGCCGACATTCCCAAGCTGCTGCAGGCCCGCGCCAAGGCGGACGGCCAGGTGAAACTGTTCGCGGGCTGGCGGGTCAACCGCCAGGATACCGCCAGCAAGCGCTGGGCTTCGCGCTGGGCCAATGCGATCCGTTCACGGATGTTGCGCGACGACACGCCCGACACCGGCTGCGGCATCAAGCTGTTCGAGCGCGGCGCGTTCATGGACCTGCCCTATTTCGACCACATGCATCGCTACCTGCCGGCCCTGATGCAGCGGGCCGGCTGGCGCACGCTCAGCATCCCGGTCAACCATCGCAACCGTTCTTCCGGGGTGTCCAAGTACAACAACCTCAACCGCGCCTGGGTGGGCATCAGCGACCTGCGCGGCGTAGCGTGGCTGATCCGGCGCAGCCGGATCCCGCGCGCCCGGGAACTGTGAGCCGCACATGCATCCGATGAACCAGGAAATACTGTGGCTGGGCTGGACCGGCCTGCACATGACGCCGTGGAAGGTGATCGGCATGATCGGCGCGCTGATGTTCGGGGCGCGCTGGCTGGTCCAGTTCGTGGCTTCGCGGCGGGCCCGCAAGCCGGTGATTCCGCGCCTGTTCTGGTACATGAGCATCGTCGGCAGCCTGATGACGCTGAGCTATTTCCTGTTCTCCGCCAAGCAGGATGCCGTCGGCGTGATCCAGAACCTGTTCCCGGCATTCACTGCCCTCTACAGCCTGCGCCTGGATATCCGCCATCGCGGCTGGAAGCGCGACCGCGCCGGCCACTGAGCCGCGTCTAGCCCGCCAGCTGGCCAGGATCGACCGCCTCTTCGGCGCGCGCCGGGTCGGGCGGGGCGTAGATCCCCAGCCGATAGCCCATGCGCGGCAGGGTGTGCAGGAGCTTGACCGCGAACGGGCCGTCGATGCTGCGGCGCAGTTCGTAGATGTGCGAGCGCAGCAGGTTGCCGTCCGGCGGTTCTTCGCCCCACAGCGCCACTTCAAGGCGCTCGCGGGAGACAGCCGCCGGACTGGCCTGCATCAGGATTTCCAGCAATTTGCGGCAGGCCGGGTAAAGATGCAGGACGCGCCCTTCGCGATGGGCTTCCAGGGTGCGCAGGTCCAGGCGCAGGCCATGGATTTCCAGCACGCGGCTGCGCCCACGTTCACCGCTGCGGGCCAGCAGGGCCTCCAGGCGGACTTCAAGTTCGGGCAGGGCGAAGGGTTTGGTCAGGTAGTCGTCCGCCCCGGCGCGGAAGCCGGCGATCTTGTCGGGCAGTTCATCGCGTGCGCTGAGGATGATCACCGGCTGGGTGGGATGGTGCAGGCGCAGGCGCCGCAGCACTTCGCGTCCGTCCATGCGCGGCAGCATCCAGTCCAGCAGCACGATGTCGTAGGCATGATGGGTAGCCAGGTGCAATCCGGTTATGCCATCGGGCGCGGCATCCAGCGTGTGGCCCCTGGCCTCGAGATAATCGAAGAGGTTGGCCACCAGGCTTGCGTTGTCTTCCACCACAAGCAATCGCACAATCCGGACTCCAGTGGACAGGGATGAAGCGCAGCGCATGTTTCCATCGGGGCGGTCGGAAAAACGTCAGAGCTGCCGGTTCTCACAGAATTCCTACGCCGCCACCGCCACCATTCCTGCACGAATCCCCGGGGTAGCCCTGTCTTGACGTCCAGTCCCCACCGCTTGCGCCTGCCCCCGGCCGGCTTCGTTTTCCTGGTCGTACTCGCCATGCTCAGCCTGTTGGCCGGGCTGGGACTGCGCGAACCTTCGCCGCCGGATGAGCCGCGCTTCGTGCTGGCGGCCCGCGACATGGTCGAATCCGGGCAGTGGCTGTTCCCGCATCGCGGCATCCAGTTCTACGCTGAAAAGCCGCCGGTCTTCATGTGGATGCAGGCTGCCGCGTACGAGGTGATTGGCCAGTGGCGAATCGCCTTCCTGCTGCCGTCGCTGCTGGCGGCGCTGCTGACGCTATGGCTGACCTACGATCTGACTGCCCGGTTGTGGAGCCGGAAGGCCGGCCGTTACGCCGCCCTGGCCCTGTTCGTCTGCCTGCAGTTCGGCCTGCAGGCCAAGCGCGGGCAGATCGACATGGTGCTGGTGGCCATGACCACGTTCTCGCTGTACGGACTGGCGCGTCATCTGCTGCGCGGGCCTGACTGGCGCTGGGCATGGCTGGGATTCTTTGCCGCGGGGCTTGGCACGGTCACCAAGGGCGTCGGCTTCCTGCCACTGCTGGTGCTGCTGCCGTGGGCGGCGCTTTGGTGGCGCAATCGCCAGCAACCCCGGGTGGAGCGGCCTTCCGGCAATGCCTGGCGGTGGTGCGTGGCGGTGCTGTGCTTCATCGCCGGCGCCGGCGTATGGGTGTTTCCGATGCTGCTGGCGGTGTTCAACAGCCATGACCCGGCGTTCCAGGCCTATGCCAGCGAGATCCTGTTCAAGCAGACCGGCAAGCGCTATGCCGGCGCATGGCACCACGTGCAGCCGTTCTGGTATTTCGCCCAGGTGATCGTGACACTGTGGCTGCCCGGCGCCCTGCTGCTGCCCTGGCTGGCGCCCGCGTGGTGGCGCCGCCTGCGTCGCGGCGATCCGCGCTTGTGGCTGCTGCTGGGCTGGAGCGCGCTGGTGCTGTTGTTCTTCAGCGCCAGTCCCGGCAAGCGCGAGGTCTACATCTTTCCCATGCTGCCCGCCTTGTGCGTGGCGGCAGGCGCGCTGTTGCCGGGCCTGATGAAACGCGTCGGCGTGCAGCGCACGTTGCTTGGCTACCTGCTGGCGCTGTCGCTGGGAATGGGAGCGATGGCGCTGTCCGGGCTGCTGGGTGCAAGCGAGTGGGCGCATCGCCTTGCTGCACAGCGCGACATCGACGAAGCCACGTTGCGGACATTCCTGCAGTGGATGCTGGCCTTCGGCGCATGTTCGCTTGCGGTGGTCCTGTGGGCCCGCACGCGGCGACTTGGGGCGGCCATGGTGGTGGTGACGGCCTTGCTATGGGCGACCTATGGCCTGGGCCTGGCGCCCACCCTGGATGCAGACAGCTCGGCGCGCAAGCTGATGCAGCGGGTCGGCGCGCATATCGGGCCGCAGGCGCAACTTGGCATGGTGGCCTGGCGCGAACAGAACCTGCTGCAGAGCGATCGTCCCACCACGGACTTCGGTTTCAAGAAGTCATGGGAGGAACAATGGGCCGCCGCCGGCCCCTGGTTGCTGGCGGACCCGTCGCATCGCTGGATCTTCGTACTCGACAAGGCGTTGACGCCCTGCGCCGACCGGTCCCTGGTGGTCGAGATCGGCCAGTCGAACCGTAACCACTGGTTGCTGGTGCCGGGCACGGCATGGAAGCCCGGCTGCACCACGCCGGCTTTCCCAGGCGAAGAGGGCGAGGTCCCTTGAATCAGGGCTGAGTTGCCGTTCACGGATTAACCTCCAGCGAACATCGCTCCGACCTCGCTCCGACAGTGGCACCGCAATCATCTGCCGCATCCGGTCACCGTGCGCGCGAATGCAATTGCCACCTTTTGTCCTGCTTCCCCAGCCGTCGTCCGCGATTGGCCCAGTCCCGTCCGGCGTCCGCTATCGGGATGGACTGCGGCGGCTTGCATCGCCCTATTACATCCGGCACCTGTGGATGCCGGTGGCCGCCTGGGTGGCCTTGACCGCGGTGCTGATGGGGCTGCATTGGGATTTCTGGCTGGCCGATCGCGTGTATGCGATGGAGGGCCATGCCTGGACGCTGCAATCGGGTTACCTGACCCAGGATCTGATCCACGCCGCGGGCCGCCAGGCCAGCAAGGACGCCTGGTTCGTCCTGCTGCTGATAGCAATCGGGTCGGCGCTGGTGCCCGCTGGCCGTCAGTGGTTCAGGCCGTTGGCGTACCTGCTGGTGGCGACGCTGCTGTCCACTGCCGTTGTGGGAGCGCTGAAACGTTGGACCAACATGGATTGCCCATGGGACCTGCTGCGTTACGGTGGCCATCACCTGTATTACGGACTGTTCACCGCCCGGCCGGCCGCGCTCGGGCACGGCCAGTGCTTTCCGGCCGGCCATGCCGGCGCCGGTTATGCATGGATCGCGCTGTATTTCTTCTTTGCCGCCACGCGCCCGCGCTGGCGAGGGTGGGG
>Ga0123390_1013618_pt1 | contig 10290 bp, 6 predicted proteins | sample T3HHNO3metaT_FD_89918 | JGI IMG/M metagenome (GOLD analysis project Ga0123390, IMG submission 89918) | Methane-oxidizing artificial microbial communities from Washington, USA to study methane cycling - T3-HHNO3 metaT (Metagenome... | ecosystem: Engineered > Modeled > Simulated communities... | reverse complement strand
TAAAAATAGGAGGCAAAGATACTTTTATGAAACTTCAAGCACGGAAAATAAACCGCACCAGATTCCTTGATAGCTTGCGTGATGCCTTGATTAAGAAAATGGATGAACAGGACCAAATCCCAGGAACATTTTTATAATGCTCCACGAGGTATGTGAAGACCTTTTGTTTGTATATTTCTTTCAGAAAAAACCAATGGGGCTTCTTTCAGTTTTTCAGCTTGTTCGGGTAGTTCCTCCTTAGTTTCCGGAGCGATTGATAGCTGTATCTTTCGCTCCAGGGCAGCAAGATCCGTTTTGAGTTCACTCAATCGGCTTTCCTTAGACCAAGTACCGTTTATCACTTCCTGAAGAACAGGTAGATCTTTTTGTATTTCAGTAATCTTCTTTTTTTCCTGTTCGATATAACCTGGTAATTTCTCCAGTGCGTTCATGAAGTTCATAGCGGCGAGCTTTTCATCTCTAGCGATTACACCGTTGTTATAGGTATATTTGATGTTACCCTCGCCCTGTACTAAAAAGCGGTTTACCCGAATATCCACGCCCTCTTTCTCTGATATTTCGGTTTTGACCAACAAGGTAAAACCGTACAAACTGCCGATTTCCTCATACTGACCTCCGGTGCGGGTTTTGTCTGCAAGCTGGTTCAGCTTTTCGCTGATTTGTTTTATATCCGCATTGGGCGATAAGCCTTCCAATTGCACAGGATTAGCAATATTAGAGTCAGAACGATTTTGTATACGTTGTTGTAAGTTTTCCCAATCAAGGCTCATTCGGTTAAGACGTGATTGGGCACTTTCAAGCAATTCTGTGAAATCCTGCAGCTTGTATTTGGCACTGAACTTAGAACGGTTAAACGCCTGCTTTTCGCTTTCCAATCCTCCAATCTGTTTTTCCAGTTTGGCTTTATCCAAAAGGTCTGTATTTCCTGAAAGGATAGCCACGTATTCCGAAAAGTTCATTCCCGATTTTTCGTCCATACTGCCCTCGTCAATGGTCCTTTTGCCGAGATTGTTGTTTTTTAACTGGTTTATGAAAAGTTGCTTATTGTAAAGTAAATTAAACTTATAGCTGTCCAGTGATTTTTCTACGGCGTATATAATGACATCTACTTTGTTGTTGGCGAAGAATTTTGCAATTTCGTTGCCTTTGCGAACAGCTCTTCCGTCACGTTGGGCAAGGTCGCTTGGTCGCCACGGCGTATCGAGATGATGAACAGCAACGGCTCTTCTCTGCGCATTTACGCCTGTTCCGAGCATACTAGTTGAACCAAACAGCACACGGATATTGCCCTCGTTCATACCCTTGATAAGTTCCTTGCGCTGCTTATCATTTTTAGCCTCTTGTATAAAACGGACTTCGTGTGAAGGTACGCTGTGGTCTTCCACAAGTTTGCGTTTAATTTCGGAATACACATTCCATTCATTTGGTTTGTATGTGCCCAAATCGGAAAAAACGAACTGCGTTCCTTTCTGTGCTTTATATTGATAGTAATACTTGGCTATGTTGGCCGCACAATGCGAAGCCTTATTATCGGGGTGGTCATCATACGCACCGCTTACCATTCGCATATCAAGCGACATTTTCCGCGCATAATCTGTCGCAATAAGCATCTTTGCTTTCTCTTCACTTTGCGACAATGGTGGCCTTCCAAGCAACTCGCCATTTCCTGTTTTTGCAAAATCCATCAGCTTTTGAATAAATGCTGATTGATCAGGAGTTGGGGGTATGTTGTACAAAACTTCATTCTTATTTGGTCGGTCAATACCAATATCTTTTGCCGTTCGGTAATCTGTAATTTCCGAATAGAATTGCGCCAGCTCCGGCACTTTAATAAAGTATCGAAAACGTTCTTTTGCCACAATATTATTGGCGACCGAAAATTCATAATCTGTCGTTTTCCTTGCATAGATAGCTGCCCACGCATCAAAAGAATGAATACCTTGTTTTTCCAGTGCTCTTGGTCGTAGATATTTGAATAATAGGTACAGTTCAGTCAAAGAATTACTTATGGTTGTACCCGAGAGAAAGGTTGCCCCCATATCTGTATCGATACGTTCCTGAATAGTACGGATCGCAAACAAAAGGTTCATTGCCTTTTGGCTTCCGTCCACATTGCCCAATCCGGCAACTCTTGTATGTCTTGTATTGAACATCAGGTTTTTGAATTGGTGGCTTTCGTCCACAAACAAATGGTCAATAGCCATCATTTTAAAATCCACTACATCATCTTTGCGGTTTTCAATATCATGTTGTAGGGTTTTGAGCTTGACTTCGAGGTTTTCTTTCCGTTTAATTACTCCGGCAAGCATTCCTCTGGTCACTTCCGTGCCTTGCGATTGCAACGCATCTAGATTTCGTTCTACGCTATCTAATTCGATTTGTAGAATTTCTTTTTGCATTTCGGGCGATTGCGGTATCATTCCGAATTGGTCGTGTGTCAGTATCACACAATCCCAATCGTTGTTTTTAATGTCCCCAAATATCCGTAGTCGTTTTTGGGGTGTAAAATCTTCCTTTCCCGGAAACAGTATTTTAGCGTGCGGATAGGCAGTACGATAAGTTTCGGCAATTTCATGGACATTGCTCTTTAGCCCTATGATCATTGGCTTATGGGCTAATCCCAAACGCTTCATTTCCTGTGCAGCCGTACACATTACCAGCGTTTTTCCTGCGCCTACTTCGTGGTCGCAGATGGCACCGTTGTTCAGCTTTATCATCCAAACAGTATCCTTTTGGCTCGAATACAAATCTTCGATACCCAATGCTTTGCGGTCAAGTCCCGGAAAATCCTGATGGCTTCCGTCATAGTTCGGGCGGACAAAACAGTTAAAAGTGTCATTGTATTGACCCGTCAGCCTGTTTTTAAACTCGTCGTTTTGAGCGTGCAGCCACTCGCTAAAAGCGGCGCGAATTTCGTCGATCTTGGTGTTCGCCATTTGAATGGCTTCCATATCCCGCACCTTGACCTCCTGGTCGCCAACGATTATTTTTTTGGTAATGTCAGGTGTAGTATTGACCAGGGCGTGTTTGAGAAGGGCAATCCCGTCAAAAGTCCGGCTTTCGGCTTTGACAGCAAATTTTTCCCATATATGTAAATTTCCCTGGTGGCACTTTACGAAAAAGTCATCGGAGCTTTCTGAGTAATTTATATGTACATCTGCATCGAACAGATGTGAAGCAAAACGGGCATAAAGGCCTGTGGGTATCCAGCGTTCTCCCAAATTAAAATCGAGTTCCTCAAATTCGATACCTGTTGGTCGGGCTTCCTCCAAAACAATAAGGCTTGCTTGGGCTTTGGTATCTTCAGGATTAATTTCGAGGTAGGCCTTGACCTCATGGGCTTTTTCTACCACATTCCCTGCAATCCAGCGTTCGGATATTTCATATTCCTTTTGCAGAGGATTGTAGTAAATACGACCGTGTAACTCTTCTTTCAAAGCATCGTTGGTCATATTGCTGATTTCAGACATATAGTCCAAATCGACCTTTCCGTATTTGTTCAGCGATGCCGCCAGCGCTTCCTCAGGATTATCTGTTGCTATTGTTAATGTGGAGAAGCTTACAGGATGGCTGAAGATATCAGCTTTGTGTACAACGCCGCCAATTACACGCTCCAAATAAGGAATTTCCTTGCCGGAGCTATCAGTTTTGATGAGCTTGATATTATCGGCATTATTAAGGCTGCCGTATCTTTTGACAAAGGCATCATAAAGGAGGTTAAGGTTTTCCCTTTCTTCTTTTAGTTCAGTATGAAACATTGCCTCTTTATTATAAAGCTCTTGGTAAACATCACGTACACCTATGTACGCTTCGGCTCTTGCTTTCTGTAAAGCCGGCAATTGCAAAGGGTGGAAAACCGCCACGCCGCCTGATGTATCTACATCCTGCAGATGACCGACCCAGCCATTATCTACAACAAGGCTGTCATTGCGATGGAACGATTGCACTTCGCCACTATATGGAGCAGGTTCGGAAATGGCTGGCATATCAGCTTGACTATTACCGCTCGTACTGGAAAACAGATCGCCGATAGCTTCCTCTTTTTTATCTTCTGCTAAGGGATTTTCACTTCTAAGCGCTAGCGTGTACGGCTGCTGTATCGCACTGAAAAGGTCGGTTTGCCGACCTGTTGTGCGGCTCTTTTTTTTAGCGCTTTGCCTTGTGACTTTGGGTTTTCCTTTGGGCTCAACAGTTAACATTACAGGTTTGTCCACATTTTCAAACAGGTCAAAAATGCTTAACTGCTTTGATTCCTGCCGGCTTTCCCGATTGCTTACGGAAGTTGGAACAGATAGCGGCTTTTGTTGACTGTTCACAGGTTCTACAATTTCAGGTGCAGTCGTTGTTTCGATCGGGATTTTTGCTGTAGGCTCAGCGTTACCTTCGCCTTTATATAAACCAAAATTCAGGTGCATTCCAAGATCATCGGAAAGCATTTGTTTCAGGTCTTTAGCAATTCCCTCAAGTCCGTCCTTATGCGTATAGATTAGTGCTGGCTGTCCATAGGCGTCGGTATCTAACTTACGCTTGGTATGCACAATTCTTGTGCTGTCCTGAAAGAGTGCGTTGCCCGGTGTGTTGTATTCTGTCTGTCTGCTTTGACAAAACAGATCTTCCCTTTGGGTCAGACCTTGTTTTGCTTTGTTCTTTTGCAGGATAATCAAATCACTTCCAACTGCTGTTCCTGCGTAATCCGTAAAGAGGTTGTTGGGCAAGCGAACAGCTGAAACCAGATTATTATCCTGCATGAGCGCCCTGCGTATCGCCTCATTGTTCGGACTGTTGAGAATGCCCTGTGAGGTAATGTAAGCCAGCAGACCACCCTCACGGAGCATATCAGCACCCTTGAGAAAAAAGTAATTGTGAATGCTTCGGGATGCCTGTACCTTTGCACCGTCCTTGCTTCGGGAATAGGAAAGGTCGAAAACCGAAGTGTCACCAAAAGGGATGTTACTGGCTACTACATTATAGCTGTTTTGTTCTTTTTCGGGGATTTCCTCAAAGCCGGTAATGCGGATATTGCTTTGAGGATAAAGCAGTTTTAAAATCTTCCCCGTGAGTAAATCCTTTTCATAAGCAGTAACATTGGCTTTTTGATTTTCTGAGAAGGATTGTATAAATGACCCTATACCTGCGGAGGGCTCCAAGAATTTATCAATGTTCAGGCCACTATCACGCAAGGTTGCGGAAATCGCATCTATAACCTCTGGCGGTGTATAAAACGCCGTCAGAACAGAGCTTTTAATGCTATCCACATACCTGCGGTAGTGCTTTTCGTCATCTGAATTTTCTTTTAATAGCTGATGTAGTTCGCGGGTGATTGGAAAAAGGTCATGTTCGGTTTTTCTCCAATTATTAATGTCCATTTCGTTCCCTATGGGGTTCAATACGAATTTAAGACCGCCAAATCCGCTGTATTGCATCATTAGCAGTCGTTCGCCTACGGTGGCTTGTCGTTTCTCCTTTTCCAGTTTAAAAGCAATTCGCAGGGCATCGATGTTCTGTTGGAGATGCTGTTTTTTACTGAAGCCCATGTTCCTGTATCCATATTGCGATTACTCCCGTTATTTCTGTATAGAGCAGGTCAAATTCATAGCTGTACGCGAAGTCATCGGTTAGCTCGTATCGGGAGAAAACAGCCTCGCAGACAGGAAACATTTTTAGGGTAAATGGTCGCAGTTCCTCGTCTGCCATTATGGTATCAAACTCATTGCAGACAACAAGAAAAACAGTGTCAAACCTAGAGAAATTCAGGTTTTCAAACAGGATGTAATTTGCTATTTCACTGCATTGCTCAATAGTGTTTCCCGAACTAAATGCGCCCTGGTACGCATTGGCTGCCCACGAGGAACGCTGTTCGATAAACTTTTGGTCGTTAGCTTTTTCGGGGAAGCTGTTAATTAATAATTCTTGCAGTCGTAATCTGAAATACGATAGGTCTTTTAGTTGTGTGTCCATACTATATTTTTGTTTAGAATTGGCATGAAACCTAAAATTATAGCAGTAAATCAGAAACTTTGCTGAAGTTGAATGATTTGGCTTTGTGTGGCAGAATTTGACGTAATGGATAATAAAAAACCTCTAAATAGTTAGAGGTTTTATGATCGTTTAAGATTTCGACTTGCCTTCCACATATGGAATAAATCAGATTTTTATTTCTATTGTACTTATGATAGGCTTGTTTTTTATTACTTTTTGAAGTTTTTATTTTTGACAAACTCAAAGGAAGTTTCAGCATTATCGTTAAGTATGATGTAAGCATCAAACATCTTTCCTGCCTTGCTTTTCATTCCTTTGATGAGTGAAGTTTTTCCCTTGCTGACAAGGCTATCAATATCGTCTACGCTGATTTGCAAACCGCAGACATTGCGGAACTGTACCCAGCTGCAAGCTTCATCAGGACACTTTACTATTTTGTCACGTATAATGAGCCCGTGGCTTTTACATTTCGGGCAAACGAGTGTTGGCAGGTTATTTTGGGCAATGGAAGTCTGCAACAATTCATAGGTAATAGATGAAGCGTAACTTTCCATTTCCTTTTGAAATGGCCCGGCATCTGATTCGTTGTTTTCGATTTTCTGCAATGCGAGTTCCCACTGGGCGGTCATTGCGACATCTGCTATTTTTTGGTCTTTGACCAATTTATATACCTGCAGTCCTTTTTCTGTTGGTGTCAAAGATTTCTTATCCCTTTGGATATAATGACGGGTAAATAACGTTTCAATTATCGCAGCTCTTGTCGCCGGGGTGCCGATACCAATATTTTGCAATACTTTGCGTTCGTCTACATTTTCAATTTCTTTTCCGGCACTTTCCATTGCCGACAAAAGGCCTGCTTCGGTATAAAGCACAGGCGGTTTGGTTTTCTTTTCCAAAACGGAAGCTTCTTTTATTTTGAGATCATCCCCACTTTTCAACAGGGGTAAATCCTGTATAGGTTCTGTATCATCATCGGAGAAACTGCCTTTAACGGAACGCCAGCCCGCTTCTATAATTTTACAGCCTTTTGCGGTAAAATCATAATGCAATGCCTGTAAACCGACATCCGTTAACTCTTTTATGCAGGCTCCGGAAATGGCTTCGAGTAATCGAAAGGCAATCATATCATAAACCGCATTTTCCTTTGCATTCAGCGCTGAAGGGATTTTATCAGTTATCAATAATCCATGATGGTCCGTCACCCGCAAATCGTTCACGATACGTTTATTAAAACGGCCCCATTTCACTTGAGATGCGGCTTGTTTAATGTTTTCCCTGTTTTGCAATGCTCTTACCAGGCTGGGAATTTCTGTCCACATATCTTCAGGAATGTATTTGCTTCCGGTACGCGGGTATGTGATAAACTTTTGTTCGTAAAGGCTTTGAGAAATGTTGAGTGTTTCTTCGGCAGAAAGATTCAATTTTTTGTTGGCTTCTTTCTGCAAGCCAGTAAGGTCGAACAATAAAGGTGGCTGCTCTGTAACGCTTTTGCTTTCTACCGATGTAACTGTAGCCGTTTCACTGCGCTGAATGGCTTTCAGCGCATCACCGGCAAGTTTTCGATCTTCCCATTTGATTTTTGAGATACTTTTAAAATCTATCAGCTCTTTATTATGTGACAACTGTATCTGCCAATAATTTTTTACCGTGAAACTCCTGTTTTCCAGATAACGTTTGCATATTAAAGCCAGTGTTGGTGTCTGAACTCTTCCGAGTGAATAAACCCCGTTGGCTAATGCAATGGAGAGTGCCTGTGTAGCATTGATTCCCACGATCCAGTCGGCGCGGCTTCTGCCTTGCGCTGCCTGATATAATCCGTTAAATGCTGCTCCGTCTTTGAGATTATCAAAACCTTGTTTAATGGCTTTTTCGGTGAGGGAGCTTATCCAAAGGCGTTCAAAGGGTTTGCTGCATTTCAGGTATTCATAAATGTACCTGAAAATTAGTTCGCCCTCACGTCCTGCATCGGTGGCTACGATAATACTATCGCTGTTTTTAAATAGCTGTTCAATGATTTTCAGCTGCTTTAATGCACCTGTATCGGCAGCATAGCCTTTATCTTTTTTGACTTTTCGGACAGTAAGTAAAAAAGGGTTTGGGAGTATTGGCAGTGATGCTTTGTCAAATCCCGTGACCCCGTAATCTTCTGGCAGTCCCAGCCCTATAAGATGGCCTAGTGCCCAGGTAACAAAATAGCCGTTTCCTGTCAGGTAGCCGTCCTTTTTCTCGGATGCTCCCAGCAAGCCGGCTATTTCCCTTGCTACGCTTGGTTTTTCTGCAATTATTGTTTTCATACCTCTTACATTTTACGCCCTTTCGATTTGGAAGGTGCTTCTTGTGCTTCCTGTTGTTCCTGTTGCTTTCTGTTGTTGGGATTTGCTTGTCCAGATTCCAAGGGCTCTTTGATTTTCTTGGTTGTCTCATTGGTTTTGCCTTCTGAATTAACCGCAGTCTGTGTTTTATGTGCTTCAGAAGGTTTGGCCTGTTCCTTAATCTTATCCGGATTTTGGAAAGAGAAATCCGTTTTATTGGTTTGCTTGTTAAAAGTGATATAACCATTATATTCTTTTCCCTTCTTATCCACCAATCCGCTTACATAAACCGTCTGCCCATCCTTGAACTTTTGATATTGCTCTTTATCCAGTTCTTTGTCCCTGAAAGTTTTCGGAACTTCCTGCGATTGGTTTCGCTGGGTGTCCTGCGTCTGTTTGTTGTAGTTGTTCCTGTCGAACTGGAACTCTACAAAACGCTTGTCGGCATTGAATTGCAACGTTGCATCGAATTGAGTTCCTTTCTTGGAAATCATTCCTTCTAAATAAAGTGGCTTGCCCTCCATTAAGGTTTGTTTCTGCTCATCATTAAGTTTTACACCTTTAAGTTCATCAGGGATTTTGATAAACTCAGTACGTAATGCCACCAGTTCATTGGTGAGCCTGTCCACACTGATAATGGAAGGAATGGTCTCGTTTGGATTTTTTATATTGACCAGATTGACCACACGCCCCATATTTCCTGTTTCTAGCAGGTTGTTCTTGTCTGCCTGGCTGAAGCTATGCCCGAAAAACTCAAAGTTTAGGTTGGGCTCTTTGCGGATTCCATGGATGGCAACCACAACCTGTCCGTCGTCATTCGATTGCAGGGATAATCGGGCATCCATTCTTGTAACGGCGGTTCCCAGGTTTAGACTTACAGGTACAAGTTCATTTGTCTTGTAACCTTTAAGTAGCGGATCGAGAAGGTTCAATTTTTCAAGTTTTTCTTTACTTAATCCTAAGTTATTCATGGTTTCCCAATCAATCTGTTCCGGTTTGTATTTATATTCATTTGTATCCGGTGTGTTTTGCGTTGTTTCCATATTATTTTTATTTTTTTGTTTATGATTCTTTTCTGGTTCTGTCTGCACTTCGTGCTGCTTCATTAACTTATCCCCTTCTGATGTTGGCTGATCTACATTTTTTTGCATCTCTTTTGCCAGATTAACAGTCAACGGTGCGGGAATTTTGAAAAAGGAAAAATTGGTAGGGTTCTTCAGCTGGCTGAAAAAATTAGAAAAGAAGTTGGAAAATAAATCACCTTGCTTATCCACCCGCATGAACTGGTTCTGGTTTTTTTTTGTAGGTTCAACGGTTTCCAGTTTTCCATTTTCATCGATGCCCTTGACAGCCATAATTTTCATTTTCTCTTTATCCAGCACCAATAATATCTCGGATAGCTGTTCTGGAGATTCTGTTTTTTCTAAAATTTGCTCGCTCATAGTTTAAAATTTTAAATTCAATCCCGAAAGTAGAAGAGGTCTTTGCTTCCTGGTGTAAAATGGCATCCGATGGCCTTATTTGTCACTTGCTGGCTTTTTTTTGGGAACCGGAGCTATAAAGCTTTCCCTGACCAACTGGTGTATGTCGGAGAGCTTATAGTAAATTTTCCCGCTGATTGTATAATAAGGCAGTTTGCCGGAGGAACGGTAACGCTGCAGGGATCGCGGACTTATCTTGAGCATCTGCATAATATCCTGATTGTCCAACAACTCTTCTCCGTCAACAGCAGTATGCTGATTTTTACTTGTGCTTACCGCCTCCATAAGGATGTCGAACCTCTCCATGATTCGGTCCATCCACGCCGTGAATTCCATTCTATCGATATTCATAATCAGTATTTTTGGTTCAACATCACAAAATTGAAGCATAAAAAAGATATTCCTTGCCAAGGCCTGCCCATTGGCAGAACAAAAAATTTTAATAAAAAGACAAGGATGTGAATGAGATAGACCTTTTTTTGATCATAAATTCGGTTAAAGTGAACATGGACAGTGAG
>Ga0123390_1003260_pt1 | contig 10370 bp, 5 predicted proteins | sample T3HHNO3metaT_FD_89918 | JGI IMG/M metagenome (GOLD analysis project Ga0123390, IMG submission 89918) | Methane-oxidizing artificial microbial communities from Washington, USA to study methane cycling - T3-HHNO3 metaT (Metagenome... | ecosystem: Engineered > Modeled > Simulated communities... | reverse complement strand
GCCGCCAGCGCAGCTAAGGGAATTTCATGTATCAACTTAGGAAACAGCGCCACGAAGATTAATAAAAACAAGCCGTGAAAGAAGTTGGACCAGCCGGTTTTGGCGCCGTTGTTGATATTCGCCGAGCTACGAACAATTTCTGCGATCATCGGCAAGCCACCAATCAAGCCAGCGACTAAGTTACCAATTCCAACGGCAGTCAAGTCGCGGTTGAGGTTGGAGTTGCGCTTGTAGGGATCGAGCTTATCGACAGCTGAGGCGCTCAACAGACTTTCTAAGCTGCCGACCAGCCAGATGGTAATCACCGATGTCCAGAATTCTGGCGTGGCGATTTTGGAAAAATCCGGAAAATAAAATCCGGAGAGGAAGTTTTCCGGGACCGCAACCAAAAAGGCGGGGCCTATTGTAAATACGTGATGTGCAAGAATCGGTTCATCCTGCAAAAACATGTATTCGTGGATATGGTCCAGATCGAAATACTGACCCAAGCCAAGACCTACCAATACCACTAATAAGGGGGCCGGAATCATCTTCAGTGTAGGATTTTTGATCATCGTCCAACTGATCAGCAACGCTAAACCCAATAGGCCAATCAAGGTCACTTCGGGATTGAATTCCATGATGGAGTGCGGAATCTCGGCGATGGTGCCCAATAGTGATTTGGCGGCAGGTTTCACACCAAGCAACGTGTGAATTTGCTTGGCCATGATAATGATGCCGATGGCTGCCAGCATGCCGTGGACGACCGATGAGGGAAAAAAGGCGCTGAGTTTGCCTGCTTTGAAAACCCCGAGAAGGATTTGCAGTACGCTGGCTATCACAATGGCCGCGAGTGTGTAACGGTAACCCGCCATTGCATCACCTTCGCCTAAAGCCTGCACCGCGTCGACGATTACCACGATCAATCCAGCGGCTGGGCCGTTAATCGTCACATAAGAGCCGTTGATTCTGGATACCAGTACGCCGCCAATAATAGCGGTGATGATGCCGGACATGGGTGGAAAGCCCGACGCCATGGCGATACCCAGACACAAAGGCAGGGCAATCAAAAACACTAAGAACCCGGATAGCAGATCGCTACGCCAGTTTTCGATTAAACCGGGAAGCCCGGTTTTTGGCAAGGTGGCCGAAGAAGATGTGTTCATGGTTTTTCTCAAGAAGCCAAGGAAAACCAAAGTACAGCGAGAAACATGCCAATTTTGCACGAACTGCGTCAGTACAGATATATCAAGGGTTGTGGCCGTGGTCGCCCGGAAAATTGTTGTCGATTTGATTTGCTGGTCTGGTTGATTCGTCGGCTTCAACCAGTTGGATGGTTTATTTGCACCGATGGTGCTTGACTTGGGATTTAAATAATAAGCTGGAAACGGCGGTATGTAAGGGTTTAGGGATTTGGCACGCACTATGCAAAGTGAAGCATAAGAGGCTGTTTGCCTCAACTTCTGTTTGACTAGCGAGGTTTAAGTTACAGATGTCTGCTTCTGACCATCAAAATGTTCACAACGCTGCTTTCGATCTGGATGCGGCAATCGAGCACATCGCTCATTGGCTGCCCAGCCAGGGACCAATCAAGGATTTTATTCACCACAACACCTTGCATGCCGTGCAGGACTATCCGTTTCACGAAGGGGTCGCGGTGGCGGCTCAGGTGTATGGTGCGAAAAGCTATTTGCCCTTGGCCGATTACCTGAAACGCTATAACGAAGGCCGCATCAGCGATCAAGCGCTGGACTGGGCGATCGCGCAGGCCAATTGCAGTGTTTATCAAGAAGAGTCTTTGCGGGCTTCTTTATTTCAGCCCGACGGTCACAGTCATTATCCACCGCAGTCCTTGGCTAACCACGGCATTCGCAGCGCCTGGTTGAATCGATTGGAAATCGATTTAAACGGTATGGTGCATCCGGTGATGTTCAGATTGCTAAGTAATTTTCTCGATCAAGGCATTAGTCGTTGGGCGATGCCGAAACCGGACGAGCGCTTTTGGGATTGCGTCTTGCGCTTGGTGCAAAACAGCCTGTTACCTCTTTATCCGTTTCATCAGCCTGTGGTGCGGCAAATGCTGGATGCCGGCCCTGATCAGGTGATTTTGAACTGTCTGGCTAAAATCGTCGGCGATGAATCATTGTACGGGCAATATCTCCTGGAAGTATTGCTGGCGCATCCCGGTTGGTCCGGGATGGTGCGAATTATCGAAACCCAACCCAATGTGCTTTTGGCGCCTCGAGCTATTTCGCTAAAAGAATTGTTGGCGGTGGAACTGGCTTGCGAGTTGGCGTTTATCGATAAAAAACATGGGCACCGTTTTTTACAGATCGCACAACTGCCTAATTTACATGAAATTCCCTTATTGGAACGTGATGCAACCAAGCCGCAAGTGCCTTTGAAAATGCGCGTGTGGCACGAGGCGATGGAGTGGTCGCTGCATTCCGAGTTGTTGCTTGCTCTGCGTGAACAAGCCCCTATTGACCCGGCAGCGGAGCATCAGCCTAAAGTGCAGGCATTGTTTTGCATCGACGATAGAGAATGTTCATTGAGGCGTTACTTGGAAGAAATGGATCCGGGAATCGAAACCTTCGGTGCGCCGGGATTTTTCGGTATCGATTTTCTGTATCAAGGTCTGGACGATGTGTATCCGGTGGCGCAATGTCCGGTGGTGATCAAGCCCAAACATTTGATTCTGGAATCCACGGATAAGCCAAACCTGAACAAATCGGAGAAGGGCGAATCCTTGTCGACCATGCATTTTGGTGCGCATTCCATGGTGCGCGGGTGGTTGTACACGCAAACCCTGGGTTTGGCTTACGCCTTACGATTGGGCTGGAGTGTGTTGCGCCCCGGCGGACAGTTGCCGGGTATCCAAAGCTTAAGTGAAGTGGAAGCCCATGGTCATTTGCATTTGCTGCGCGAGAGCGATGAACTCAATGAAGACGGCTACCTGCTGGGTTTTTCGTTGACGGAAATGGCCGATCGGGTGGGTGGCTTGCTGCGCAACATTGGGCTGACAAAGCAGTTTGCGCCGTTGGTCGTAGTAGTGGCGCATGGCTCCAGCAGCGTCAACAACCCGCATTTCGCCGCCTATGATTGCGGTGCTTGCTCCGGCAAGCCCGGCGCACCCAATGCGCGGGCCTTTGCCTGGATGGCCAACTATCCGCAGGTGCGCGACATCCTGCGTGAACGAGGTATAGACATTCCAGACAGTACACATTTTGTCCCTGCTTTGCACAATACCAGCCGCGACGAGATCACTTACTTCGACCAACAGCAACTGGATAAGGCCGCGCGTCATGAGCTTCACAGTTTCCAACACAGCATGCAGCATGCTTTGCAGCGTAATGCGCGAGAACGCTGCCGTTGGTTCGAGTTGGGGCCAAAATCTCATAAAAACGAAGAAGCGCATCGCCATGTGGTGGCGCGAGCTTCGTCGATTTTCGAGCCGCGCCCTGAACTCAATCATTCCAATAATTTGTATTGTGTAGTAGGGCGGCGCGATTTGACCCGGCATCTATTCATGGATAGACGGGCGTTTTTGCAATCATACGACCCCAATAGCGATAGTGACGGCTCGATATTGGTCAAGGTGTTGTCGGCGGTGATTCCGGTTTGTGGCGGAATCAATCTGGAGTACCTATTTTCTCGCATCGATAATTCGGTCTACGGCGCCGGCACCAAGCTGCCGCATAACGTGATCGGTCTGTTGGGCGTAGCCAACGGGGTGGAAGGCGATTTGCGCACCGGCTTGCCGTCGCAAATGATCGAGGTGCACGAGCCGGCCCGCTTGCTGATGGTGGTGGAACAGACTACCGAGATAGCGGATCAGGCGATCGCCATGCTGGGGGGCTTGCGGGAATGGCTGGATAACGAGTGGATACGCCTGGTGGCTTGCGATCCGGTTAGCCGCGTCTTGTATTTGTACAGTAACGATGGCTGGAAGGTGGCCGAACCAGCGGCGGGCAGACCGTTGCCGGTTGCTAGTCGCTCAGAAAAAATCATTGTGGGACAAACCCGGACCATTCCGGTCCACGAATTGGAAAGGAGGCATGGATGAGTATTTTATTATTGGCATGCGTGTTATTGCCGTTAATCGGTTTTTTGCTGATTTTTTTCAGCCCGGACAACGAGCATAGAATCGCCGCGATCAGCCTATGGATGACCCGGCTCAAAGGTATCGCGGTATTGGGCCTGCTGGCTGCGTGGGCGGGCCATGGCTTCGCTAACTTTGAATATCAATGGCTGGTGTTGTATCAACACGACGATTACCAGTTCCCCTTGCTGTTTTTTCTGGATAGGGTCGGTGCGGCGTATCTATTTGTGGTGTGGGCGGTGTTTTCGGCTATTGTGAAATATTGCCGGGTTTATTTGCACCGGGAAGCGGGCTACAAACGCTTCTTTCAGGCCATTTTTGGGTTTGCTTTCGGCTTGAATCTGATCGTACTGTCCGGCAGTATCGATATGCTGTTTGCCGGCTGGGAAATCGTCGGCATATCCTCATTCCTGCTGATCGCCTTTTATCGGCATCGGCCGCAACCGGTACGTAACGCCTTGCGCGCTTACACGATTTATCGCTTTTGCGATGTAGGACTACTGGTCGGTACCTGGATGAGCCATTTGCTGTTTCACGAGAGCCAACATTTTAGCCAGTTGTTGACCATGTTCGATCCCAACAATATTCCGCCGGCCGGGTATGCCTCCTTGTCGATTTTATCCTGGCTGATTATTTTGGCTGCCTCCGGCAAATCGGCGCAGTTTCCGTTCAGTTTTTGGTTGCCGCGTGCGATGGAAGGGCCAACACCGTCCAGTGCGATTTTCTATGGAGCCTTGTCGATTCATTTAGGGGTGTTTCTGTTATTGCGGACCATGCCGATCTGGAGTTATCACTATCTACCGCGTTTGATTGTTCTGAGTATCGGCGTGTTGACGGTGTTTGTCGCGACGCTGGCGGAAAAGACCCAATCCAATATCAAAGGTCAAGTGGCTTACGCCTCCATCGCACAAGTAGGGATTATGTTCGTCGAGCTGGCATTAGGCCTGGAAGACTTGGTGTTGCTGCACTTTATGGGCAACGCGTTTTTGCGCTGCTATCAATTGCTGGTGTCGCCATCCATCGTCGCTCATTTACTGCGGGTTGAAGGGAATGTCGATAGCGATTTTTATATTAAAAACAATGATCAACTGACTTTTTTGCCGGCGTCGATTCGCGATTCCTTGCCTGACGTTTTGCAAAACACCTTGTATGTATTTGCCCTGCAGGAAGGGCATTTGGAACTATTGGTGAAGAAGATTTTATGGGAGCCGCTCAAAAACCTGGGTCGGCAACTGAACGCGGTGAGCCTGTGGATCAAGATTTTGGCGGGCCTTGCCCTGTTGGCGATCATCGCTATCGCCGCATCCGGCGTCAGCAGCGTCGCCAGAATTTACCTGTCTATGCCGATTTCGCTGGCGATGGCCGTGGTATCGTTGAGCGCGTTCAGCAACAAACACAGCCCCTTCCAGGTTTGGCATAGCGTGGCCTTGAGCAGCATTTTGGCCGGTGTGGCGGTGTGGTTGATGGTGCCTTCGGCTTGGGCCGATGTGGCTTTGTTCTTCAGCGGCATTATTCCATCCTGGATCTTGGGCATCTGGGCGCTGAGCGTGTTGCTGAGGCATTATCATTTTGCCGATGAGCCTTTCGTATTCCGGGCCTTCGCAGAAACCCGCCCTGGTTGGTCGCTGATGCTATTTTTGAGCTTCCTGGGCTTGGTTGGCTTTCCGATTACGCCGGCATTCTTGGGCGAGGATTTGCTGTTGTCACATGCCAGTAGCCAACACCCCTGGTTTGCCGCGCCGATTACCGTGTCCTTTGTGATTAATGGCATTGCCATCGCCAGAGTCTATTTAAGGCTTTGCATGGGGCGGCCCGTTGAGCTGAGAGAGGCGGTTTTTTAAAACAAACGAACACAAATAAGCCGTACAAGACGGTTTGCCAAAGTAAAACTAGGTGGTCAAGCGGTAGAGGCCAAATATCGAAAGTGGCTCTATGAACATCGCTAAAATGGGTTATGCAATCGGTTGGCCGGTGTAAACCCCTGGCTACAGATTCAGCGATGGCTGCGTTTATGAGCTTATTGCCTGCTCAGTAAGAACAGTAAAACGACGCTGCTCAGAAAGAACAGCGCTGTCGTACTTTTCCAGAACAACAGCGGATTGCGCTCTATAAGTGGGATTTTATCTTCCGCTTTCAGAAATTGCGGGTTGGGAGTGGATAGGTCGTGCAGGAATTCGGACAATTCGTCATACCGAAACCGTGGCGAAATCGTCGTGGCCTTTTTCAAGGCACCGTCTATCCAGATCGGCACCATCTCGTTGCGGCGGATGCTGGGAATGTAAACCAGGCGCTCGAGATTGTTGCGGTTGGGTTTTTCCGGCATGTTGGCGAATGGCAAATTGCCGTTGAGCATTTCGTAACAGATGACGCCTAAGGAGAATAAATCCGACTTCACCGTGCCGGATTGACCTAAGTGATACTCCGGTGCGGTGTAGTTCAGCGTACCGAGAATATTCTCGGCTTGATTCCGGTCGAGTGGGGTGATCTCGGCGATGCCGGCGATCTTGACCGAACCGAAGTCTATGATCTTAACGCTGCCTTGCTCGGTGATCATGATGTTTTCCGGTTTCAAATCCTGATGCAGCATTTCCATACGATGAAAAGCGCGCAGCCCTTTGGCGATTTGTTCGATTAGGGTGCGAACCCGCTTGATCTCCGGCTTGGGGTTCTGACTGATCCATTGTCTTAGGGTTTGCCCTTCGATAAATTCGGTTACATAGTAAAGACAGCTTTTAGTGCGGTCGGATTCGAGTACCGTTAAGACGTTGGGATGGTTGATTCGTTTGCCAGCCCATTCTTCGTGCAAAAAATGCTCGATATAATGGGTGTCGTCGTTATACAGCACCGACGGCGTCTTCAAAATGACCCACCGGTTATGCAGCGTATCGAAGGCTTGGTAAATTTGGGTGCGCTTGCTGGCATGCAATTCCGCTTCGATCCGGTAGCCATCCAGCAGCATGCCGGGTGCCAGTGGCGGTGGGAAAGGCAAGTGCCCATGATGTCGCAATATTTCGTCTTCGCGTAGTTGCGGCAAGTCGTCGATTCGAACCAGTTGGCAGGTCACATTGTCGTTGCTCCCGTTAGCCAGGGCGGTTTTGACCAAGACTTCGGCAAGGGTTTGCAGATCGGAATCCTGCGAGAGCAGCGTTTTTAGGTGGTGCTCGCTTATAAAATCGTGGAGCCCGTCCGAAGTCATCAAGAATAAGTCGTTTTTTTCGACGGTCAGCGATTTGTAATCCACTTCCAAATGCGGTTCGATACCCATCGCTCGATTCAGATAGCTTTTGTCGTTGGACACCCAAAGCCTGTGGTCGCGCGTCAGTTGCTCCAGCCCATGTTGCCGCCATAAATAAATTCGAGAATCGCCGACGTGCAGAATATGGGCGGTGTTGGATTTAAGCACCAACACACTGAGCGTGCTGACCATGCCTTTTACCGAGGCATAGCGTATTTGTCCCTGACTGTGCAGCCAGGAGTTGGTAGCTGACAGGATTTTTTGTCCGGCTTTGGCTACTGACCAGGAATCCGGCGTGCTGTAGTAATCCTCCAGAAACGCGGTGATACAGCAATGGCTGGCTTCCTTGCCGGCTTCACTGCCGCTCATGCCGTCCGCAATACCCGCTACGATGCCTTTTAGGGTCAGTTGCGGTTCCGCAGGGACGACAGCGCCCCAACAATCTTCATTTTCGGGTTTCACACCTTTGTCGCTGTGCGAACCGAGTTTGACTGATAAGGTTTTGGCCATAGGCTGCGGATAATTGAAGTTGTGCGTGGCTTAGCAGGCGCGGTAATGGCGCAATTCCGTCAGGCGCTGTTCCAGTTTAGTCATCAGCAAAGCTTGGTGATGACGCAGTAACACCGAGTCGCTGGGGCGCGGGGGCAGGGTGGCTTCGATTTCGTGGTGGACCAGGGAAATGACATGCCGTCTCAGAACGGCATCTTCCGGCAAAAAAGGGCTGTTTTGGGACTGGGCGGGTTGTTGAGCAGCGTAGTGTTCTCCGCTGGATGTTTGGCAGGCGCAACGCCAGCAAACGATTAAAGTCAGGGTTAAGACGGCCAATAATGCTTCGATCATGGGTATTTCTCCAAATCACTAAATGTTAAAAATTGCTATAACAATCTTCGGCAGATGACGAAGGGATGCTTTGCTGGTTAGACTAATTCGATCATGGCCACGCTGCCGTCTTCCATGATTTCTGCCATGTGGCCGGCGGGTTCTTCGATAAATTGCACTGCCAATGCGACCACGACGGCGGTGCCGGCGATGGTGAGAAAAAAGGCTTCCGGTGTGACGAAAGACAATACCGTCAGAAAGGTGACTCCGCCCACATTGCCGTAAGCACCGACCATGCCGGCGATTTGCCCGGTCATGCGGCGTTTGATCAAAGGCACCATTGCGTAGACCGCGCCGCATCCCGCCTGGACGAAAAATGAACACAAAAAGGTCACGGTAAACGCCATGGCAATCGGCCATTCCGAATTGATTTGCGACATGGCGGCATAGCCCAGTGCGCAACCGATTACACAAACGCTCAACGACAATTTGCGACCGTACTTATCGCTCAGCCAGCCGCCGCCAGGCCGGGCGACTAGGTTCATGAACGCGAAGCTCGATGCCAATAAGCCCGCTTGCACTGGGGTGATGCCCGTCTGTTTGAATGTCTCGTGGAAAAACAGCGGCAGCATGGAGACGACAGCGAGTTCGGAGCCGAAGGTCACCAGGTATGCCAGATCCAGAATGGCAACCTGTTTAAACTTGTATTGGTGTATCGCTTCAATGGGTTGGGTGAGGTGTTCCTGATTAACATGCACGATTTTGTACAAGTTGTAGAGAAACAATAGCCAAATCCCGATGTAAAGACCGATTGTGGCGTCACCGGATAACAGCTTCATGCCCGTTGGCGACAGTTTCCAGGTCAGCAAACTTAGCGCTGCATACAAAGGAATGGTCATCAGAATGTAGAAGAACAGATCCCAGATGCTGGTCACTTCCATCGCGCCGGCTTTCTTGGGTTTGAAATACGTCGAACCTTGGGGCGTATCGCTGACGCTGAAAAAATAAATCACCGAATAGAGCAAAGCCATGATGCCGGTGCAGGCAATTGCATAACGCCAACCGTTTTCGCCGCCGAATGCCAAGGCTAATGACGGTAAGGCGATGGCCGCAGCGGCTGAGCCGAAATTGCCCCAGCCGCCGTAGATGCCTTCGGCAACACCGAGTTGTCTGGCCGGGAACCATTCGCCGACCATACGGATTCCGATGACAAAGCCGGCGCCGACGAAACCCATCAAAAATCTCGCCAGGGCTAATTGCTGAAAGTCGTCGGCAGCTGCAAACATGAAGCAGGGAATACTGCTGATCGCCAACAAGCTTGAGTAGGTGCGTTTGGGGCCAAATTTATCCACCAAAATACCAATCGCAATCCGTGACGGGATCGTCAACGCCACGTTCAGTATCAAGATGGTTTTAATTTCCGGTTGACTGAGTTTAAGGCTCTCGGCAATCGCCAACATTAGCGGCGCATGGTTGAACCACACCACAAAGCTAATGAAAAACGCCAGCCAGCTCATGTGCAAAATCTGCATTTTGCCGGTAAAGCTAAAAAGATTGAGTTTGCTCGAGGACATAACTTACCTTTGAAAAGTAGGGAACAAAATGAATTCCGCTGGCCGGGTCTGGCGTTGGAAATTCGTATCAATCAGCTCGCATGCACAAGCTATTGCTCCCCTTGAAATGGGCTTATTTACTCATGAAGTGTGGGTGTCCTGAAACGAGCGAAGGCAGGCACAACAGACGAGTAAATCGCTTAGCTGAACGTGAGTCAGCCTATTTCCAACGTCGTTGTTGAAGGGAGCAGAAGGTGCAGCGTTGCACGAGCTACATGATAGCACCGATTATGCCGAAGTATTCAATCCTGCTGTTTGGCGGGCATGCAGAATGAGCCGGCGAAGCGGTTTCGGAGCCTCCTAATATTTGATGGGTTTGGCTCCGAATATCAAATTGTCGAAGCGGGTTCAGGCCGCTTCGCCGGGTGTCTGTGAGTCGCGGGCGGCTAGGGTTAAATCATCTAGTAACCCGGCCCTATTTACCACTGGTATTCCGTTCGGGCTGAGATTCTATGGTTTTCGTCAAGCTGCATTGTTGAGGCAAGCAATTTTCTGAGCGTCAGCGGTGATAAATCGCCGGATCATTTGGGCGTCCACTCGATCCGTCTTGCCCCGTCTGCCCAAACCCAGGGCATAATGGCGCATATCCCGTGGGTTCAGCACATAGACGACCATGCCCATC
>Ga0123390_1000601_pt1 | contig 10373 bp, 11 predicted proteins | sample T3HHNO3metaT_FD_89918 | JGI IMG/M metagenome (GOLD analysis project Ga0123390, IMG submission 89918) | Methane-oxidizing artificial microbial communities from Washington, USA to study methane cycling - T3-HHNO3 metaT (Metagenome... | ecosystem: Engineered > Modeled > Simulated communities... | reverse complement strand
TGCAACTCTACAAACACAGCTTCTACGCCACGCGCGGCAAATGCATTGCTAAGCGCAACGCCATGCCAGCCACCCTGCTGGGCGGCTTCGTCCGTAATAATGGGGATTCTCATTTAGAACAAATTACTTTAACTAATAAATTTAAAGTATTGATTTATAATATTTTTAGTTAAAAGACTGCTCTAACAACGATTCGTTAAATTGCCCAGCAAAATAGCTATGGCCTGTGTCTAAATTAGTCACTGCTACTTTGGCTGGCGAGAACAATAATGGATCAATTTTATAAAAATCCATATTCACTGCTTTAAATACTTCAGCAAACGGGCGGCCGTAATCTTTAGATGAACTGCTTGGCAATGATTTTGCTAACGCTTCTGCCGCCTCATCTGTGCATTTCACATACAAATGTACAAATCCACCAAACAATATCGCATCATTGGTTCTACCCATGCCAGTTAAAAAGTCCGGAGAAGGCGCAGGAATTGGCGCAACACCATATCCATCCACTAATTGATGCAATGGAAAATGCACTGTATGCAATTTGTGTAAAGCCACTTCCAATACGCGCGCGGTAATTTGCACCGTCCCCGCCAAGCTTCTGGTAGGCGTTAAAATAAAGGTTAATTCATTTGCCGGAATTTGCGTGTCTCTGGCCACTTTTTCAATGACTTCTTTAGGTGGAACTTTGTCTGTTTCCAGCACCAAGACCGTTTTTTTAGCTGCATCCTGATATTGAATCTCAGTAAAAATCTCTTCACGTTGCGCCAGCGCACGTGCAGGCCCGCTACCTAACGAGAAAAATTTCTCATGGGAGAGTGCCCAGCCCGCATACTGACTGCCTAAGCAAGCCACTACGGGGCTCATCGCATGCACTTTCACGCTGAGTGGCCAGTTGGCAAAAGTAGTGTTGTTTTGCAAAGTAACTTGCCCAAGCCCACCCATGCAGATCTCCGCCACAAGCCGTCCAGCCTCTAAACCGCCTTTTGCTTGAATGCCTGCATCAATCAGCGTAGCACCTGTCTCGTGTTTGGACACTATCACCTGCAAAGCATCTGCTTGTGCGATCATCCGCTCAACTATTGGTAATGTGAGCGCATGAATACTCATTTTTGATGGATTTGTATTGTTTTGATTTTGCATCGGAACCCCCGTTTTACTATCTTAAATAATGCCAGCTCTGGCTTGTACCAAATACTTAGCTTCTTGTACATTATCTGCCGATGACGTCACCGTACAGATAGGCATACCAATCTCAAAATACTGTGATTGGCCAGGAATATCACTCACCCACTCTGGCCAAATTTTATCTTTAGCGATCTGTACTGGTTGATGCGCATACACAATATGGTGCGCTTTAGACTGTGTGCTCAACACCAGTGTCGGCATGGCCTCAATACCAAATGCACTAACATGCGATGCCATCAATGTGCCTTTCTCTGGTGCATACAAATCCACGGTTGCACTTAGGCGTGGATTGATTTCCAGCATCACCAATTGTTCGCCATCGACCACCGCATCTACACTGTTCAAACCTTTAAGGTTGAATTGCTTACTGGCTAGCGAGACAAACCGCTTAAAGGTTTCAACCAAATGCGCACTTAAAGCAATTTGGCTGACCGCCCCACCATACTTAAAAGGCGTATGCTTATCTGCATCCACCCATTGTTCATTCATGCCAATCACTTGTACATTTTGTTCACTGGCTAAGAATAGACAAGAAACCGGTGTGCCGATTTGCATTTGTTGAAAATATTGATTAGATTTCAACGGTGCTTGATAGGTGCTAGCCCATTGGATATGCGCACCACCACTCCCGCCAACCTCTTTCACCAGCCAATCATCTAGCACGCTGGGCTGATTCATTGAGATAGCTGGCGTTAAAAACTGATTCGCCTGACAAAACGCAGCAAATATTTCGGGATGCTTACTTGCTTTTATAGTATCTGCAGAATTGCCTAATAAACGGAAGCGCTGACCGATGCTAGCTAGAAGATCAGGCTGCGCTTCAAACCCTGCGCCATAGCAAACACCAAAGATATCTGCAGAATCTATTGCATCTAATGCACGCAATAAAGCTTGTGCGTCAAACTGATGGCCAGTGCAGGCCACCTGAATACATTGCTTGGCCATGGCTTGCGTGTCTTGATCGACAAACGCATCCACAGCAATCACATCAAATCCGGCATCCTTTGCAGCTTTTACGTATGGCCGGCTAGATATTGCAATAATAACGAGCGTTTTATTTGGCATTTGCGCAAGCAAAGTCGTAGGCATCATGATAATCAATATGCATGGGCACATCACTACTGAGCATGCGTTGTAACAACTTATGTTGTGTTACATATTTAAGCTGACCAATGGCTAAGGCGCCGAAGCCTGCAATCGCAGTACCTGCAATCACATCTCCATTCGCCATCACATCCACACCTTCTATCGCAGAAGGCGGCACTGCATTCACATCGGCCACCACTTTTAGTGTACTAGATTGTGTGAAATGATCTACACCTAACACACGCACACCTGCCGGTGTTGCACACAATGCAACTGTGGCTTGCGCCAACGCTGTTTTTTTGGCGGCATCGCTACTGCCATCCGCTACAGTTAATTGCACGTCATAACGTTGCTGCATGTTATCCACATAGGCTTGCATGCTGGCTGTGTCTGCATGTGCCATCATCATAATTTTTGCGCCTTGGCGCGCAGCAATCAGTGCGGCGGTAGAGCCAACCGTGCCGCTCGCACCAAAAATCGCAATGGTTTGCTGGCCTAATGTTTGCTGGCTCTTTTGTAAATGCGCGTCTACTTTTGCCAACATTGCCGCAGCTGTTGTAAATGCGCCGGAAGGATCTGAAAACGTAGACATTTCAAACGGTTTAAACATAGCGCTTCTGGCCGCTTTTTGCATATCGAGTGCTAAGTGAATATCGCGTCCGCCGAAAAAAAATGCTTCTTGTTTAATCCCACTTGGGCTTCTAGAGAAAATCGCATCTTGCGTCAGCGCAACCACTTCATTCAACAGCACATTGGTATAAGGCATGATCTTTTCGTACCCGGCATCAAACGCCATATTGACATCAAACGGGCTTGCATTTTTGGCTGCTGTCACAAGGTGTAATATGCTGATTTTATTCATAATTCGTCTTCTTATATAAAGTAATCGAAAAAATTTATTAATATTGTATTTCTAATCATGCACTTTAACCGCAACACAACGCAACCAAAGCCATGATTAACCTAGCAATTAGCCTTTATTTCTAATATTAATCTGCGCACCGTGATTGTTTGCCGTACATATTTCCCATCGTAACGACATATCACTAAAGCGAGCCTGTAGGCGAGACAAATGCATTTGTGCTTCTTGTTGGTTAGCAAATACAGCAAAGCCTGTCGGGCCCCAAGAGCTTTGCCCAGCGCAGTGAATACCATGCGCCAGCAAATCACCTAACACCGCAGTCACTTGCTTGCTAGCGTAGCGCCCTCCTTGCACTGGCGCAAAATAATCACCATTGTAAGCCTGCAATGCCGATACAGCTTTACCAAACGTGGCTAAATCCTTCTCCACAAGCGCCGGTAATGCTTGCATCAGTAATTGGTGGCTTAATTGCTGCGTGTTTGGTAAGGCATGATCCGCCAATCGCTTGAACGCCTGCAACTCCTCGTCGCCATGCACGCCTGTGTGTTGGTCATCGAATATCAACAAAATACGCCATGCTTCTGGAAACGCATGCTGCGCAATAATAGGCGGTACGACTGTATGAGAATTGCTACCTGCATCCAGTACAACACCACCCGTAGCAAATGTACCGATGCCAATCCCAGAGCGCGCACCGCGTCCAATTAAGCCGGCAATATCGCGTAAAGGTAAATTTACGTTAAATAATGTACTGATTGCGGTACCAATCGCCAGTGCCATTTGCGTCCCAGAACCCAAGCCGGCATGACGAGGTATTTGCTCAATCACCCGGACATGTACAGGCGTATGTATCCCGGCATGCTGTAACAACAGTTGCTTGGTACGTTCAATATAGCTAGGCGCTGCCTTACCTTCACCGATAGATACTTCGACACGCGTATGCGGTGCTTGCAGGCTCACGCCCATGCTGCCAAAGCGGCGCCCTATCGACCCGTTAAGATCAAAAAACCCCATATGCAACCTAGCGGTGGTGATCACTTCAACGGAATGCGGTAATGAATTTGATTTCATGATGCTCTAACAAATAAGGGTTAATTCTTGAGTGAATCGCACTATACCAAGATTTCATCAATGGTTTTAGTCAATTCTGACTAATCAAGCAACGTGACATCAGTGGCCTAATTTGGCATAATGAACGTAATAAACGCTTTAATTATATTCAATATAAACCTGTCTTCACACGCAAATTTAGTGTGGGTTGTTAAAACAATATTAAGGGATTCGTATGTCTAGCCATGTCATTCCATTTGAAAATCTACGTAATAGCGATGTACCTTCGGTTGGGGGTAAAAACGCTTCACTAGGTGAAATGATTTCTCAATTAAGTGCTAAAGGCGTACGCGTTCCAACCGGTTTTGCAACAACCGCTGATGCGTACCGTGAGTTTTTATCACAAGGCGGTTTAGATAAAAAAATCAATGATTTACTAGACAAACTTAATGCAGATGATACGCAAGCGTTAGCCAAATGTGGCGCGCAAATCCGCGGCTGGATTATGGAGGCACAATTTCCGCCTGCATTACAAACAGCCATTGCAGAAAGCTATGCTCGTTTGATTGAGAAATCTGCCCCAGGCACTACCTTTGCCGTACGTTCTTCTGCGACCGCAGAAGACTTGCCAGATGCCTCATTTGCAGGCCAGCAAGAAAGCTTTTTAAACATTCACGGCTTGGACAACATTACCCACGCCATTAAAGAGGTGTTTGCCTCTTTATATAACGACCGTGCGATTTCATACCGGGTACATAAAGGTTTTGTGCATGCCGATGTGGCGCTTTCAGCGGGTGTGCAGCAAATGGTGCGTAGCGATATCGGCTGTGCAGGTGTCATGTTTACGATTGATACGGAATCAGGCTTTAAAGACGTGGCATTCATTACCTCCTCATATGGCTTGGGTGAAACTGTGGTACAAGGCGCCGTCAATCCGGACGAATTCTATGTACACAAACCATTATTGGCACAAGGCAAACCAGCAATCGTACGCCGCACCATGGGTTCCAAACTCATCAAAATGGTGTTTTCAGATGCTACGCAAGCAGGTAAATCAACCCATACCATTGATGTAGATCCAGTAGATTCTGACCGCTACTCACTCACGGATGCAGATATTTTGGAATTGGCTGGCTACGCCATGACCATTGAATCTCATTACGGCTGCCCAATGGACATTGAATGGGGTAAGAACGGTTTAGATAACAAGCTGTATATCTTGCAAGCACGCCCAGAAACAGTGAAGTCACAAGAAGCCAATAACAACGTGACCGAAACATACAAATTACAAAAACACTCAGCTAAACCATTGGTTGCTGGCCGTGCCGTGACGCAAAAAGTAGGCGTGGGCCCGGTACGCATTGTGTTAGACCCTGCACAAATGCATGAAGTACAACCTGGCGATGTGCTAGTTGCCGACATGACAGACCCGAACTGGGAACCCGTGATGAAACGTGCAAGCGCGTTGGTAACGAACCGCGGTGGCCGTACCTGCCACGCTGCGATTATTGCGCGTGAATTAGGTATTCCTGCCATTGTAGGCTCTGTGAATGCGACAGACTTGCTGCGCGAAGGCGAGATTGTGACCGTTTCATGTGCAGAAGGTGAGACTGGTTTTGTCTATCACGGTGCATTCGATTTCGAAGTCAGCACACAAACAAACAGTACTTTGTCTAAACCACCATGCAAAATCATGATGAACGTTGGCAACCCAGACATGGCGTTTAGCTTTGCGCAAATCCCGAATGACGGTGTTGGCCTAGCGCGCTTGGAATTTGTGATTAACAATATGGTAGGTATTCACCCGAAAGCTATTCTGAATATCGACGCCATGCCGAAAGCCATTCAAGACACAATTAAGAGCCGTGCGCGTGGCTATGCTTCACCTAAACAGTTCTATATTGATAAAGTAGCAGAAGGTGTCGCCACCATTGGTGCAGCGTTTTACCCAAAACCAGTCATCGTGCGTACATCTGATTTCAAATCGAACGAATACAAAAAACTGGTCGGCGGTGATATTTACGAGCCGGATGAAGAGAACCCAATGATTGGTTTCCGTGGTGCAGCACGTTACATGGCAGAGGACTTTAAAGAGTGCTTTGCTATGGAATGCCAAGCCATGAAACGTGTGCGCGATGAAATGGGTCTCACCAATGTTGAGTTAATGATTCCATTTGTACGTACCTTAGATGAAGCGAAAGCTGTCACAGAAATCATGGCAGCCAATGGTTTAAAACGTGGTGAAAATGGCTTGCGCCTCATCATGATGTGTGAAATTCCATCGAATGCATTATTGGCTGAGCAGTTCTTAGAATACTTTGATGGATTCTCTATCGGCTCTAACGACTTAACGCAATTAACACTAGGCATGGACAGAGACTCTGGGATTTTGGCCGATGGCTTTGATGAGCGTAACGACGCAGTCAAAGTGCTACTAAAAATGGCCATCAGCACCTGTAACCGTCTTGGTAAGTATGTGGGTATTTGCGGACAAGGCCCTTCTGACCACCCTGACTTTGCAGAATGGCTGGTTGCGGAAGGTATTCAATCCGTTTCCTTGAATCCAGATACTGTTGTTGCCACTTGGCAGCGTCTAACCAAAAAATAGTTAGGTGGGCATTGTGAATCGTACCGTTTTCTTTATCTCAGATGGCACTGGCATTACTGCTGGTGCCCTCGGTAAATTGCTTGAGCACTTTCCCAGAACACACTTCACACAAGTGCGCATGCCATTTACCGACACATTAGATAAAGTGAAGTTGGCGAAACACGCAATTCAGGAAGTGACAGAAGAGGATAAAATCCGCCCAGTTGTGATTATGTCGGTAGGCAATGTTGAGCTGCGCCAAGCGTTGAAAGACATTGATGCCTACTTTATTGATTTATTCAATGTCTTTATTGATCCATTGGGTGAAGAGCTGCAACAAAAACCACTGACCGGCGCAGGCATTGCGCACAGTGTCATGGGTAGCAATTATCACGAGCGCATGGAAGCAGTGAATTTCACGCTGAACCATGATGATGGCATGACCAACTCCGGCTTAGAAGAAGCACAGGTGATTTTGATTGGTGTATCACGCTGCGGTAAAACACCTACCAGCGTGTATTTAGCCATGCAGTTTGGTATTAAAGCCGCTAACTACCCTCTTATTCCAGAAGACTTTGAGCGCGGTTCACTGCCTGCGGTATTGCATAAGCATATCGATAAAATATTTGGATTAACCATTAAACCTGAGCGCTTGCACTCTGTGCGCAACGAGCGTCGTGCAGGTAGCTTTTATGCTTCTTTAGATAACTGTAAAAAAGAAGTCGCAACGGCCGAAAACTTAATGCGGAATGCAGGCATTACTTGGGCTGATTCTACCAGTCGCTCTGTAGAAGAACTTTCCGCCATCATTATGCAGAAGATTAGACAGCCAGCTAAAACAGCGGCCTAATCCATCGCAAAATAATAAAGCCACCCTCAAATCGGGTGGCTTTATTATTTTACAGGCTTCAAATAGGGTTTAATTTTACCTAAAATCTCTTTTGAATCCGGCAGCACACTACTCTCGTAGGCATATACCTCTTTACCACCAGGTAAAATGACATATTTATAAAAATTCCATTGTGGCGCTTGACCAGTTTTGGCAATCAATTGTTGGTACAACGGATTAGCATTCGGGCCGGTCACATTGCTTTTTGCCATCATCGGGAATTTCACTGCATAAGTTAACTTACAAAAATCACCAATTTGCTTGTTATCGCTCAACTCCTGCTTAAAGTCGTTGGACGGAAATCCAATCACCATCAAGCCTTGGGCTTTATATTGGCTATACATACCCTCCAACGCCTCAAACTGTGGTGTGAACCCGCATTTGCTGGCCGTATTCACCACTAAAATTGGCTGCGCTTGATAATCACACAAATTAATCTTCTCACCTTGTAATGTCGTCAGTTGCTGATTATAAATACCGTCACAAGACTGCGCGGCGTTCACATAAGTAGTGCCCAACAACAATAAGACACTACTTATGATCAAAATACTGCGCTGATATCCAGTTGCAAACTCACCCATATCCATACTCCTTTTTTGTTTCAACAGATTGACTGCTAACACACACAATCGTTCACCTCACATTAACGCACTATTTCTATGCGCATTTGTACTAATACTGTGCATTTTTCAAATATATATCTATGCAATACATGAGGTTAAGGCACATACCACCTACTTACGTATGGCATATTAATTGCTTATATTTTCCCTGAAGTTTTACGCAAAATCGAAGTATCTCGAAAGCAACAAGCCTCTTGTACAGATTCAGATACCACATTCGCAAATACCCCCTATCGGTTAATAACCTCAAATAACATGGAGACTTAGATTGAACTTGAGTATTATTTTTACTGCCCTTGCCATTTTTTCAGGGCAAGCATTGGCTACATGCAACACCGTCATGGGTGGCTGCACCACAGAACAAGCAGTGAATGTGGCCCCACATATGCATTCCGACAGCAATAAAGCTGCAACAGCCACACCTAGCGCGCCTAGCACTAACAACGCAGTAGTCAATAAAAATATCAAAAATGCTAACGCGGCTACCCCAGCAACAAAACCAGCCACTAAGAAAATGTAACGGCATTTCTTCTAACCTCGCACTTTTCGATGAGGTTTGATTGCAAGACAAAAACAGGCAGCTTACTTTACTGCCTGTTTTTTTATGCCCGTTCTGCAAGAACTGGTGCGAAAAATGTTAGTTTCTATACGCATATGTCTAAAATTTGTCAGTCATATTAACCAAACATTGATGCCTTAGCACGAATACAGGTTGGTTCAAATCAATGATAAGCGGCTTTTTTACCTCTCAGTTTTATCTATTTCGCTATTTATGCATCGTTTCTCAACAATTTAAGCCCATAACAAGCTTGGCACGCAATATGCTTTTGTATAACTAAGTGATGAAAATTGCTTAATTACTAACAGCAAGTTGAAGGGAAAACAACATGCCAACCGAAAATGTAAAAAAAGTAGACAAAATTAAAGTGATTGATCAAATGCTAGAAGATTTTGCAGGCGATGAATTTGATGATTATCAAGAAAGCTATCGTGGCATGAGCAGTGGTAACAAACACTATTCTGCAGATGAAGACACCGTCTCTCTCGATGATATTTATTAATCACCACGGATTGCTAAGCTTTACTTGTCACACCCGATAACCTGCGTTTGACGCACTTCATTTTCGTCTCAAGCTGCCGTTAACAGTCATACAAGAGAAGCATTTGCAAGACGCATCTCTATTGTGAGCAGAATTGAGGCCAACATGAGACTATTGAGCGCACTATTACACCACGCATGGCTTGCCATTACACTTAAACACCATGGCGTAGGCATGCCTACCCAACCCATGGGTGCAATTGCACTTGTGAGTCTCTACATTGCTTTGCTGCTGACGAATATCAACATGCAACACACGTTAACTATTGAAAGCGTGGTTGGTATATTGTTTGTTGCGCAATTTTATATCTTTAGCTTAAGAAACCGCATTGTGGGCCTAATCATCTTGATTGGGATTATTGCGAACGCGCTCATGCTCTGCGCACAATGGTTAACAGACATTCCTCAGCAACAACTGTTTTTGATCACGCTATTAGAATACGTGATGATTTTTTCTGCCATGCTCAATGTCATCAAAGACCTGATGAGCACCAACCACTACTAATTTCTTGGCTTTGCTTGTGGATGACGTGTGAGAAACACTCGCCCGCAAAATGCCAACAGAACAAGCATCACAAGGTAAACTTCTTGGGTAAAAAAAACCCCACACTTTCGTATGGGGCCACCCCTTGAGGAGGGAAACTAGTATGAAGACACGTTCACACATATTAGTCTTGACACAAAATATAATATCACACTAATGAATAGTGCGCTAATATAACAGATGGCATCATGAGTGAAATCAGAACATGAACTGCCGCCTAAATAGGCAATCAATACTTACGCAAGCGCACAAATAACATTTCTACTTATTTACACCACCATACGCGTGATTAATATTCCAAACCTAATCTCATCCTGCATTGCATTATTGATGTTGGCAAGCACAGCTTGCTCGCCCATTAAGGTGCTGAACAGCCTCATACCATCACAGGGTTACACCATCAAAGCTGACATTGCATATGGCGCACTTCCGCGGCAAAAAATGGATA
>Ga0123390_1071387_pt1 | contig 10531 bp, 8 predicted proteins | sample T3HHNO3metaT_FD_89918 | JGI IMG/M metagenome (GOLD analysis project Ga0123390, IMG submission 89918) | Methane-oxidizing artificial microbial communities from Washington, USA to study methane cycling - T3-HHNO3 metaT (Metagenome... | ecosystem: Engineered > Modeled > Simulated communities... | reverse complement strand
CGGTATTCCATCCCTCGCTGGCCCCGGTCGGCGCGCTGCTGGGCGCGCTGGGCTATGCCACTGGCACGGTAGCGGCGTACGTAGTCGGGATCGTGTTGCGATCCATGGCCGGCGCCTGAGGCCGGCCAAGCACGCGCGGGTTTGAAGCCGCCGGACGCCTGCTTCTAGAAGTGGGCGGCGCGGTGTTGGCGGGGGTCCGCAAGCTGCGGCGCCTGGCCCTGCAGTTGCTGATCCTGCGCACGCAACTGCGCGGCGCTGACCTGCGCCGGGGCCTGGCCGGCCTGTTGCGCATCGATCCTGCTGCGCTGGTGCGCGGGATCCTGCAGGCCGCCCTGCACGGAGAAAATGCCGTGCTCGCGATCCGACACCAGCAGGTGGTCGATGCGCGTCAGGCCGTCCGTACGCGCGCGGGCCGCAACGCTCGCCGCCGTATTGAAGAAGCGCTCGCCGTCCTGCAGGTCCAGTTGCGCGCGATGGCCTGCGAGGCCATCGACCGCATTGCGTAGCAAGCCATTGGAAGTGCTGCCCGCATCGCCAATGGTGACCGGCCCGATGCCAGGATTGCGCTCGCGTGCCTTCAGCTGGGCCAGGTCCTGCGCTTCCATCACGGCATCGATGAAATGCAGGTCGAGGCGATGCATGAGCATGCGGCCGGGAACCAGGCGTTCGAAGAAGGTGAGCGGGTCCGGGTCGGGCAATTCGATCCTGTGGCCGGCGGCATCGGGCATTGCCCATTTCAGGGGAATGCTGTCTTCCTGCAAATGGGTAAGCAGCTCATTCTTTACACGGTAGGTGCGGATCAGGCCCTGTCCGGCTTCGCGCTTGAGCACATCGGCATCCAGGCCGTAGCGCTCCAGCGTTCGGTCGTGGACGCCGGCGGCGTTGAAGGTCACCGCGGGGACCTCCGTGACCATGCTTGCCGCAGCCGCGAGGCCACCGCCCAGGGAATGGCCGGCGAAAATCACGTCCTCGCCGAACGCCTCCCGCGCCTTCTGTCCCAGGGTGATGGCGCGGCCATACTGCGCGTCCTCCAGGCCAAGCCCCTGGGCGAAATTGTGCTTCCAGTCGCGACCCTCGTCGGTGCCCGCGAACGCCAGCACCACGTGTCCCTGCACGTCCCGATAGAACGAAGCGTCGAAGCCGCTCTTGGCATCGTGCATGAGCCGCGGATGGATGCCGGCGGCGCGCACCTCATCGTCGCCCATGCGCGCCCAGCTGCCCGGCAATGGCGCCGCGTTGCCCGCCAGGCCGCGGCGCAGGTCGGTCACCACGTAGTTGTCCTGCAGCAGGCTCGAGATCTCGCGATCGATGACGTGGGGTTGCTGGCCTCGCACCTCGCCGGCGAAACCGGTGCCGTGCGTCGGCGGGGAAGAACCGTTCCTTGAATCATCCATTCGCAAATCCTTGCGTGTCGGCCTGGGCCGCCTGGACATGCTTCCGGGCCGCGCAGGTTGCTTCCTGGTGGACCTGACTATTGCTGGGGTATGGCGTGCGCAGCCAGCCAGTCACGCACCTTCTGGCGCGCCGCCCTGCCGCTGGCATTGAGTCTGGAGTCGGACCCCGCGAACAACGCATCCTGGAACGTCGCTCCCCGCTGGTTTGCCTGCAGGGGATCGAGGCCGGCCTGCAGCAACTGCAGCACCCGCTCGGCGTCGTTGACATTGGCTGCGACGTGCAGCAACGAATCGCCCATCGCGTCGGTATGGTGAAGATCGGCGCCGGCCGCGACCAGCATGTCGAACTGGGGGTTGCGGCGGCTTTCCACCGTGCGGAAAAGTGGCGTCCATCCCAGCCCCGGGCGTGCGATGTCGACCGGCGCCTTGTGGGCGATCAAAACGCGCAGGTACTGCGGATCGTCCACCATGGCGGCCATGTGCGCCACGGTTTCATCGTCCATGCCGGCCAGTGCGGGATCCGCACCGGCGTCCAGCAGCGCCGACAACGAGCCAGGTTGCTGGTTCCAGATCGCCCACTCGAGCAGGGTGACATTGTCATCGCCATGCGCAGACAGGTCGGCCGAGGCGGCGAGCGCGCGGATGCGGGCCACGTTGCCTTCAGCGACCGCTTCGGCCAGCGGCTTGATCGCCGGCTCATGGAAGGGAAGGGCGGCGTCCTTGCGTGGTGCGGACATGCTGGTCTGCTCCTTTGCACCGACCGGGTCGGCGGCACATGAAACCATCAGGAGGGAAGTTGCGAGTGCCGCCAGGGCGGGGGCCTGCTTGCGCATTGCGGTGTCCTTTCCGGCTGCGTGGCTTGGATCGCGCGACGTGATGTCCCTTGCGACGCACCGATCCTAGCACCGGCTTGCCGGCGCCGGTGTTCCAATTCCGTTAGCCCTCGCGAATTGTGCAAGCGATCCCGTATCGCACCAGCCAGCAAGGATCGATGCAGTTGAACTCAGGGCCGGGCGTTGCGCCGCGGCCACTCATGGTCACCTCAACTGCGTGCTTTCAGCAGCAGCGAAACCCGTTGCCGCCGCCGAAGCGTGCTTCCTGGCGTTCGCGGAAGAAGGTCTTGTAGTCCATCGGTTCGCGATCGGGATGTTTTTCCAGCACATGCCGCACGTAGTTGTCGTAATCGGGCACACCACAGCACAGGCGCGCGGTCTGCACCAGGCGTCGCCATACGCGGCGATGCGCCTGGTACTGGCCAACGGGGACCAGATCGGTTCCCATCAGCGCTTCACAGTCCGACCAACGCGTTTGGATCGACCTTCACATACGGCGTCTCACGGTCGCTGCGCTGCGGGTTGGCGCGTGCCTTGCGCACGGCGCCTACCGCATAGACCAGCACGCTGAACACAACGAACAGGAACAGCGCGGTCAGCACGGTATTGACGTAGCTGTTGGTCGCGATCTGCTGCATCTGCTCGATGCTCTTGGCCGGTGCCACGATCTCGCCCGCATTGATGCCGGTGCGGTACTTGGCGGCCTGTGCCAGGAAGCCGACGGCCGGGTTCGAATCGAAGATCTTGATGAAGCCGGCAGTGACGGTGCAGATCAGCAGCCAGGTGGCCGGCAGGATGGTGACCCAGGCATAGCGGTCGCGCTTCATCTTGAACAGCACCACCGTGCACAGCATCAGCGCGATGCCGGCCAGCATCTGGTTGGCGATGCCGAACAGCGGCCACAAGGTGTTGATGCCACCCAGCGGATCGACCACGCCCTGGTACAGGAAGTAGCCCCACAAGGCCACGCAACCGGCGGTGGCGATGACGTTGGCGCCCCACGATTCAGTGCGACGCAAGGCTGGCGCAAAAGTGCCCAACAGGTCCTGCAGCATGAAGCGGCCGGCACGCGTGCCCGCATCGACCGCGGTCAGGATGAACAGCGCTTCGAACAGGATGGCGAAGTGGTACCAGAACGCCATCGAGTTCGCGCTTGGCATCACGTTGTGCAGGATGTGCGCGATACCCACGGCCAGGGTCGGCGCGCCACCGGCGCGCGAGAGGATGGTCTTCTCGCCAATGTCGGTGGCGGTGGCGGTCAGCATGTCGGGAGTGACGGTGAAGCCCCATTCGCTGATCTTGGCCGCGGCCGAGATCGCGTCGGTGCCGATCACGGCAGCCGGGCTGTTCATGGCGAAGTAGATGCCCGGCTCGATCACCGAGGCGGCCACCAGCGCCATGATCGCGACGAACGATTCCATCAGCATGCCGCCATAGCCGATGTAACGGATATGGCCTTCGCTGGCCAGCAGCTTGGGCGTGGTGCCGGACGAAATGAGTGCATGGAAGCCCGAAACCGCACCGCAGGCGATGGTGATGAACAGGAACGGGAACAGGCCGCCTTTCCAAACCGGCCCGGTGCCGTCGGTGAACTGGGTGAGCGCCGGCATCTTCAGTTCGGGCATCACGATCACGATGCCGATGGCCAGCGCGACGATGGTGCCGATCTTGAGGAAGGTGGACAGGTAGTCACGCGGCGCCAGGATCAGCCACACCGGCAGCACCGCGGCGACGAAACCGTAGCCGATCAGCATCCAGGTGATCTGGGTGCCGGTGAAGGTGAACGCCGGGCCCCAGACGGGATGCGCGCCGACCTTGCCGCCCAGCCAGATGGAGAGCAGCAACAATGCAATGCCGACGATGGAGATCTCGCCGATCCTGCCGGGGCGGATGTAGCGCATGTACACGCCCATCAACACCGCGATGGGGATGGTGGCCATCACGGTGAACATGCCCCAAGGGCTTTCCGCCAGCGCCTTCACCACGATCATCGCCAGCACCGCCAGGATGATGATCATGATCAGGAACGCGCCGAACAGGGCGATGGTGCCGGGAATCCTGCCCATTTCCTCGCGTACCAGGTCGCCGAGTGAACGCGCGTCGCGGCGGCTTGAGATGAACAGGACCATGAAGTCCTGGACGGCGCCGGCCAGCACCACGCCGGTAATCAGCCACAACATGCCGGGCAGGTAGCCCATCTGTGCGGCGAGCACCGGTCCGACCAGCGGGCCCGCGCCCGCAATGGCGGCGAAATGGTGCCCGAAGAGCACGTGCTTGTTGGTGGGGACGAAGTCGAGTCCGTCGTTGCGCAGTACGGCCGGGGTTGCGCGGGTGGGGTCCAGTCCCATCACCTTGTCGGCGATGAACAGGCTGTAGTAGCGATACGCCACCAGGTAGATCGAAACCGCCGCGACCACTATCCACAGCGCGTTGATCTGTTCGCCACGACGCAAGGCGACGGTGCCCAGGCAGAACGCGCCGAGTACGGCGAGCGCGGCCCATGCCAACTTCGAGAAACCCTTCATGCGAACCCCTCCGGTGAACTGCCGGTAGAGTCCTCCCATGCGCGATGGGGGTCAATGTGTAACGGCCGATTCAGCCTGCAACTTTGGTCTTAATGACCTGCGCGGGACTTTGTGCAGCGCCGCATCGCCAGCCCGCGGGCCTCAAAGCCATTTGGCGCGCTTGAACATGGCATACAGTGCCCCGCAGACCACGGCCACGCCAACGATCAGCACGGGATAGGCATAGGCCTGGTCCAGCTCCGGCATGTGATGGAAGTTCATGCCGTACCAACTGGCAATCAGGGTGGGCGCGGCCAGCAGCGCGGCCCACGCGCCCAGGCGCTTGACCACCTCGCCCTGTCCCAGCGTCACCAGCGACAGGTTCACGCTCAAGGCCGTGGTCAACATTTCACGCAGGGTATCCAGCGACTCGTTGACGCGCAGCGCGTGGTCGTGGACGTCGCGGAAGTACAGCCTCACTTCCTCGGGGACCAGCGCGCTCTGGGTGCGGCTGAGCTGGGCCAGCACATCCTGCAGGGGACCCACCGCCAGGCGCATCTTGCTCAGTTCGCGCTTCAGTTCGTACAGCCGCACCACCGTGTCGCGGCTGTAGGTGTCGGCGAAGATCGCCTGCTCCAGCGAATCGGCGGTATCGCGGAACTCGTCGATGATCGGGCGATAGTTGTCGACAATGAAATCCAGCACCGCGTACAGGCCATACGACGGCCCCAGCACCAGCAGGTCGCGTTCGCGTTCCACGCGTTCGCGCACCGGCGCATACGACAGCGACGCGCCATGGCGCACGGTCACCAGGTATCGCGGTCCAACGAACAGGTGGGTCTCGCCGTAGACGATCTTTTCGTCCACCACCTGCGCGGTGTGGGTGACCACGAACATGGAATTGCCATAGGCCTCCACCTTCGGCCGCTGGTGCGCGTTCTGCGCATCCTCGACGGCAAGGTCGTGCAGGCAGAACTCTTCCTGCAGTTTCTCCAGTATCTCGTCGGCCGGCTCATACAGTCCCACCCATACGAAACTGCCATCGTCCTGCGCCAGCACGTCGCTGATCGCATCCAGGGTGATGTCGTGGCGCTGGCCTTCCTTGTCATAGACGACGCAGTTGATTACGCAGGACGGAAGCGCGGGCTTGTTCAAATCATTCATAGGTGCGAATCGTGCGCCACCGTGGCCGGCCCGGCAAGCTGCGCGACCTGCGCCGGAGCGCACTGCGGGCCTTCATCGGGCGACGAAACGGATCGCCTGGCCGCCGCCCGGCGCCAGCCGCAGGGTCAGCGTGTCGGCACTGGTGACGCTGCGCTCCTCGATCACGATGTCCTGCGGGTCGCGCTTCCAGTCGGCCTTGTCACCATCGCGATAGATCTGCGCCACATACTTTCGCCCAGGTTGCAGGAACGACAGCGGTGCCTGCAGTTCCCGCGCTTCCTCGTCCGACAGCGAGCCCAGGTACCAGTCGTCCGAATTGCGGTCCTTGCGCACGATGGTCACGTAGTCGCCGACTTCGCCATTGAGCACCCGGGTCTCGTCCCAGTCCACCGGCACGTCCTCGATGAACTTGAACGGACCGGGATTCTTCTCGTAGTTCTCCAGCAGGTCGGCGGCCATCTGGATCGGACTGTAGATCACCACGTACAGGGCCAGCTGCTTGGCCCAGGTGGTGGCCACGCCGTCGGGCGCGCGCGTCTTCATGCCGAAGATGCCGGGCGTGTAGTCCATCGGTCCGGCCAGCAGGCGGGTGAACACCAGGTTGGCTTCGTGCTCGGGCGGATTGCCCGGCACCCCCCAGGCGCTGAACTCCATGCCCCTGGCACCTTCCCGCGATATCCAGTTGGGATAGGTGCGGCGAAGGCCGGTGTCCTTGATGGGTTCGTGCGGGTTGACGGCGATATGGCGCTTGGCCGCCTCGGTGACCACCCTGAGGTGATGACGCGCCATGTCCTGGCCTTCATGCCAGGCGTAATGCACCTTGCCGTCCAGCCCCATGACCTTGGCTTGGCCGGCATCGGCGACGTAGCCGGTCTTGACCGCGTTGATGCCCAGCCGCTGGTACAGGTCGAAAGCCGCGCCCATCTGCGATTCGTAGTGCGCGGCGTTGCCGGAGGTCTCGTGATGGCCGATCAGTCGTACGTTCCTGGACTTCGCGTAAGCGGCGAGCTTTTCGATATCGAAATCCGGATACGGCTGGGTGAAGCTGAAGTCCTCGCCATTGCCGAACCAGTCGCCGTCCCAGCCCACGTTCCAGCCTTCGACCAAGACGCCGCCGAAGCCGTGCCTGGCAGCGAAGTCGATGTGCTTCATGACGTTCTCATTGGTAGCGCCATGCTTGGGACCGGACGCCCACGTTTTCCGGTCCAGGTGCATTTCCCACCACACCCCCACGTACTTCATCGGCTTGACCCAGGACACGTCGCCAAAGGCGTTGGGCTCGTTGAGGTTGAGGATGAGCGAGGAAGTCACCAGCCCGCCGGCATCGTCGGATACCTGCAGCGTGCGCCAGGGCGTGTTGAACGGCGCGGTGCGCACTACCTTGCCGTCGCCGACGCCGGGGGTCAGGTCGGCCCTGAGCTTGCGGTCTTCGATGCGCGTGAGGTTCATGCCGGCGTAATCGACCAGCGCGGCCTCGTGGATGGACAGGTGCAGGCCGTTGTCGGTGCGCAGGGTGATGGGGGTCTGCGCGTCGCCGACTTCCTGCAGCGGCGTGCGGTGGTAGAGGTATTCCTCGCGGTTCCATTCGCCGGCCGGAATCCACCACGCGGTCGCCGGCTCGGCGATGTTGAATTCGGTCAGTTCGCTGCCGATCCTCACCTGGTCCAGGCCGGGCTGCTTCGGGAATTCGTAGCGGAAACCCAGGCCGTCGTCATAGACGCGGAACACCACGTCGATGCTGCGCTTCAGGGCCGTCTTTTCCTTCAGGGTGACCCGCAGTTCGTTGTAGTGGTTGCGGATGCGGCGGCGCTCGCCCCAAGGTTGTTCCCAGGTCTGGTCGAAGCTGGAATCCGAATGCCGGGCGATGACGAAGTTGCGTTCGAACTTGGGCACGTCCAGGAAGATGAAGCCAAGCCGCGAAGGCGTGATGACCGGCTTGCCGCCGCGCAATACCGCGTAACTGGGACGGCCGTCGTTATCGGTGGTGACTTCCACCGCCAGGCTGCGATCGGGCGAAGCGATGCCGACCTTGGGTGGAACCGGAGTCGACGGCGCCGCCAGCACCGGGGTGGAAACGCACAGGACGGTCAGCGCGAACAGGCGAAGGAGCATGCGGGCATCCGGGTAGCGGCAATGAGCCCGCATCCTGCGCCAGTGGACTCACCGCAACAAGCTGGGTCGCCGGCCGAATACGTATGCAAGCGCCGCATGCACCGGCAGCAGCAGGGCGATCCAGCTCTGGTTGTACTGCAGTGCAAAGGGCAGCCAGTGGATGATCCACGCCACTGCCGCGAGTACGGCGACGGTCATCAACAGCCAGCCGAACCATGCTGCAGGACGGCGCCCACGCAATAAGGTAACCGCTCCGGGCAGCAACAGCAGGCACAGCGGATTGAGCAGCAGCAGGTTGCGGTTTGCCCATGCGGCCTGGTGTTCGGTGAAGCCCCACAGGAACACCAGCACCGCGCCGCACAGGCCGCACACCAGCCAGAACGGCATGGCGAGTGCGGCGAACAGGCGCGGCTTGCGCGGCGCCACCAGCACGATGGCCGCCGCAATCGCCAGGCCGGCCAGCAGCCAAGGCCACCAGCTCCGCGCCCGCTCGACCGGTTCCGGCGCGATGCGGTGCTCGACCAGCACCTGCTCGGCCTGCACCAGCGGGCGCCCCGCCGCGTTCTTTGCCTCGCGCAGGCTGTCGGCCAGGCGCATCGGCACGTAGGCCTCTTCCCAGCGCGACATCGGCACATCCGCATACGGCCCCAGGCCGATGTCGAAACCCAGCCACATCCACGGCACCGGCGAGACCAGGCGCACCGCTTCGCTGCGGAAGGTGTTGCCGCGCGAGCGGCCGACCATCTGCGGCTTCAGCGCCCCGCCCATCGCGGTGTCCAGCGAATCGCGCACCTGGGTGGAACAGTTGGAGGTGAAGTAGTCATAGCGGTAGCGCGCGTTTTCAGGCTTGGCGCGTTCGGCCAGTGCCGCGGCCAGCGAGCGTGCCTGGTCGGCGGGCAGGTCCAGCCACTGCAGCTTCACCCCGCGCCCGACCTCGCGGTAATAGGAGAGGTCCTGTTGCAGCGGCAGGGCGACCAGGTAGTACTGCATGTCGCCATGGGCGAAGCGGTCGACGAAGCCGGGCTCGGCCATGTCGAAGAAGCCGAAATTGTACGAGGTCGCCTCACCGGTCTGCGCATCCACCACCACTATTGCGTCGTGGCCGAAGCGCTCGAAGAAGATCTCGCCGGGCTGCATGGTCATCACGCCGATGCGCGGGGCGGCGGCGGGCGTAGCCGCCCACGCCGCATTGCCCAGCGCAAGCAACCCCAGGAACAGGGCCGGCAGCAGAAACCGGACCAGCATGTGAGCGCGGGCGGACAACCTAGTTATCGGGAAGCACGGCGACGTGGAACGCATGCACGCGGCGTGCGTCGGCCTTGGCGACGCGGAATTCGAAGCGCCCCAGGGTCAGTTCCTCGTCGGTGTCCGGAAGGTGGCCGATGGCGGCGGTGACCAGGCCGCCGACGGTGTCGTATTCGTCGTCGGGGAAGTGGGCGCCGAAACGTTCGTTGAAATCGGAAATCGGGGTCAGCGCGTCGACCACGTACTGGCCGTCGGCGTGGGCGGCGATCTGGTCGGCGCCTTCCTCGGCATCGTCGTGCTCGTCGTCGATCTCGCCGACGATCTGCTCCAGCACGTCCTCGATGGTGACCAGGCCGGCGACGCCGCCGTACTCGTCGACCACGATGGCCATGTGGTTGCGCGACAGGCGGAATTCCTTGAGCAGCAGGTTGAGCTTCTTGGACTCGGGGATCAGCACCGCCGGCCGGAGCAGCTCGCGCACGTTACCCGGGCCGTTGTCGGCGACTACCCCGCGCAACAGGTCCTTGGCCAGCAGGATGCCCAGGATCTCGTCCTTGTTCTCGCCATGCACGGGGAAGCGCGAGTGGCCCGACTCGACCACTTCCTTCATCAGGTCCAGGAACCGCGAGGAGACGGGCAGCGACACCATCTGCGAGCGGGAGATCATCACGTCGCCGACGGTCAGGTCGGCCACGGCGATGGCGCCTTCCATCATGCGCAGCGTATCGCTGGCGATCAGGCCGTCGGCCTGGGCATCGCGCAGCAGCGCGACCAGGTCATCGCGTGAGGAAGGTTCGCCGGAGAACGCCGAACTGATGCGGTCCAGCCAGGTGCGCCGCTTCTCCGGATGTTTCTCGGAGGCGTCCGGCGCGGGAATACTGTCGTCTTCTGACATTGCGTGTTTGGTGGGATGCGGCCCGGGGGGAGGGCGTCGGCGGCAGTCTAGCAGGCCCGCTCAGGGGGCTGCGTCGACGGACGGCGCCGTTGCGGCCGCCGGTTCGGGATCCTCGGCCAGGTCCAGGCTGTAGCTGCAGCCGACCAGGGTCTTGCCCGGATGCGAGGCCACATTGGAGACATTGAGGACCACCGAGCGGATGAAGGTGACGCCGGCCTCTGCATTGGGTTCCTCGATGCTGACCAGTTCCTTGCCGAACATGGCCTTGGCCGGCGTGTCGATGGCGGTCTCGAGCTCAAGCTGCTTGGCCAGCGGCCGCGGGTCGGGCAGGTCGAGCAGGCCGATGATGCTGTCGCCGGTGAAGGCGATATGGTCGGTGGCGTG
>Ga0123390_1081722_pt1 | contig 10606 bp, 7 predicted proteins | sample T3HHNO3metaT_FD_89918 | JGI IMG/M metagenome (GOLD analysis project Ga0123390, IMG submission 89918) | Methane-oxidizing artificial microbial communities from Washington, USA to study methane cycling - T3-HHNO3 metaT (Metagenome... | ecosystem: Engineered > Modeled > Simulated communities... | reverse complement strand
GGTTAGCTATTACTGGATTTTTGCTGTCTTCAATCGCTTTTTCAATTACATGGTGATGTGGTGAAAGTGAGCACACAGGGTCGGCAGCTTCTGCATCGCCTGTCAGTAAAAATGCCTGGCAGCGACAACCGCCTAAATCATTCATTTTCTCTGGACACGTCACGCACGGACCTTTCATCCAAGCGGTACCGCGATACTTATTAAAGGCTGGTGATTCCTTCCAAGCATACTCCAGACCTTTTTCGCGCACATTTGGAAATGCCATATTCGGCAAAACACGTGCTGAATGACATGGCAACACATCGCCATTAGCAGTGACGATCATAAAGACCTCACCCCAACCATTCATACATTTTTTAGGGCGGTCGCCAAAGTAATCTGGTACCACAAAAAAGATCTTCATCTTGTTGCCGACTTTTTCACGGAACTCATTGGTGATGCGTTCCGCTTCATCAATTTGCTCTTTAAGCGGCATTAACTGGCTGCGATTGACTAATGACCAGCCGTAATATTGAGTATTAGCAAGCTCTACATAATCTGCGCCTAAGGCTTCAGCCATCTCTAAAATTTCTTTGATATGGCCAATGTTGTAGCGATGTATCACCACATTTAGCACCATTGGGTAGCCGTGATTTTTAATCATGGCAGCCACTTTTTTCTTCAGTTCAAATGTTTTGGTATTAGTGATGAAGTTGTTAATTTCTTCCGTAATATCGTGCATTGAAAGCTGAATGTGGTCTAAACCACCCTCTTTAAAGGCTTGAATACGCTTTTCAGTTAAACCAACACCAGAGGTAATCAGGTTGCTGTAATAGCCCAATTTTCTAGCTTCAATCACAATGTCTTCAATATCATCGCGTAACAAAGGCTCACCGCCAGAAATACCAAGCTGTATGGCGCCCATTTTGCGCGCATCACGCAAAGCTTGTATCCATTGCTCAGTTGTTAATTCATTTTGCGTGTGTTTATCGTAATCAGTCGGGTTGTAGCAAAAAGCGCAGTGCAGTGGACAGCGATAAGTCACTTCAGCCAGTAACCAAAGTGGCTGAGTTTGTGTAATATTAGCCGCAACACCATTATTCTGTGCCTGTGCATGCAGCTCTTTTTGTACGACTGACTCACCTAGTGAAGTTTGTGTCATTTACTACTCCTAAATATTCAATTAGTCACAGACCAATTAAATTCCGATACTAAACTTTACGAATCCAAGCTTTTCCGTAAGCCATTTCAAACATGCCAATAATGTCAGCTTCTATTCCAACAGCGTCAGGAAAAGCTGCTTTTAACTCAGTCACAATATCGCCTACAGTAGCTTTGCCATCTACGCGCTTAATCACTTCTCCTGCACCACCATGTAGTTTGACCATACCTTCTGGAAAAAGTATCACATAACTTTGTTGCGCTTCTTCCCATTGAAAACGATGGTGAAACGCAAGCGCGTAAATGTCAGAGTGTTGAATATTTATTTCCATAATGTTTGATCAAATATTTTTCTAAAAGTTGATGACTGGCTGATGGAAATAGTCTTTTCCATCAATTTTAATATCAAGCGTTGAAGCCAACATAATTGAATCAGCAATCACCCATAGTATGTTCAATTTAAACTGCAAAATATCAAGCGCCTTCATTTGCATTTCACGTGAAGTGCTAAAGTAATTAAGCGTTACATCCAAACCCTGCTCTACATCACGACGCGCTTCTGTCAGGCGTTTTTTAAAGTAAGTTAAACCTTCTTCTTTAATCCACGGGTACATAGTAGGCCATGAGCTAATCCGCTGCTGGTGTATGTGCGGCGCGAATAGCTCGGTTAAGCTTGAACATACTGACTCTTGCCAAGTGCGTTGTTTAGCAAAGTTGATGTAAGCATCCACAGCAAAACGTACACCTGGGCTCACCATTTTCAAGCTCACAATATCCTCACGACTAAGACCGACCGCTGCACCGAGTTGAATCCAGGCTTCAATACCACCTACAGTATCACCCACGCCATCATGATCAGTAATACGCACGATCCATTGTTTACGCACTTCTACATCAGGGCAATTTGAAAGAATTGCACCATCTTTCATCGGAATCGCAATTTGGTAGTAAAAACGGTTCGCCACCCAGCATTGCAACTGCTCTTTGGTCAATTTACCTTCATACATCATCACGTGAAACGGATGATAAATATGGTAGCCCTTACCTTTTTCGCGAAGTTTTTCTTCAAACTCTTCACGTGACCAAGGTAGATTATCGTTTGCAATTGCGTTCATTTTGTTCTCCTAAAGAATGATGTCCATGCCATCATAGGCAACCTCAATGCCTGCTTTATTCAATGTGGCACGTTGAGATGAATCTTCATTCAAAATTGGATTTGTATTGTTGATATGAATCAATATTTTGCGTGGTTTCTCCATCGCATTCAAAATACTCATAATGCCGCCATCACTTGATTGATCTAAATGACCCATTTCGCTTGCACGTTTATTGCTAATACCTTCTTTAGACATTTCATCATCAGTCCAAACAGTACCATCCACCAATATGCAATCTGCGTTACGCATATATTCCAGCACATGTGGCTCAGCCACACCTAAACCTGGTGCGTAGAATAAACTTTTACCAGTGCGCGTGTCTTTAATGTGCATACCAATATTATCGCCAGGCAAAGGTTTGTCTCTGCGTGGTGAGTAAGGCGGTGCATTACTTAATAATGGTACCGCGGTAAACTCTATGCCTGCTGCGGTTGGAATGGTGAATATGGATTGGTCAGTCGCGATTTCATGGTGATTAATACCACGGAAATAACCTAAAATATTAAACACAGGAAAGCCTGTTGTTAAATCATCTTTTACCGCATCGGTACAATAAATTTCCCAAGGTTTGTTGTGCTCACGCAGTGTGAGCAAACCAGTGACATGATCAATTTGCGCATCGGTAATGACAATCGCCGAAATAGCAGTGTCGCGAACTAGGCGTGCGGGTTGAAACGCAGGAAAGTCATCTAATTGCTTTTTAATATCAGGTGATGCGTTAAATAGTATCCAGTTAATGCCATCAGCACTCACCGCTATTGAAGACTGTGTGCGCGTTGAAGCTTTAATGGTGCCAGCACGAACTCCTTTACAGTTTTCACAATTACAATTCCACTGAGGAAACCCGCCACCAGCCCCTGATCCTAATACGTGTATATGCATGAGACTCTTTTTATTTAAATTAAAACTAAATTTTACGATATTTTAAATGCATCAAAATAAAAAAAGGCTGTCAAAAATGACAGCCTTTTATTTGAACAAATTACTTGTTCATTACGTACATTGTAACTTCAAAGCCAAAACGCATTTCTGTAGCTGCTGGTGTTGTCCACATGATAAATTTCCTTTTTTAGTCGTTAATTGAATTCGTTGCTGCTTGTTTATTTATCGCTACAACGTGAAACGAATAATGCGCTCTAATAAGTTGCAGCAACACTGCAAAGTTACTGATTAACGACTAAGTAAATTCATGATGCCACCCGTGCAGGTAAACAGCTAATTACTTTTCTGGCGACGTGTTCGCACAGCAGAGGCTAGTATATTGAGCATATCAACCGTATCATCCCAACCTAAACAGGCATCAGTGATAGATTTTCCGTACTCTAATTCGCACCCTGGCGTGTGATCCTGACGACCTTCATTAAGATGCGATTCCAGCATCACACCAATGATGTGTTGATTACCATTCGACAATTGCGCAGCAATATCTTGCGCGACATCTTTTTGGCGCAAGTAGTTTTTGCTACTATTACCGTGACTGCAATCAATCATCAATATTGGTTCAAGACCCGCAGCAGACAAGTTCTCACAAGCCTCTTTAACACTTTTCGCATCGTAATTAGGCGTTTTACCACCACGCAGAATCACGTGGCAATCTTCATTGCCCGATGTTGAAAATATGGCAGATTGACCTTCTTTGGTCACAGATAAAAAGTGATGTGGGCTAGAAGCGGTTTTAATCGCATCTATCGCGACACGCACACCGCTATCAGTGCCATTCTTGAACCCTACAGGGCAAGATAAACCAGAAGTCAGCTCACGATGCACCTGCGACTCAGTTGTGCGCGCCCCAATTGCACCCCAGCTTACTAAGTCCGCGACATATTGCGGCGTAATCATATCTAGAAACTCGGCTCCAGCTGGCATGCCAAGCTCATTTACATCTAGTAAAAACTTACGCGCAATTTCTAGGCCTTCGTTGATTTTATAGCTGCCATCAAGATGTGGGTCATTGATTAAGCCTTTCCATCCCACTGTCGTACGTGGTTTTTCGAAATACACGCGCATCACGATCAACAAATCTTTCGCCAAATTCTTGCGAACCTCCATCAAGCGATGTGCGTACTCCAAGCCCGCCTTAGTGTCGTGTATAGAACATGGCCCTACAACCACCAATAGACGGTCATCAGACTGATGTAATATATGATGGATTTCTTTACGCGTGGCTAAGATATTTTCTGTTGAATCAGCACTTTCTTTCAAGCGATCCAATAGCTCTAATGGCGTAATTAGCTTTTTAATCTCGCGTATTCGTACATCGTCTGTGGCTAGCTTTTTATATTCGCTCATTTATTCATTACTTTTTAAAATTTGTTCTAGTACTTCTAGAAAACGTGCATTTTCACTGAATAATCCAATACTCACTCGCAAGTAATCTGGCATTTCGTAATTTGCAATTGGACGTACGATGACCCCGTTCTGCAATAATTTTTGATTCACTTGTGTTGCATTTCTCACTGCAAAGCTTACAAAGTTTGCAAAGGACGGAATATATTCTAGTCCCAGCTTATTAAAGCCTTGTGTCAATTGCGCCATACCTGCTTGATTAAGTGCGTAGGAGCGCTCAACAAAATCATCATCTGCAAGTGAAGCCACTGCTGCTGCTTGAGCAATACTATTGACATTAAAGGGTTGGCGCACACGATTCATCAAATCAGCAATATCAGCATGGCATAAACCAAATCCAACACGCAAGCCAGCTAAACCATAGGCTTTAGAAAATGTGCGTGAAATGATTAAATTATCAAATTCACTTAACCATGCAATCGCTTCAGATTTATTAGCTGCAGATAAATATTCATCATAAGCTTCATCTAACATCACCAACACAGTTTTTGGCACTTGCCTCAAAAACGCTAGCAATTCATCTTTGCCCAATAATGTCCCTGTAGGATTATTCGGGTTAGCAACAAATATCATACGAGTTTTTGGCGTAATTGCCGCAAGCATCGCAGTTAAATCATGCCCATAATTTTCAGCTGGCACAACTACGCCTGTTGCGCCTGTTGCTTGCGTCACTAATGGATAGACTGCAAAGGCATGTTGTGAATAAATGGTTTCACAGCCCGCTGTTAAAAAAGCTCGCGCAGCCAGCTCTAAAATATCGTTAGAGCCATTACCAAATACCAATTGATTTGGCGCAATGCTAAATTTTTTACTCACAGCATCACGCAAAGCGAAACTGTTGCCGTCAGGATAACGTGCGATATCAAGCACTGCTTCTTGAATGGCGTAATCTGCTTTAGGACTGATGCCCAAAGGATTTTCATTTGATGCAAGTTTCACAATAACTTCAACCTGCAAACCCATTTCACGGGCGAGTTCAGAAATTGGTTTACCGCCCTGATACGGCGCAATCGCTTTAATATACTCAGGTGCTAATTTCGCCACAGCACTGTGGATTTGATTACTGCTAGACATGCTTATAACCTTAAAAACTTAATTTTGCTTAAATCACGGCAACTGGATAAGAACCCAGCACCTTGAGGAATGATGCGCGCTCTAAGCATTCGGCTAATGCAGCTTTTACTTTCGCATCGTGTTGATGGCCTTCAATATCAACAAAGAACACGTAATCCCACAAACCTTGTTTAGATGGGCGAGATTCGAACTTAGTCATACTGACACCATGCCTTGATAATGGTTCTAATAGCTGAACCATAGCACCAGGGATGTTTTTGGATGTCATGACTAAAGAGGTTCTGTCTTGACCTGATGGCGCTACTTCATGCGAGCCTAGCACTAAAAAACGTGTGGTGTTTTTAGCGTCATCTTCAATATTTTCAGCGAGTATATTTAAGTCAAAAAGCTCTGCCGCACGCTTGCTTGCAATTGCTGCAGCAAAAGTACCATCAGTAGAAACCAAATCATGGATCATTTGTGCAGCTCGTGCATTACTAGTCACTGCTTCACGCGTTACCTTTGGCATGATGCGATTAAGCCATTCGTGACACTGCGCAAGCGATTGTGTATGTGAAAACACATGGCTGATATTAGCAATATCAGTTTGTTTTGATAACAAACAATGATGAATTGGTAGCGTGATTTCACCGCAAATTTTGAGTGGGCTTGATAGCAGCAAGTCTAATGTAAGCCCAACCGCGCCTTCGGTTGAGTTCTCAACTGGCACAACACCATAGTCAGCTTGACCAGCCTCGACAGTACGAAACACCTCATCGATTGAACCACAAACGATTGCACTTCTACCCAAACCAAATTGTTTGAGTGCCGCTTCTTCACTATAAGTACCTAATGGCCCTAAGAACGCAATAGACAGCTCTTTTTCAAGTGCACGACAGTTAGACATCACCGCACGAAAGATATTACTCACAGCCTCGTTAGCAAGTGGCCCTTGATTATTGGCTTGCAAGCGGCGCAATACTTGCGCTTCACGTTCTGGGCGATAAATCACACCATCATCTTTCAGGCTACCAATCGCACGTGCAAGCTTTGCCCGTTCATTGACGAGTTTCAGCACTTGCTCATCTATGGCATCTATTTGATCGCGATGTTGTTTAAGTTGCTCACTCATGCTGAATACTTGCTTTCAAAAGCCTTCATGTAAGCAACTAGCGCCTGCAAGCCCTCAATAGGCATTGCATTATAGATACTCGCACGCATTCCACCCACTGCACGATGACCTTTGAGTTGCAACAAACCATTTTCTTGCGCGCCTTTTAAAAAAGCGTCATTTAACGATTCATCTTTCAAAAAGAATGGAATATTCATGCGTGAGCGATTTTTCACTGCTACATGATTCACATAAAAATCAGTTGAGTCTATATAGTCATAAAGCAATTTAGCTTTGGCAACATTCACTTTCTCAATGGCAGCCACGCCGCCCTGCTCAATTAACCACTCGAACACCAAACCTGCGATATAAATACTATATGTTGGTGGCGTATTAATCATAGACTGATTTTCAGCCTGCGTTTTCCAATTGAATACCGCAGGCGTTAGTGATGAAGCATGGTCAAGCAAATCTTCACGCACTATCACTATACATAAACCTGCTGGGCCGATATTTTTTTGGGCGCCACCGTAAATCACGCCGTATTGGCTCACATCAACTTCACGTGAAAGTATATGTGAAGACATATCCGCCACAATAGGTACACCGTTAGTGTTTGGTAAATCAACAAACTCAACGCCACTCATGGTTTCATTGGTACAAATATGCAAGTAAGCTGCGTCTTTATTCAATGTCCATGTAGAAAAATCTGGAACGTAGGTGTATTTATCGGCTTCTGTGCTGGCTACTACGTTTATCTTGCCATATGCACTTGCATCCTCAACACTGCGCTTACTCCAACCACCTGTGACTGCATAATCTGCGGCTTTGCCTCCAAGCAAATTCAGTGGAATCATCGCATTCTCTGCAATAGCACCACCTTGCAAAAACAATACTTTGTAATTGCTTGGAATATTCATGAGCGTACGTAAATCAGCTTCGGTTTTAGCCAAAATACTCATAAACTCTTTACCGCGATGAGACATTTCCATCACGCTCATGCCTGAGCCATGCCAATCCAGCATTTCTGCTTGAGCACGCTCTAGCACAGGTCTAGGTAATACTGCAGGACCTGCAGAAAAATTAAAAATCTGAGTCATTCTGAATAATTCTTTACTAGAAGTTTTTTATTAAAGTTAAGCGTTATCGTCCGCTTCAGCATTGTCATTTGTATCAGATTCAACTTCTGAATTAGAATCAATTGATGCATCCAACTCTACCGTTGCATCTGCATCAACTTCTGACTCAGGATCGTCAGACTCAACAATTTTTTCAAGTCCAGAAAGCTTCTCACCCTCGCCTAGATTAATCAGCGTTACACCTTGTGTTGCGCGACCTAATTCACGAATTTCTTTTACACGTGTACGGATCAATACGCCGCCGGTCGTAATCAACATAATTTCATCGTCTTCGTTGACCAGTTTAGCAGCTACCACCAAGCCATTACGCTCACTAATCGCGATGGCTTTAACACCTTGGGTACCACGACCAGAATGACGGAAATCCGCTAACACAGTACGCTTACCGTAGCCATTTTCAGTAGCAACCAATACAGATTGCTGATCATTATCAGCAATGAGCAATGACAATACTTGTTGATTGTCAGCCAGTTTCATACCACGAACGCCGCGAGTAGCGCGACCCATCGAGCGTACATCATCTTCAGTGAACCAGACCGCTTTACCGCCGTTTGAAACCAAAATCACATCATTCGCGCCGTTAGTAATTTCAGCACCAATGAGGAAGTCACCTTCATCTAAATTGATCGCAATAATGCCTGATTTACGTGGGTTAGCAAAATCGGACAATGGCGTTTTCTTAACTGTACCAAGTGATGTCGCCATAAATATGAAATGGTTTTCATCAAACTCTTTTACAGAAAGAATGGCGTTGATTTTTTCGCCTTCTTCAAGTGGGAATAAATTCACAATTGGCTTGCCACGACCAGTACGGCTTCCTTGCGGCACTTCGTAAACTTTCAACCAATAAACTTGACCGCGACTACTGAAACACAAGATGTAATCATGCGTATTTGCGACAAACATCTTGTCAATAAAGTCATCTTCTTTAGTCTGAGCCGCCTGCTTACCACGGCCGCCGCGACGCTGAGCACGATACTCGTCCAAAGGCTGGGATTTTACGTAGCCCGTATGTGAAAGTGTCACAACTACATCTTGCGGTGTAATAAAGTCTTCTAATGATAAATCTTGTGCATTAGCAACAATTTCACTGCGACGTTTATCGCCAAACTGCTTACGGATTTCAGTTAACTCGTCGTTAATAATGGCTGTCACCCGAGCAGGTGTTGCCAAGATATCAAGCAAGTCAGCAATAATATCCATGACTTCTTTATACTCGCTAACGACTTTATCTTGCTCAAGTCCAGTCAGGCGTTGCAGGCGCATTTGCAAGATTTCTTGCGCTTGAATATCACTTAACTTATAGCCATTTGGCAACAAGCCAAATTCAATACTTAAACCTTCAGGACGTGAAGCTTCCATCGCCGCACGTTTAAGCATTTCTTCAACCACTGGTGAGTTCCAAGCTTTCGCCATCAAGGCTACTTTAGCCTCTGGTGGTGTTGGTGCTGCTTTGATGATGGCGATCATCTCGTCCACGTTAGCAAGTGCAACAGCCAAACCTTCCAAGATATGACCACGCGCACGTGCCTTTTTCAACTCAAATACAGTACGACGTGTAATCACCTCACGTCTGTGACGCAAGAATGCCTCTAACATTTGCTTGAGGTTTAGCAAGCGTGGTTGACCATCTAGCAAGGCCACCATATTCATACCAAACGTGTCTTGCAACTGCGTTTGTTTGTAGAGGTTATTCAATACAACTTCTGCAATCTCGCCGCGTTTCAGCTCAATCACTACGCGCATACCAGACTTATCTGATTCATCGCGCAAATCAGAAATACCCTCAATTTTCTTCTCGTTAACTAACTCAGCAATTTTTTCAACGAAGGTCTTTTTATTTACTTGATACGGAAGTTCATCAACAATTAAAGCCTGGCGACCACCACGTTCCAAATCCTCAACGTGAGTGCGGCCACGCATTACCACACGACCGCGGCCCGTACGATAACCTTCTTTAACACCTACGGTGCCGTAAATAATACCTGCAGTTGGAAAGTCTGGCGCTGGAACTAGCTCAATCAGCTCTTCAATGCCCATTTCCGGGTCTTTAAGCAACGCGAAACAAGCGTCTAACACTTCGTTGATATTGTGTGGTGGGATATTAGTTGCCATACCCACGGCAATACCAGAACTACCGTTAATCAGTAGGTTTGGAATACGTGCAGGCATGATGAGCGGCTCGTGCTCGCTACCATCATAGTTAGGACCAAAATCAACGGTTTCTTTGTCGATGTCAGCTAACAATTCATGGGCGATTTTTGACATACGGATTTCGGTATATCGCATCGCCGCTGCGTTATCGCCATCGACAGAACCGAAGTTACCTTGACCATCTACCAACATATAACGCAATGAGAAGTCCTGCGCCATACGAACGATAGTGTCGTACACAGCTGTGTCGCCATGCGGATGGTATTTACCAATCACATCGCCGACGATACGTGCAGATTTTTTGTAAGGCTTGTTGTAATCATTTGACAGCTCATGCATCGCAAACAAAACACGACGGTGAACTGGCTTTAAACCATCACGAACATCCGGTAAAGCGCGCCCTACGATAACACTCATTGCGTAATCGAGATACGATCTACGCATCTCATCTTCTAAGCTTATGGGTAGGGTTTCTTTAGCGAATTGATCCATGTGCGAACTAACTT
>Ga0123390_1107519_pt1 | contig 10638 bp, 7 predicted proteins | sample T3HHNO3metaT_FD_89918 | JGI IMG/M metagenome (GOLD analysis project Ga0123390, IMG submission 89918) | Methane-oxidizing artificial microbial communities from Washington, USA to study methane cycling - T3-HHNO3 metaT (Metagenome... | ecosystem: Engineered > Modeled > Simulated communities... | reverse complement strand
GTGATTGAAGGAATTGGAGAAGTTGGCCGTGGCCGTACCGCCGTTGTTCGCGGCAGCGTTGCCATAGCCTTCGGCTCCGGCGACGCCGTTGGCACTGTTGTCACTGTTGTCGCTGTTGTCGCTGTTATTGCTGTTGTCAGTGGCGTCCGTTGCGGTCAGCACATCGTCGCCATCTCCGCTCTCGTTGTTTTCCGCCGCGTAGGCTGGTCCCAGAAGTCCGAGGCCCAACGCTATCGCCGACGCGATCAGGGTTTTTCTCGTAAACATTTTGTTCTCCTACACGCCGCCAGAAGCCCAGGGGAGGCTTGATGAAGACGACGCCCACCCGATTTACAAGAGGATTTGTTAGTGGCCTGTCCACGAATGGTTAATAACAAAGAAGCAAAAAAAAGCCCTGGCGGGCATTGCGTGTGTATCGGTGATTACCGCGGAATTGCGGCAAGAACGCCGCAAAAAAAAGAATCAGGACAAACCCGATAAAAAAACCGCCGAACGGTCGGCGGCAAATTAACGAAAAAAATAAGTATCGGGAGTTGCCAATGCAGGTAAACCACTATCGCACTGCACCATGATGCAGATGCCCGGGAAGCGCCATCAGATTGAAGTCACGAAAGCCTGTGCGAACCGGCTGCCCATCCAGATCGCCAGCAGTCCGGCGATCAGGCTGGTGCCGAGATAGAGCAGCATCAGCTCATTTCGATCTGTCTTCGCGAACATCAGGCATTCCACCATCAACGCCGAGAAAGTAGTCAGTCCGCCCATGATTCCTACCAGCAGGAACGCGCGCCAATAGATCGCCGAAGGACCGCGTGCTTCCAGCCAGATGATCAGGAATCCAGCGAAAAACGAGCCGATCAGGTTGACCGCCAGCGTCCCCCATGGAAATCCCTGGCCAAGCTGCCGCAGCAACAGCCCGCTCAACCAGAACCTTCCCGCGGCACCCAGCGCCCCGCCCGCCATCACCAGGGCAAGCTGTTGCCACCAGACCATTGGCGCCATGCGTCAGGACTTCCGCGCATTGCGCACGGCTTGCGCACGCGCGGCCCGCAGGTGGTCGATCTTTTCCTTCAACTTGATCTCCATGCCGCGCGCCACCGGTTCGTAGTACACGCGTTCCCCCATGGCGTCCGGGAATGCGGTCTGGTCCAGGGCGATGCCGCCTTCCGCATCGTGGTCGTACTGGTAACCCTTGGAATAACCAAGCTCCTTCATCAGCTTGGTCGGCGCATTGCGCAGGTGCAGGGGCACGTCCTGGGTTCCGTATTCGCGCACGTCACGCTTGGCGGCTCCGAAAGCCATGTACCCGGCATTGGATTTTGCGGTGCTCGCCAGGTAGATGACCAACTGCGCCAGCGCAAGTTCGCCCTCGGGACTGCCAAGGCGGTCGTAGGTTTCCCATGCTTCGATAGCCATCTGCAGGGCACGCGGATCGGCCAGGCCCACATCCTCCACCGCCATGCGCGTCATCCTCCGTGCCAGGTAGCCAGGGTCGCAGCCACCATCGAGCATGCGGGTGAGCCAGTACAGCGCACCGTCCGGGTTGGAACTGCGCACCGACTTGTGCAATGCCGAGATCTGGTCGTAGAACTGCTCGCCGCCCTTGTCGAAACGGCGCGTGCGATCGGCAAGCACCTGCAGCAGCGTCTGTTCGGTGATCTCGCCACCTTCGCCAAGCGCCAGTTCGGCGGCGATCTCCAGCAGGGTCAACGCACGGCGCACGTCGCCATCGGCCGCACCAGCTATCTCGCCCAGCAGGTTGTCCGGCACCTTTATGCCCTGCCCGCCCAGGCCCCGTTCCCCATCGGCCAGCGCATGCCTCAGGGCCGCCATGATGTCGTCCCGGGAAACCGATTCCATCACGTGCACGCGGCATCGCGACAACAAGGCAGAATTCAATTCGAAGGACGGATTCTCGGTAGTCGCACCAACGAAAATGATGGTGCCGCGCTCGATATGTGGCAGGAACGCATCCTGCTGGGCCTTGTTGAAGCGGTGCACTTCATCGACGAACAGAACCGTGTGGCGACCGTCGGCGAAACGGTGCGCGGCTTCGGCAAGCACCTGGCGCACGTCGGGCAAGCCGGAAAGCACCGCCGAGATCGCCTTGAATTCCGCATCGGCGTACTTGGCCAGCAACAAAGCCAGCGTGGTCTTCCCGCACCCCGGCGGGCCCCAGAGGATCATCGAGTGCACGTGTCCCGACTCGACCGCCCGCCTCAAGGCGGTACCCGGGGCCAGCAGACGGCGCTGGCCGACCATTTCATCCAGGTTGCGCGGACGGATGCGTTCGGCCAGCGGACGCATGGCACTGCGATCCACGCTGAGCAGATCGGGTTCGTCGGTCAGTTTTGACTTGGCTTTGGCCACGCCACCATTCTAGCGTCCCGGGTCCCGGGCCATGGCAAGCAACCCGGGGCCGCGATGCTCAGATGTCGCCGACCACATCGACGCCGCGGGCTGGCGTGTACTTGAACGTGGTACCCGCGAAGGCCGGATTGCGCTTCCAGCCGGCGAAACTGATGCGGGTGTTCTGGCCGACCGCATCTACGACATCCATGCGGGCCAGGCCGGACTTGCCGAAGCCCAGACGCGCGGACTGGAAGCTGGCATCACCTTCGTTCTTCGGCGTCAGCGTCAGCCATTGCAGGCCGTCGGAGGTGCCGGACTCTTTCACGTTGAATTGCTTGTCCAGCTTGGTCGGGTCGATGAGGGCGGACAGCGGGCTGTTCTGCTCCTCGCTTCCCTGCTCGCGCACCGTGACCTGTTGCAGGTCCGGATCATAGACCCAGACCTTCCTGCCATCGGCCACGATCAGCTGTGGATAGGGCTTGGCATATTCCCACCGGAACAGGCGCGGTGCGGACAGTGCTACGCGACCACTCGACGATTCCTTCAGCTTGCCCTTGGCATCGTAGACCTGCTGGGTGAACTGGCCGTCCAGTCCCTTCAGCCCATTGGTGAAGGTCTTGAGGTCGTCACGGGCGCCGGCCAACGCGGTGCCCGCGAACAGGAGCGAGCCGATCAATGCGTAGCGGAGGGTCTGCTTCATGGGGGTTTCCTGGTAAATCGAATGGCGACAGTGTCGCCAGCCGAAGCTGAATACGTACCGAGCATCCCGGCCGGACGCTGAATGCTCAATCCGCGGTCCCGGTGTTTGCGAGGGTTTTACGCAGGTCGCCATAGACGATCTGTGCACGGAAGCCACGGCGCACGTGCTGGTAGAGCTCGCGGAACGCGGGGTAATCGTCGGGCTGGCACAACCTGTCGCTGCCGTGGATCGCGTTGAGGATGAGCCGGTGCGTAGCCACGACCTGGCCGCCCTGGCGCTTCCAGTGGCTTTCGTATTGCCCGGCCGGGTTGCTGAAGCGGCTGTTGTGGGGTACTGCGATCAGGGGAACGCTGGCCGGGAATCGAAGCGTATAGGTTTCTTCGCGCAGGCTGCTGTTGCAGTAGAACGGCGTGGCATTGGCCGGGCTGGATGCGGTGGCGTGGATATTGCGCATGGACTCGGCGCCGGGCGGGTCCGGGAGGATCATTGCGCCCACGACCGAAAAGTCCACGTAATCGCTTGCATCGAAATCGAACGAGTAGCCGAACGGCCGTTCCAGGTCGTTTACGTCGCCCTGCATGGTGATCCGTCCCGACCCGGTGAACCCGGATGCGGACATGATCGATTCCTCGATGCGCGAACGGTTTTGCGAGGTCAGTTGCGAGAAGGTGCTGCGCAGGCCGATTTCTCCCGAGGCACCGCTGTCCTGCAAGGTTCGCCCACTGACGCTGCCGTCGGTCTTGAAGTCATAGAAGCTTTGCGACCTGTAGGCGCTGACGCTGGGGTCGTTGGCCGGCGTACGCGCAATCCTGCCATCTGCCGTATGCACGACCGGTGCGCCCAGGTCGCTTGCCGGCAGCTGACCGAAACGGGCGTAGGGATTGGTCGAATCCACGTACAGATCGAATTCGGGCAGGTAGTTGATGGCGTGGTTGAAGCGGCCCAGCACCGCGATGGGCGGAAGCGTGGGCCCGCCGTCAGCGCCGATCAACACGGGGGAACTGGCGATGCCTTTGGCTGCCAGCAACGCTTGCAGGATCACGGTGTGGTCCTTGCAGTCGCCATAACGGGTGGCGAGGATGCTGCCCGCCGGATTGGGCTCCAGCCCGCCGTTGCCCAGGTATACGGCCACGTAGCGGATATTCCGGGCCACCCATGCGTAGATCGCGGCGGCCTGCTGGCGACGCCCGCTGATGCCGCGGGTGAGTTCCGCGGCGAGTTCGCGTATCTGCGGAGTGACGCTTGCCGCTTCGCCCGCCTTCAACTGGTAAGCGCGTCCCATGGCCGAAAAATCGGCGTAGGTGCTTGCCATGATGGTCGGGCCGTATTCCCAGGCGGCCGCCGTCCAGTTCTGGTTCTGCATCGGCTGGCTGCGGCTGTACGACCACGACCAGTGCGCGATGCCGTCCTTGATGACGGGTTGGTCACTGCCTTGCACGCCGCGTGTGTACAGATGCAGAGGCAGGCCCTGCGGAGCGGTCAGGGTGACTTCGGCGTTGTCGTACTGGGCGAATGGGCTGAAGTTCTCCCACAGGCCGAAATAACCTGGGAAATAAGCGGTGTTCTGGCTTTGCCGGTAGCGGTAGACCAGCCGGGTGCCGGGCGCCAGGTTGGGGAATACGATGATCCTGACCTTGCGGTCGGCATACATGGCCGCCGAGGCGCTGGAATAGCTTTCCTGCGTGTAGATCTTGTCTGCCGCCACGTCGTGGCGCGTTCCGTCCGCGGTGATCGTGTAGGCGGCGAGCACCTCCAGCGTTTCCATCTTTTCGCTGTAGCTCAGCCGTACCTGGCTGAAGTTGTCGACGCCGGCCTTGGTCTTGATCAGGATTTCGTATTCGCTGGTCTCGACGCTGGTGGCATCGGCCTTGACCTGGTGGTCGGCGCGATAGCGCACGATGCTGAAACTGTTGGCCGGTTCCTGCGCCGCGCTGGCTTCGGGCGCGGGAGGCAACACCGCCGTTTGCGGCTGGGCCTGCGCCGCCTGCTGCGCCTGCAAGGGCAATGCGACAAGGGCGGCCAGCAATAGCAGGGCTATGCGTTGCATCGGTTTCCGGTCAGGCCCGTCAGCGTGGCGGCGGCGCCAGCACGCTGCGGTCACCGTTGTGTTCCGGTGGCGTCACCACACCGGCCGCCTCCATTGCCTCCACCAGTCGCGCGGCCCGGTTGTAGCCGATCTTCAGCCGTCGCTGCACCCCGGAAATGGAAGCCCGGCGCGTTTCGGTGACGATCTTCACCGCCTCGTCATAGAGTGGGTCGCTTTCCGCATCACCGGAAGAGGCAGCTTCCGGCAGGCCGGTGGCGCCGACGACCGTGCCGTCGCCCATGGTCTGGACTTCCTCGAGCACGCCTTCGATGTAGTCTGCCTTGCCGGTCGCCTTCAGGTGTTCAACCACGCGGTGCACTTCCTCGTCGCTGACGAAGGCGCCGTGGATGCGTTCCGGCATGGCGGTACCGGGAGGCAGATACAGCATGTCGCCCATGCCCAGCAGCGTCTCCGCGCCGGACTGGTCCAGGATGGTGCGCGAGTCGATCTTGCTGGAAACCTGGAACGCGATGCGTGTGGGGATATTGGCCTTGATCAGGCCGGTGATCACGTCCACCGACGGACGCTGCGTGGCCAGGATCAGGTGCATGCCGGCGGCGCGGGATTTCTGCGCCAGGCGGGCGATGAGTTCTTCGACCTTCTTGCCGACGATCATCATCATATCGGCGAATTCGTCGATGAAGATGACGATGAAAGGCAGGGTTTCCAGCGGCTGCGGCGCATCGCCCAGGTCGGCGAAGCCGGTGTTGGAACCCGGCTTGAACAGCGGGTCCATCAATGGCTGGCCGGCGTCCTGCGCATCCTTGACCTTCTTGTTGAAGCCGCCCAGGTTGCGCACGCCGACTGCGCTCATCAGCTTGTAACGGCGCTCCATCTCGGCCACGCACCAGCGCAGGCCGTTGGCGGCCTCCTTCATGTCGGTGACCACCGGCGCCAGCAGGTGCGGGATGCCCTGGTAGACCGAAAGCTCCAGCATCTTCGGGTCGATCATCAGGATGCGTACGTCCTTGGCGCTGGCCTTGTACAGCAGGCTCAGGACCATGGCATTGACCGCAACCGACTTGCCCGAACCGGTGGTGCCAGCCACCAGCAGGTGAGGCATGCGCTGCAGGTCGGCGACGGTGGGCCGGCCGGCGATGTCCTTGCCCAGGGCAATGGTCAGCGGGCTGGGCGACTTGTCGTATTCCTTGGACCGCAACAGCTCGCTGAGGTAGATCATCTCGCGGCTGGTGTTGGGTATTTCCAGGCCGATCACCGACTTGCCGGGAATCACGTCGACCACGCGCACCGACTTCACGCTGAGGCCGCGGGCGATGTCCTTGTCCAGCGAATTGACCTGGCTGACTTTGACGCCGGGTGCGGGCTGCATCTCGAAGCGGGTGATGACCGGGCCGGGATAGGCGCCGACCACATTGACGTCGATGCGGAAGTCCTTGAGCTTGAACTCGATCTGACGCGACACCGTTTCCAGGGTTTCCTCGGAATAACCCTTGGTCTGCGGCTTGGGGTCATCCAGCAACGACAGCGGCGGAATGCCCGACTGGTCGCCACCGGTGCCGTGGAAAAGCGGGATCTGCTGCTCGCGCTTGGCGCGGTCGCTCTTCTCGATGACTGGCGTCGGTGGCGGTTCGATGTGCACGGGCTCGCGGCGTGCGCGCTTGACCGCTTCGACCTTGCGCACTTCCTCGCGTTCCTCGCGCAACACCCGGGTCTGCTGCCACTCGGCGGCCTGGTGGGTGCCGCGACGGAACAGCGCCGGCAGCGCCATCACGCCCTTGCCGATGCGTTCCATCACCGCGAACCAGGACAGGCCCGTGGCCAGCGTTACCGACACCAGGAACAGCGCCAGCAGGAAAAGATTGCCGCCCAGGCTGCCAAACAGGCTGTTGAGCGAGCCGCCCACCAAGCGGCCCAGGATGCCGCCCGGCCCTGCGGAAAAATCGGCAGCCGGAACCGCGCGCATGAACAGCAGGCCGGTGGAGGAAATCAGGAAACCCACGATGCCGATCAGGCGCAGCGCCGGCCCCAGGTCGGCTTCGCCATCGCCATCGGTGTCCATGCCGAACAAGGCGATCCAGGCCACCACGCCCAGCATGATGGGAAGCAGGAAAGCGACATAGCCGCACAGGTACAGCAGCATGTCGGCGACCCAGGCCCCTACCCTGCCACCCAGGTTGTGGATGGGTGCGGTGAGGCTGCCCGATTGCGACCAGCTCGGATCATCGGGTGAATAAGTGAAGAGGCTCGCCAGCAGGTAAAGCAGCAGCGGAGCGATGGCGATCAGCGCCAGGTCGCGCCACAGGCGCTGGCGACGTGGATTGGCCACCGACGCCTGCTTGCGGGCGGCCGAATTGGCACCCTTGGCCTTGGAAGTTTCCGGAACCTGCTTTGCCACCTATCGACCAGACCTTAGGAATGCTTCATTAGTCTTTGATAATAAACGAATCGAGCTGCAATTTCAGTAGCATCAAAGGCAGTGTGGCTGAAAGCGGCCATGCCTGCGGACAAGTGGAAAGTCGCAGGCTATGCGCGTCTCTACCGGCATGTCGCGTGACCCCTGTGCATCTTCGCGTTCCACGTGCGTGCCTTGCTTCAACTGCGCCCCGCCGCCACTCTATGCAACTCCGATGAGGGGCCGAAAAAGCCCGCGCATCGTTCTTTTCCCCCTCATTTTGAGTATACATGAGCCTTTCTTCGATCAATTCCTCCAAGCACTGCCGTCTGTTGATCCTGGGCTCTGGTCCGGCCGGCTGGACCGCCGCTGTCTATGCCGCACGCGCGAACCTGAAGCCCGTCCTGATCACCGGCCTGCAGCAGGGCGGCCAGCTGATGACGACCACCGAAGTGGACAACTGGCCGGGCGATGCCCATGGGCTGATGGGGCCGGACCTGATGACGAGGATGCAGGCCCACGCCGAGCGCTTCGATACGGAAGTGATCTTCGACCACATCCATACGGTCGACCTGGCCCAGCGTCCCTTCAAGCTGATTGGTGACAGCGGCGAGTACACCGCCGATGCCCTGGTCATCGCCACCGGCGCCACCGCCAAGTACCTGGGCCTGCCCTCTGAAGAGGCCTTCAAGGGTCGCGGCGTGTCAGCCTGCGCCACCTGCGACGGCTTCTTCTACCGCGACCAGGACGTGGTGGTGGTCGGCGGCGGCAATACGGCGGTCGAAGAGGCGCTGTACCTGGCCAACATCGCCCGCAAGGTCTACCTGGTGCATCGCCGCGACACCCTGCGCGCTGAAAAGATCATGCAGGACAAGCTGTTCGCCAAGGTCCAGGCGGGCAAGATCGAGCTGGTCTGGCACCACGCCATCGACGAAGTGCTGGGCAACGAGGCGGGCGTCACGGGCGTGCGGGTCAAATCGGTGCTGGACGGCAGTACCCGGGACATCACCGTGCACGGCCTGTTCGTGGCCATTGGCCACACTCCCAACACCGGGCTGTTCGAAGGCCAGCTGGACATGAGCAACGGTTACCTGAAGATCCATTCGGGCACCGAAGGCAATGCCACGGCCACCAACGTGCCCGGCGTGTTCGCCGCTGGCGATGTCACCGACCAACACTACCGCCAGGCCATCACCTCGGCCGGCTTCGGCTGCATGGCGGCGCTGGACGCCGAACGCTATCTCGACAAGGACGCCTGAAGAACCGTCCCCCGGCAACGGCGCATTACGCGTGGACAAGATCCTGATCAAGCAGTGCCTGTTCTACGGGAGTTATCTCGTATTCCCGTTCATCGGTTGGCTGGTCTGGAAAATGAGCAAGCCGGGCAGTCGCGCGATCGCTGCCTGCCTGCTTGCGGCCAGCCTGCTGTTCGCGTGGTCCCGGTTCGTCGAACCGCAGATGATCCGGGTGCGGGAAACCACGCTCTCCGGGACCGGCGTGCATGCGCGGATCGCCTTGATCAGCGACGTCCACCTGGGTGTCTACAAGGACAGCGCCTTCCTGGAGCGCGTCGTCGCCCGCCTCAACGCCCTGCCCGTCGATGCGGTTGTGATTGCGGGGGACCTGACCTACGAACCCGGCACGGCTTCGTTGCAGGCCCTGTTTTCCCCGCTGGCCCGCCTGCGGACGCCCGTGTACGCCGTGCTTGGCAACCATGACCAGCAGGCTCCCGGCGCGGATATCGACCGGGCCCTGCGCAAGGCATTGAAGGGCCATGGTGTCCAGATCATCGAGGGCCGCATCACAGACGCCCGATTCGGTTTCCGCTGGGCCGGGTTGGGGGATCATTGGGGTGGCGACGACGATCCGGCCTTCCTCAAGGCCGCGCCGAGCTCCCTGCCTACCGTGGTGCTCGTGCACAACCCCGACAGCGCCATGCGCCTTGCACCGGCCGATGCGACGCTGGTGCTGGCGGGTCACACCCATGGCGGCCAGATCCGAATCCCGTGGCTGTACCGGAAGGTGATTCCCACCGCCTACGACTTCGACCGTGGCGAGCAGCTGGCCCATACGCCCCAGGGAAATGTGCGGGTCTTCACCACCACGGGACTTGGCGAGATCGGATTGCCCATGCGCTTGTTCAACCCGCCGACCATCGACCTGCTGTACCTGCGCCCCTGATGGCTTCGGTGCGCATGCTGGCCGCGTTGACCGAACTCCCGGCTGCGAACTGGGATGCGTTGCACGACGGCCGTAATCCGTTCGTATCGCACGCCTTCCTGTCCGGGCTGGAACAGCATGGCTGCCTGCGCGAGGAATGGGGCTGGACTCCCCGTCACGTGACCCTGTGGGAAGCCGACCGGCTGGTTGCGGCGGCACCGGGCTATATGAAGACCAATTCCCACGGCGAGTTCGTGTTCGACCATGCCTGGGCCCACGCCTATGCGCAGCACGGCCTGGACTATTTCCCGAAATGGCTGGGCGCCGTGCCCTACTCGCCGGTGACCGGTCCGCGTCTGCTGGCAGTCGACGACGGCCACCGCAAAGCGCTGCTGGACGCAGTGATCGCGCAGGCCAGGGCGGTCCATGCGTCTTCGGCGCACATCAACTTCCATGCCGCCGGCGAGGAAGGTGCATTCGGAATGGAATGGTTGCCGCGCATCGACATCCAGTATCACTGGCGCAACGAGGCGGGCTGGCGCGACTTCGACGGATTCCTGGCTGCGTTCGACCACAAGCATCGCAAGAACATCCGCCAGGAACGCGCCAAGGTCGCCCGCGAGGGCATCGTGTTCCGGGTGGTGCACGGGGATGAAGCCAGCGACGAGGACCTGGCCACCATGTTCGCCTTCTACCTGCTGACCTTCCGCGACTACGGGAATTCGCCGGCACTGACGCTGCAATTCGTTCGCCACCTGGCCCATACCATGCCGCGCAACCTGGTCATCTTTCTGGCCGAACGCGGTGGCCGCGCCATTGCCGGCGCGATGTGCCTGCGTGGCGGCGACACCCTGTATGGACGCTACTGGGGCGCCAGCGAAACCGCGCCGGGACTGCATTTCGAGACCTGCTACTACCAGGGCATCGAGTACTGCCTGCGTGAGGGCCTGACCGCATTCGAACCCGGTGCGCAGGGCGAACACAAGCTGG
>Ga0123390_1022639_pt1 | contig 10645 bp, 9 predicted proteins | sample T3HHNO3metaT_FD_89918 | JGI IMG/M metagenome (GOLD analysis project Ga0123390, IMG submission 89918) | Methane-oxidizing artificial microbial communities from Washington, USA to study methane cycling - T3-HHNO3 metaT (Metagenome... | ecosystem: Engineered > Modeled > Simulated communities... | reverse complement strand
GAAAAGAATGACGGCCGCATGGATTAACCTCATAAACACACATGATTTCGGGCAAACTTTATATTATTTCTGCGCCATCCGGGGCGGGCAAAACCAGTCTGGTTAAACAACTGATTGCCGAGACTGACGATCTGGCCGTGTCGGTGTCGCACACTACCCGGGCAATGCGCAGCGGCGAGCAAGATGGCGTCGATTACTTTTTCGTCTCTGTTGACGAATTTAAAGCCATGATCGAACGGCAAGCCTTTTTGGAGCACGCGCAAGTGTTCGATAATTTCTACGGCACCGCACAGCAGACCGTGGAAGATAATCTGGCCAAAGGCTTGGATGTGATCTTGGAAATCGATTGGCAAGGCGCTCAGCAGGTAAGAAGAATGTTGCCGGAAAGCCTGTCGATCTTCATCCTGCCGCCATCCATCGAGGTATTGAGCCAGCGTTTGCAAAATCGCGGTCAGGATAATCCTGAAGTGATTGCCCGACGCATGCGCGATGCGGTGACTGAAATGAGCCACTATCCGGAGTACGACTATCTGATCGTTAACGACGATTTCAATCTGGCTTTGCATCAACTAAAAAGCATTGTTACCGCAAACCGCTTAACCCAAAGTCAACAACAACAAACCTTGGCGCCATTGCTGCAAGATTTACTTAACTAATAAAACTAACAACACTTATGAAAACTAGAAAAACTTCTTATCTCTTTGCGACGTTGATTGTTTCAGCGTTGACCATTGCCGGCTGCTCCAGTGATGAAGCGGAAACCCCAAAAGCCAGCGCTAGCTCCGGCACTGCCAAAAAAGCGGTACACAGAGTAGATACCGGCGAAGCCACTGAACCCGAGAAACGCCAGTTCGAAAAAGAGTTTTCCGCTAAATGCGTTGAACGGGAACTGAAAAATTCGAATAACAAAGACGTCGATGAAAAACGTTTTGAAGAAAGTTGCGACTGCATCGCCGAACACATCATGAAAGACCTATCGGAAATCGATGCCGAGAAATATCTGGAAGACCACGAAGACACCCACACCTTGCAGATCAAATTCGACGCTGCGGCTTATTTCTGTTTGCAAAACAAACCGCAACCCAAAGGCCCGCATTTGTTTGGCAAACCGCAATAACAATGTAGGTTGGGTTGGTTCGATAACGCACAACTCAACATTCAAAGCCCCCGTGTTGGGTTACGGCTAGTGCCTAACCCAACCTACACGATTTCTCTATCCTTCATCCCCATGACCCAATCTTCCGAATTATTTTCTCAAGCCAAACAATACATTCCCGGCGGCGTCAATTCGCCGGTGCGTTCCTTCAGCGGCGTCGGCGGTACCCCGGTATATTTTGATCGCGCAGCCGGCGCTTATGTTTATGACAGCGAAGGCAAGCGTTACATCGATTATGTCGGCTCCTGGGGACCAATGATTTTGGGCCATGCGCATCCGGCTGTGATCGAAGCGGTTAAGTTAAGCGCTGAAAAAGGTCTAAGTTTTGGTGCCCCCACCGAAATCGAAACGCTAATGGCGCAAACAGTTTGCGAACTGCTGCCGTCGATAGACATGGTGCGCATGGTTAGTTCCGGTACCGAAGCCACCATGAGTGCGTTGCGTTTGGCGCGAGGTTACACCGGTCGCGACAAGATCGTAAAATTCGAAGGCTGTTACCACGGTCATTCCGATTCCTTGCTGGTCAAAGCCGGTTCCGGTGCCTTGACCTTTGGCGTACCCAGCTCACCCGGCGTACCGGCCTCCGTCGCCGCCGACACCCTCACCCTGACTTACAACGATAGCGATGCAGTGCGCAGCACCTTCGCCGAACTGGGCGACAGGATTGCTTGCATCATCGTCGAACCGGTGGCCGGCAACATGAACTGCATCCCGCCGGAACCGGGCTTTTTGCAAACCCTGCGAGAAGTCTGCGATCAATATGGCAGCGTACTAATTTTCGATGAAGTAATGACCGGCTTTCGTGTCAGTTTGCAAGGTGCGCAAGGCCTGTATGGCATCAAACCGGATTTGACCACGCTAGGTAAAATCATCGGCGGCGGCCTGCCGGTCGGTGCTTTCGGTGGCAGCCGCAAGATCATGGAATATCTGGCACCGCTGGGTCCTGTCTATCAAGCCGGCACATTGTCCGGCTGCCCGGTGGCGATGGCCGCCGGCTTAAAAACCCTGGAACTGATCAATCAGCCAGGCTTCTACGAGGCCCTGACCGCTAAGACCGCAACACTGCTGAAAGGCCTTCAAGCCGCCTCTGATCAGGCCGGCATCGCCTTCACTACCAACCAGGTCGGTGGGATGTTTGGTTTGTTCTTTAGCAACGAAAAATCTGTCAGCCGTTTTTCCCAAGTGATGGCTTGCGATGTCGACCGCTTTAAACGTTTCTTTCATGGGATGTTGGATAAAGGCTTTTATCTGGCGCCTTCGGCGTTCGAGGCGGGATTTGTTTCGGCCGCGCATTCGGATCAGGATTTGCAGGTTACGGTGGATGCGGCCGGTGAAGTGTTTAAAAGGTTCTGAGTTGCTAGTGGCAGAGGGCCTTTGCTAAGTTGCCATGCCTCTTGATATTCGATAGTTAAAATCTCCAGGTTATTCCATGCGCTTATCGTTAGAAAATGTTGTTCTCGTCTTAACACTGCTTCTTACTGAAGCGTGGTTTCTAAATGGATACTTCTCGAATCAGCCTGAATTTGAGCCAGCGATAGCGTTTTTAGTAGCCTTCGCAACAATTTTTGCGAAAGACAAAATCAAGGAAAAGCTTGGTTTGGGAAACAACACAACAAGTCATGACCTCCAGCTTTTTGAGGAGTTTCAGCGTGCTCTTCCGATTGAGCCAACAATTCGGTTGTTAAAAGAAGCGGATTTTGGCGATTCGTTTCCAAAGAGCCATATTCAACCACTTTTTTACTTCGTTGAAACTTGGGATTCCGTGGATAAAGAGTTTCTAAACAAGAAACTCGAGAAGAAAAGGAAGTCCCTTTACGCTAAGGCTAAGGAATTAGCGGGGGAGTTTGCCAAACACACAGTACCCGTTGGCGCAGGAGATTTTGCTTCAGTTTTCCCTGATAATCTTCGTGGCGGCCAGCGGCCCGAACACGTAGTTAGCTCAGCGAAAGTATTAAACGAAAAATCGACAAAATTTATACCAATGTATGAGTCATTTATTCGAGCCTGTAAGGCTGTGTTGAATTCATGATTTCCCGCGTAGCCCGGTAGGTCAGGGTTCGCGATAGCGTTCCCTGACAACATAGATCGGTTTGTCACGTAGCCGCTCGGCAACTGCTCCTGCGTTGCCCTACCTCCTGTATCCATACAGTCGTATTGCGCCAACGTGACCTACGAAACCATCCGGGTATCTGCTCCCGATTTAGACGAATTTGTCTCAACCAACCGGTCATCACGTTCACGCATCAGCCAATAGGTGATGCCCAACACCAATGTCACTGCCGCCAAGGCTAACAATACGTCGGCGGAGATTTTGCCGATGTCCAGCACGATAAACTTACGCGCCAACGCCAGCAAGGCGATTAAGAGTACAACCTTAGTTTGAATGACACTTTGCTCGCGGGTGACGACGTATTGCAGGGTGTGGTTAAACTCCAGCGCAATTAACAAGGTCATGATCTCACCAAACACCTGTTGGAATATTTCGTGGTCCAAAGGATTCAATGCATCGAATACCAATCCGCCAATTACGCCGACGAATAATCTAAACAACGCAACGCTGACGACCAACATCACCAAAAAAGTCAGGGCAAAGGCGACCCCGCTTTCAAAGCGTTGATAAAACGTCAGTGCATTCCAATCCTTACCCAATATTCGCCATCCGGATATTTGATTTTTCATACCATGTACTCCGTGATCTTCAAAAGATAAATGCAAAATATGAATATGCGCGAAAGTGGTTGCCGAGAGGTAGAATTTCAATAGTTCCTCCGTCTACGAGCAAGACTGGTTTTAGTTGCTAGCACTGTAGGTTTGGGTTCGCGATAGCGTTCCCTGACAACATAGCTGATCGCTTAGACGGCATAGCATTTAACTGACTTGGACCAAAATAGATGAATAGACAGAGCAAAAACGCTGGATCGATTAAAGAAACACTCGCGTATCGGCATGGCAAATTAACCGGACCTTTGCTTTTGGTGCTCGGCTTCGCAACGTTGCCAAATTTGAGCCATGCCGATTTTGTTACCCATCCGCTAAGCGACGCACCGTCTCCACAGCCATCGGAACCCGCAGCGCCAGCCGTACCGGAAGCCGCCGATACCAGCCAACCTAACCAAGCCGAGATTGACTTTAACGAACAATTCGGCGAGAAGAAATTGGGTACTTGTAGAATGACCTACAAGCTGGAGGGGTTTTCGCTAGCTTACAAGCAATACGACGGTACTGGGGAAATAAGCTGCCGCAATGGGCAAAAAGCCAAGGTGGCGCTGTCGTCAAAAAGCATTGGCTTTACGATTGGCTATTCCGTCATAGAAGGAGAAGCCTATTTCACCGACGTCAAATATATCAGCGAAATATTCGGCAATTATGTTTCGCTGGGCAATCACTTTGGGTTTAAAAACTCGGTGGATAGGCAAGTATTGACCCGCGGCGAAATTTCCTTGGTTATGCTGGGCAAAGGCAAGGGGTTTGATATTGGCTTTACCATTGGCGATTTGTCCATCAAGCCGCGTTAACCCGCACGTTTTAGTAAGCAAGAGGTTGTGATGGAAGAGATATGGATGACGCTGGCAGCACTACCGCTGGCGGCGTTGCTTGGCTATGGCGTTTGCGCCTGGCTAAGCAGTAAGCGGCATCGCGGGTTGCAAAGTCAGTTAGAGCAACAGCAACAGCAGCTCCAACAACAAGCAGTCAAATTGGCGGTAGCGGAGGAGCGCACGCTATTGTTGACTCAAAAGGAAACCGAACTGCACAGTTTGCAACACCAGTTGCTGGCATTGAAAACCGAGAATGCCGAACTGAACACGCGCCAGCAGGAACAGCACAAACATAACGAAGAGAAAATCCGTTTACTGCAAGATGCGGAAAATCAGTTAAAAACCCAATTCGAGAATCTGGCGCATAAGATCTTTGAAGAACGCGGCAAGCAATTTGTCGAACATAACAAAGTCAGTATCGAAAATCTGGTCGCACCGTTGAAGGAGCAACTCGGCGAATTCAAAAGCCGCGTCGAAAGCGTTTACGACAACGAAACCAAAGACCGTATTTCCCTGCGTGAGGAAATTGTCTCCCTACGCCGCGACACAGCCAAGATGAATCAGGAAGCGTTGAACCTGACCCGTGCTTTGAAAGGCGATCATAAAACCCAAGGTAACTGGGGCGAGATGATTCTGGAAAAAGTCTTGGAACAATCCGGCCTGCGCAAAGGCATTGAATACGAAACCCAAGGCGCATTCCGCGACGAAGATAATCGCCTATTCAAACCCGATGTGATCGTCCGCCTGCCGGAAAACAAAGACGTGATCATCGATTCCAAGGTCTCGCTATTGGCTTACGAGCGTTACTGTTCCGCTGAAGACGACAAGCAACGCATCGAAGCTTTGAAACAACATACTGAAGCGGTCAGAAACCATATCAAAGGCTTAAGCAACAAAGACTACTCCAGTTTGAAAGGTCTAAGGTCATTGGATTTTGTGCTGCTGTTCATGCCCATCGAAGCTGCATTCATGGCCGCATTCCAAGCTGACGAAAAGTTATTCAATGATGCTTTCGAGCACAAGATCGTCGTCGTTACCCCAACGACGCTGCTGGCAACCTTGCGTACCGTGCAAAACATCTGGCGCTACGAGCAACAAAATGAAAACGCCCGCTTGATCGCCGATAAGGCCGGCAGTCTGTACGACAAGATCCGAGGTTTTGTAGAAGACATTGAAAAACTGGGCAACCAACTCAACACGGTGCAAAAAACCTACGATGGCATCGTCAACAAACTCAGTAGCGGTGGCGGTAATTTGCTGCGCCAGGCCAGCGCATTAGAAGAATTGGGCGTGAAAGTCAAAAAGAAGCTACCTAAAAGCCTAACCGAACAACTGTCCGCAGAAGATTGATGTTTCTTGGGGACTTAATAGCCAGAATCTTGTCGCAATAATAGTAATAATTTTATAAAGATCTTAAGATTATTATTACTACTAGTGCTGAAAAATCTGTGGAAAAGCACATTTAAGTATTTTAATTCAAAGTGTTACTAACAATTAACACTGTTATAAGTTGGACTTTCTAGTTGTTCACAGTCTGGGGATAACTAAAACAGTGCTTTTTACCGGTAATTTATCCACAACTTGTTGGGTGATTAGCCAACAGGTTTTCAACAACGGCCAGGGCTTGTTGTGTCACTGTGGGAAGTGTTAAGCGATAGTCCGCTGGTGAGTTGTTTTGCTGGACATGATCGGCACGATAAAGCGAGCCATCCGATGGCCGCCTTTGCCACTATTCTGCAATATGCTAAAGACCTGACGCAGGTAAGCTCCCGTCTGTAAGCTTTGGATGACGACGCTCGGCAAGCTTGATTGGGATACAACCATTGCCGGTTTGTGAACCCGTTGATAGGTGGTAGCATGCGGCGAGTTGAAACGCCATATTCAAAGCCCAGCGGAGGCCGCCTCTATGAATCCAATCAATGCCGATGTTTTCAGTCAGCTGCATATCGACATCGCCCGCAACTCCACAGACGATTTCAATCTGTTCCACGATAGCCGGAAGTGGCAGAACATCAACGGCAATCCGTTTAATGGGCCGATTACCTTGGGGTTTCAGCTGGAGTCCTTGATCGAAGGCAAGATCGCTGACTATCGCCTCCAACATGACGAAGAAAAATTGTTAGCCGAACAGGGCTTGAACTTCAGCAATTACCAATTTGCCTTTGCCAATGCCATTAAGCCGAACCAGGTGATTGAAGTAGATATTAAAGAGTCGATATTTAAGAACGAACCGTCGCCAAGCTTGAGCAACCGGATTGTCGTCAAAGCAGACGGTAAACTGGCCTTGACCGGCTATAAAAAAGAAACCGCCGACCCGTTGTTTTTAGACCAGCCGGATTTGTCTAGGGTCGGCGAATTAAAAATCCAGCCTGACCGTTGTTTTTTGAATAATGGTTTTTTTCTTAAGCGTAAGTTCATGATGACCAGCAACGCCAAGAACTTTCTCTGCGCATCGCTACGCGATCAAACCCGGTATTTCGACGAATTGCAGGATAAGGTGATTTTCCCGGAGATGTTTCCATGCGCGCTGCTCTCCAGCGCTTTGTTGGAAAAAGCTTTGAAATGGCTGCACGATTTCGAGCGTAACCCCATGGTCTATACTTCGCACAAAATTTCTATCGACAGACGTTGTTTGGCGCAGCTTAAAAGTAACGACGCGGTGCATATTTTGATCAAACCCACAGCGGATAGCGCCGCGCACGATTTTGGCGATTTAAACGCGACACCCTTGGATTACGAATGTTACGGCCTCTTCAACAACAATAATGCCTTGTTGTTTAGAGCATTGATTTCGTTGGTGCCGTTGGAGTCGATCCGCAAGGCAATGGCATAAGTAAAGCTGGATGCAGTTCGGTCTATTTAAAGGGGATAAGATGAAACATTTGTTGTTGATGTTGCCGCTGTTGCTGGTGGCTTGCGAAAAACCAGCGCCCACGGCATCGGTGCCCAGACCGGCTTTGGTGGTGACAGTAGGCGAACAGACCGCAGCCGCTCCCATCATATTGGTGGGTGAAATTCGCTCCCGCTACGAAAGTGCGCAAGGTTTTCGTATCAACGGCAAAATCATCGAACGCAACGTCGATACGGGGGCGGTAGTGACGAAAGGTCAGTTGCTCGCCAAGCTCGATAGTATGGATACCGGTTTATCGACTCAAGCGGCTCAAGCGGAAGTCAGGGCGGCGGAAGCGGATTTGGCCTTAGCCCAGGCCGAACTGGACAGACAACGCCAACTGCATGCCAGCAAATTCATTTCCAACCAGGCTTTGGATATTAACGAAGCGCAATTCAAGGCCGCGGCGGCCAGGGTAAAGCAAACCCGCGCGCAAGCCGCGGTAACCGGCAATCAGTCGCGCTACACGCAATTACTGGCGGAGCGGGATGGCGTGGTTACGCAAATTCATGCCGAACCTGGCCAGGTGGTTGCCGCCGGCGAGCCTATCGTTCGGATCGCGGTGCCGGAGAATAAGGAAGTCGAAATTGCCGTGCCCGAGTCGCGCATGTTGGGCATTGCTGTTGATGTGCCGGCGGAAATTAGGCTGTGGGCCAATCCCAATACCGTATATCACGGTAAAGTCCGGGAAGTGGCTCCGGCTGCCGATAATCTCACACGTACTTTTCAAGTGCGTGTGGTTTTGCTAGATGCGGACGCTTCGGTGCGTTTGGGCATGACGGCGGGCGTCCGTTTTTATCATCGGGAAACCAAGGATTTTTTATTACCCACCACAGCGGTTACTCAGCGTGACGGTCAATCCGTAGTTTGGGTGGTCAATCCGGCCAGCGGCGAAGTTCAGCCGAGAGCGGTGCAAGCCGGCGCGTTTCGCGAAGACGGCGTCTTGATCGCTAGCGGCATACAAAAAGGCGAGCAAATAGTGGTGGCCGGTGTGCAAACTTTGGTACCCGGCCAGATAGTCCGGGCAACGCCGTTGCGGAGCCAACTATGAAATCGGGCTTCAATCTCTCCGAGTGGGCCTTGCGTCACCCGGCATTGGTTTTATATGCCATGTTGATGCTGACCTTGGTGGGGATGCTTTCGTATACCAGGCTGGGCCAATCGGAAGATCCGCCTTTCACTTTCAAAGTGATGGTTATTCGCACCGGTTGGCCCGGTGCCAGTGCCCAGGAAGTGGAACAACAAGTCACCGATAAGCTGGAGAAAAAGCTTCAGGAAGTACCCTGGCTGGACAATTTACGCAGCTATTCCAGGCCGGGCGAATCGTTAATTTTTCTGTCGGCCAAGGATTCCACACCGGCGGCGCAAGTCCCGGACATTTTTTATCAAGTTCGCAAAAAAGTCGGCGATATTGCTTATACCCTGCCGGCCGGCGTCGAAGGCCCGACGTTTAACGATGAGTTTGGGGATGTATACGGAAACTTGTATGCCTTGACCGGCGACGGCTACGACTATGCGGAACTGAAGCGTCACTCGGAAACTTTGCGCGCCGAGCTGCTCAGAGTCAACGACGTCGCCAAGGTCGATTTTTTCGGTGAACAGAAACAACGCATTTACGTCGAGTTGTCCAATGCCAAATTAGCGACCATCGGCATCGACATTGCCACCTTGCTCCGTACCTTGCAAGCGCAGAATCTGGTGACAGGCAGCGGTAGTTTCGATTCTGAAAACGAGCACATTCGGATTGCGGTAACCGGTCGTTACGATAGATTGGAAGAGCTGCGCGATGTGCGTTTTCGCGCCAATAACAACGAATTTCGCCTGGGCGATGTCGCCAAAGTCAGTCGCGGCTTTGAAGATCCTCCCAAAGATAGGGTGCGCTATAAAGGTCATGATGCGCTGTTGATCGGCGTAGCGATGCGTGCTGGTGGCGATATCATCAAGCTGGGCCGAGATCTGGACCAGGCCGTCATAACGACCCAGGCCCAATTGCCGGTGGGTTTGGAATTGCATACTGTGTCTTCGCAGCCAAAAGCAGTGCAGCGCTCGGTTAACGAGTTTGCCAAATCGCTGACCGAAGCGGTCGTCATTGTATTAGGCGTTAGCTTGCTGTCTTTGGGCTTACGCACCGGCATCGTGGTAGCGATCACGATCCCAGTGGTGTTGGCGGTTACTTTTTGGCTGATGTATCTGTTTGGCGTTGGTCTGCATAAAATTTCCCTGGGTGCACTGATCTTGGCCTTGGGCTTGTTGGTCGACGATGCCATTATCGCTGTGGAAATGATGGCCTCTAAGATGGAACAGGGCTGGGATCGGACGCGTGCGGCCGCATTTGCGTATACATCCACTGCGATGCCTATGTTGAGCGGCACATTGGTAACGGCTGCCGGTTTTTTGCCGATTGCCACGGCTGCGTCCTCTACCGGCGAATACACCCGCTCGATCTTTCAAGTGGTTGTTATCGCCTTGCTGGTCTCATGGTTCGCGGCGGTAGTATTTGTACCGTATTTGGGCCATCGCTTGTTGCCCGACTTGAGCAAGGGGCAAGAGCAAGAGTCGAGCTGGGCGCGGATTTGGGCCAAGTTGCGGAAAAAACCACAGTCCGAACCGTCCAATAACCACGCCCACGATCTTTATCAAACCCCCTTTTATCTGCGTTTCCGAAAACTGGTAGCCGCCTGCGTTATCCACCGTTGGCTGGTAATTTTTTTGACCATAGGGATGTTTTTTGCCGCTATCTTCGGTTTTAAGTTCGTCCAGCAACAGTTTTTTCCGGATTCCACTCGGCCGGAGTTAATCGTCGATTTGCGCTTGGCGGAGGGTGTGTCGTATGCCGCCACCGAAGCCGATGTGAAAAAACTGGAGGCATGGCTGGATAAGCAAAGCGGCATCGATAATTACGTCGCTTATGTCGGCAACGGCAGTCCGCGCTTTTATTTGCCTTTGGATCAGCAACTACCGCAACGCAGCTTTGCGCAGTTTGTGGTGTTGACCAATGGCCCAGCGGAACGAGAACAACTGCGCGATAAACTCATACATTTGTTTGAACAGGATTTTCCGGAT
>Ga0123390_1008457_pt1 | contig 10649 bp, 9 predicted proteins | sample T3HHNO3metaT_FD_89918 | JGI IMG/M metagenome (GOLD analysis project Ga0123390, IMG submission 89918) | Methane-oxidizing artificial microbial communities from Washington, USA to study methane cycling - T3-HHNO3 metaT (Metagenome... | ecosystem: Engineered > Modeled > Simulated communities... | reverse complement strand
TTGCTTAACAGGGCGCCAAACGTTCATGACAAAATTCATATTCATCACCGGCGGAGTGGTTTCATCCTTGGGAAAAGGGATAGCCGCTTCATCGTTGGCAGCCATCTTGGAAGATCGCGGCCTCAAAGTCACTCTCACCAAGCTCGATCCCTACATCAATGTCGACCCCGGCACCATGAGCCCGTTTCAGCACGGCGAGGTGTTCGTGACCGAGGATGGCGCGGAAACCGATCTGGACTTAGGCCATTACGAGCGGTTTTTAAAAACCACGATGGCCAAGAAAAACAACTTCACCACTGGCCAAGTTTACGAGCAAGTCTTGCGCAACGAGCGCAAAGGCGAGTATCTGGGCGCGACGGTGCAGGTCATTCCGCATATTACTGACGAAATCAAACGCCGTGTTTATGCCAGTGCCGAAGGCACTGATGTGGCCTTGATCGAAGTCGGCGGTACCGTAGGCGACATCGAATCCTTGCCGTTTCTGGAGTCCATCCGGCAGATGGGCGTGGAGTTAGGCCGCGACCGGGCTGTATTTATCCACCTGACTTTGGTGCCTTACATCAAGTCGGCCGGCGAGATTAAAACCAAACCGACGCAGCATTCGGTAAAAGAACTGCGCACCATCGGTATCCAGCCGGATATTCTGATTTGTCGTTCCGAACAACCGATCCCGGCCAGCGAACGCAAAAAAATCGCCTTGTTTACCAATGTCAACGAAAAAGCGGTTATTTCCGCGATTGACGCCGACACCATTTATCGCATCCCGCTATTGTTGCGCGAGCAAGGTTTGGACGACATCGTCGTAGCCCAGTTACGTTTGGATGTGCCGCCAGCTGACTTGTCGGCTTGGGAGAAAGTGGTCGATGGCCTCACTCACCCGACCGATGAAGTCAATATCGCCATCGTCGGCAAATATGTTGACCACACCGATGCTTACAAATCCTTGAACGAGGCTTTGATTCACGCCGGTATCCACACCCGCCACAAAGTACAGATCACTTATATCGACTCTGAAACCATCGAAGCTGAAGGCACCGCAAAGCTGAAAGACGTCGATGCGATTCTGGTACCCGGTGGTTTTGGCGAGCGCGGTGTGGAAGGCAAAATTTCCACGGTGCGTTTCGCCCGCGAGAACAAAATTCCTTATCTGGGCATTTGCTTGGGCATGCAGTCCGCAGTGATCGAGTTCGCCCGCGATGTGGTCGGTTTGGAAGGCGCGCACAGTACAGAATTTCTGCCGAATAGCCCGCATCCCATTATCGGTTTGATTACGGAATGGATGGATGAAGCAGGACAATTAAACGTGCGTGACGAAGATTCCGACATCGGCGGCACCATGCGCTTGGGCGCGCAAAAATGCCGTTTAAAATCCGATTCGTTGGCATTCGAGTTGTATCAGAAAGACGTGATTACCGAGCGCCATCGTCACCGTTACGAATTCAACAATCAGTATTTGAAACAGTTGGAAGCCGCCGGCATGCGCTTCTCCGGTAAATCACTGGATGGCCGCTTAGTGGAAATTATCGAGCTGCCGGATCACCCCTGGTTTTTGGCTTGCCAGTTCCATCCCGAATTTACCTCGACACCGCGTAACGGTCATCCGTTGTTTTCAGGCTTTGTGGAAGCGGCCGCCAAACACAAGAAACAAGGTTAAACATGCAATTATGTAATTTCGAAGTCGGCCTGGATAAGCCGTTTTTCCTGATCGCCGGCACCTGTGTGATCGAAAGCGAACAAATGACCATGGATACCGCCGGTAAATTGAAAGAAATAGCCGACGAGTTGAATATTCCGTTTATCTACAAATCCTCGTTCGACAAAGCCAACCGTTCTTCATTGGGAAGTTTTCGCGGTCCGGGTCTGGAAAAAGGTTTGCAGATCCTGGAAAAAGTGAAGCAACAATTGCATGTGCCGGTTTTGACCGACGTCCATGAAGATACACCGCTAGAAGAAGTTGCGGCGGTGGTCGATGTGCTGCAAACACCGGCGTTTTTGTGCCGCCAGACCAATTTCATCCAAAGCGTCGCCGCTTTGGGCAAGCCGGTGAATATCAAAAAAGGCCAGTTTTTAGCGCCGTGGGATATGGCCAATGTCGCTGCTAAAGCCAAAGCCACCGGCAATCAGCAAATCATGGTTTGCGAGCGCGGCGTGTCGTTTGGCTATAATAATTTGGTTTCGGATATGCGTTCGTTGGCTGTGATGCGCGACACCGGTTGCCCGGTGGTATTCGACGCCACTCATTCCGTGCAGTTACCGGGCGGGCAAGGCAATGTTTCCGGCGGTCAGCGCGAGCATGTGCCTGTTTTAGCGAGGGCGGCAGTGGCAGTGGGCATTGCCGGACTTTTCATGGAATCGCATCCCAAACCGGAAGAAGCGTTGAGCGACGGCCCCAACTCCTGGCCTTTGCACCGCATGAAAGAATTATTGGAAATGTTAGTAACGATAGACCGGGCTGTTAAATCCACCAGCCTGATTGAAACCACTCTATAGGGCAAAATAATGGCAAGAATAGTAGACGTAAAGGCAAGAGAAGTTCTGGATTCACGCGGTAACCCGACCGTTGAAGCGGAAGTGTATTTGGCATCCGGCATCATCGGTAGTGCGATGGTGCCCTCCGGCGCATCCACCGGCGAACGCGAAGCGATCGAATTACGCGACGGTGACAAAGCTCGGTATTTGGGTAAAGGTGTATTGAACGCCGTTAACTTCGTCAACACCGAAATTCGCGAAGCGGTCGTCGGTATGGATGCCAACAACCAAGCCGCGTTGGACGAAAAAATGATTGCCTTGGACGGCACCCCAAGCAAAAGCCGCATTGGTGCCAATGCCATCTTGGGCGTTTCCATGGCTGCCGCGCGCGCTGCTGCACAAGAAGCCGGTGTACCGTTGTACAAATTCCTGAACAAATCCGGCGAATTTATTTTGCCTGTACCGATGATGAACATCATCAACGGCGGTTCGCATGCTGATAACAGCGTTGATTTGCAAGAGTTCATGATTCTGCCTGTCGGCGCGCCAACCTTTCGCGAAGCGATCCGTTACGGTGCGGAAGTATTCCACAACCTGGCTAAAGTATTGAAAAGCCGCGGTTTAGCGACCACTGTGGGCGACGAAGGCGGCTTTGCGCCTAACTTGTCTTCCAACGAAGAAGCCATCGAAGTGATCCTGGAAGCGATTGAAAAAGCCGGTTACAAAGCGGGCGTTGACATCTATCTGGGTATGGACGCTGCTGCTTCAGAATATTTCGATGACGGTAAATACGTGTTGTCTGCGGAAAATCGCAGTTTCAACTCCACAGAAATGGTCGATTTCCTGGCAGCGTGGGTTGATAAGTACCCCATTATCTCCATCGAAGACGGTCTGGACGAAAACGATTGGGACGGCTGGAAATATCAAACCGAAAAATTGGGCGGCAAAATCCAGTTGGTCGGTGACGATTTGTTCGTGACCAACCCTGCTATCCTGAAAGAAGGTATCGAGAAAGGCATCGCTAACTCCATCCTGATCAAAGTCAACCAAATCGGTACCTTGACCGAAACCCTGGCGGCTATCGATATGGCTGCTGCTGCCGGCTACAGCGCGGTAGTTTCTCACCGTTCCGGCGAAACCGAAGACACCACCATCGCCGACTTGGTGGTCGCGACCGGCACCGGCCAAATCAAAACCGGTTCATTGAGCCGTTCCGATCGTGTTGCCAAATACAACCGTCTGATGAAAATCGAAGACGAGTTGGGCGACAAAGCCAAATACGCCGGCCGCAGCGCGTTTAAAATGCTGAAATAAAAAGCGTAGGTTGGGTTAGCCCTAAGCGGTAGCGAAGGGCGTAACCCAACGCGTTGGCATTAAATGTTGGGTTACGCTCTGATAGAGCTAACCCAACCTACATTGTTGAGAATTCGCTATAAAAACGCTCATCGCCATCATCATCCTATTAATCGTTCACTTCCAGTATCGGTTGTGGCTAGGTGATGCCAGCGTCTCGCAGATTAGCGATTATCGGGAACGTCTCGACACCCTGACCAAGGAAGCCCAGGAAAAAAAGGAACGCAACGATTCCCTGTATGCCGAGGTGCTGGATTTGCGCCGTGGCTTGGAAACCATCGAAGAGCGTGCCCGCTATGAATTGGGCATGATCAAGGAAAACGAAACCTTCTTTCAAGTGCTTGAGTAGAGCATGAATCAAATTCTTAGATGCTGGGCGGTAGTCCCGGCAGCCGGCGTCGGCAAACGTATGCAAGCCGACCGCCCTAAACAATATCTACCGCTGGCCGGCAAAACCGTCATTGAACATACCTTAAATCGCTTATTGCAATCCGGTGCGTTTCAAGCCGTGGCTGTCGCTATATCGATTGAAGATCCGTATTGGCCGGAATTAGACGTATCCAAACATCCTGATGTGATTACCGCACCGGGCGGCAAGGAGCGGGCTGACTCGGTGCTGTCGGCGCTGAAAGCTTTGCAGGGCCAAGCCGCCGAGGACGATTGGGTGCTGGTGCATGACGCCGCACGACCCTGTCTGACGGCTTCTGATATTCATCTGCAAATCGACACGCTCAAAAACGATGAGGTCGGCGGCATTCTGGCGCTGTCTTCACACGACACGCTGAAACACGTCGACGGCGACACCATTACCGCAACGATAGACCGCAAACATGTCTGGCGGGCGTTGACGCCACAAATGTTCAAATACGGCATGCTGCGCGACGCTTTGCAGCAAACCGAAGGCAATCCGGCCGTTACCGACGAGGCCAGTGCATTGGAATTGTTGGGCTACAAACCCAAAATCGTCGAAGGCCGACCCGACAACATCAAAATCACCCGGCCCGAAGATCTGGCGCTGGCGCAATTCTACATGGAGCAACAAGCATGATCCGAGTCGGTCAAGGTTACGACGTCCACCGTTTCAACGACGGCGATCACATCATATTGGGCGGTGTGAAAATCCCCTATGAAAGAGGTTTGGAAGCCCATTCCGACGGCGATGTGGTGCTGCATGCCTTGGCTGATGCAATTCTCGGCGCGGCAGCGTTGGGCGACATCGGCAAGCATTTTCCGGATACCGACCCCGAATTCAAGGGTGCCGACAGCCGGGTATTGCTACGCCACGTCTACAAAATTGTCCAGGAAAAAGGTTACAAGCTGGTTAACGCCGATGTCACTATCATCGCCCAGGCACCGAAAATGCTGCCGCACGTGCCGGCTATGCGTGCCAATATCGCTGCCGACTTGGCCGTGGATGTCGATTTCATCAATGTCAAAGCTACCACGACTGAAAAATTAGGCTTCGAAGGCCGCAAGGAAGGCATCGCGGTGCAGGCGGTGGTGTTGATAGAGAAATAAAAACGTTGCCAGCGTTAGATCACGAGCGATACCGCGATACTCGACCATCTAGTGTAATCTTGAAAATTGCACCATACGGCATCGATTAGGATTACTGTCTTTAGTATTGATGCTCGGTAAATGAATGAATTGACAATGAGTCTAAATGACACAATAAGCGAATTTATCGCCTATGGCTTTGAGCGTCATGGCGTAGGATTCGGAATTGTTCTTTTTGGCACCGCTATGCTTATTAGTTCCGGGATGATTCCTTGGTTAAGCGACAGGCAAAAAAGAGGAGTCAGAGGGTATTTAGACGCTCAAAATGACTCACGCCCGCCAACCAAGGAGGAAGAGTTTTATCACTCGAATTTTCTTACGTTTAAAGCCGGTATTTTCATTGTTGCCTTAGACGTTTTTTTTATCCTTTTTCAACCGAAGCTAATTTTCTGAACCTATGGATTGAAAGCGATAATCCATGTAGGTCATGGTGCGAGTAGCGTTCCCTGACAATTTCACATTCGGAATGTCACCTCACCACTCGGCAACCGTTCCTGCGTTGCTCTACCTCCTGCATCCATGCAGTCGTATCGCGGCAACATGACCTACGATATTTTATAAGCCTTATGACAGATTTTAATTTACCCGAATGGCCCTACGCGTACGGCGGACCCTCAGGTACCGGAGATATCAAAACCGAGCCCGAGGATTTCGTAGTCGAAGAAGTTCTATCGTTCGAGCCGGAAGGCAGCGGCGAGCATATATTCCTGCATATCGAAAAAATCGGTGAAAACACCGAATATGTCGCGCGGCAGCTGGCTCGTCATGTCGGGGTCAGGCAGCGAGATGTCAGCTATGCTGGTCTTAAGGATAGACACGGCCGAACGCGGCAATGGTTTAGTGTGTGGTTGCCGGGTAAGGACGATCCGGATTGGTCAGCTATCGAAACCGAGCATTTGCAAGTGTTGCAAACGGTCCGCCACGCCCGAAAACTAAAGCGCGGTGTTTTGGCGGGCAATCGATTTAACTTGCTGATCCGAAATTGGACGGGCGACCAAGAAAGCACCGAAAAGCAACTGCAGCAGATTAAAGCCCAAGGCTTTCCCAATTACTTCGGACCGCAACGTTTCGGTCATCAAGGCCAAAATATCAATCGCGCGCTGGCCATGTTTGCCGGTGCCAAGGTCAAGCGGGAACAACGCTCTTTGTATTTATCGGCAGCGCGCTCGTATTTGTTCAATCTGATCTTGGCGCAGCGCGTCGAGCAAGCGAATTGGCATCAAGCATTGAATGGCGATGTATTCAAGCTTGACGGCAGTAATAGCTGTTTTACCGGCGATAGCGACGACGCCAGTCTGTCGGCTCGCGTCGAACAGGGTGATATTCATCCCACCGGGACCATGTGGGGCCGTGGCGGTAAGATTGCCACAGCTGAGGCTGGTGCGATAGAAGACGCCGTGATTGCCGCTAACGCATCCATAGCCGACGGATTGCTTGCGTTTGATCTGGAAGCTGATCGACGCGCTTTACGCACATTGCCGCAAGATCTGGAGTGGCAGTGGCTGGATAATCAACTCAAGTTGAGCTTCAATTTGCCCGCCGGTAGCTATGCCACCGCCTTGTTACGGGAAATAATTGGCGGTGCATCTGGTGCCGGTGATTGAATTTGCTTTGATAAAAATGCTTTTTGGGTTGTAATCGCATCAATTTATAATACTTAAGTACAATAGCGCCTAAAGCGTTATAAAAATCATAACTTCTACTTACATCCTACATGCCTGATAGCGGCCAGATATCCGGACCAGCAGATTCCACGTTTGACGATCCTCTATTGTTGGCTTTGCTATCGGTCTGCAAGTTGTTACATATTCCGCAAACTGCAACGGCCTTGGTAGCCGGACTGCCCTTGGTCGAGAATAGATTGACGCCCGGTTTGTTCGTGCGCGCCGCTGAACGCGCTGGTTTGACCAGCCGCTTGTTGCGCAGACCCTTAGAGAAAATTTCCAATTTGGTATTGCCGGCAGTGCTGTTGCTGAAAGACGGTAATGCCTGTGTATTGCTTGCCAAGAGCGGTGAAAACTATACGGTAGTGTTGCCGGAAACCGATAGCGGCGAGAAGACCGTTAGCGCTGCGGAGTTGCAAGCTAGTTACAGCGGTTCGGCTTTTTTCGTGCAGTTGCAGCACCGCTTTGACGGGCGCACTGCGGAATCGGCTGTACCGAAGGTCAAACATTGGTTTTGGGACGTGCTTTATAAGTCCTGGCCTATCTATGCGGAAGTGCTGGCGGCCTCGTTATTAATCAATCTGTTCGCTTTGGCCGCGCCCTTGTTTTTCATGAATGTTTATGATCGCGTGGTACCGAATCACGCGCTGGAAACGTTGTGGGTACTGACTATAGGTGTGCTGATCGTGTTTGGTTTCGAATTGGCGATGAAGCTGCTACGAAGCTATTTTATCGATGCAGCCGGCAAACGCGCCGATATTATTTTGTCGGCGAATATTTTCGAAAAACTGATGAATATTCGTATGGAAGCCCGGCCGCCATCGGTGGGTGCTTTTGCAAACAACTTAAGCGAATTCGAATCCTTTCGTGAATTTTTGACCTCGGCAACGCTGGTGACACTGATCGATTTGCCGTTTTTGTTTTTGTTTTTACTGATCATTTATAGTGTCGGCGGCAATTTGGCCTTGATTCCATTGGCGATTTTACCGTTAGCAATGTTGATTGGTATCGCCTTGCAGGCGCCATTGAAAAACACGATCAACGCCATGTTCAAATTCGGCGGTGAAAAAAATGCCACGCTGGTGGAAGCGTTGTCCAATCTGGAAACGATCAAAACGGCCGGCGCGGAAGGACAATTGCAGCGCCGTTGGGAACAGAATGTCGGCGAAATCGCCCGGCTGGGCTTAAAGTCGCGGTTTTATGCCGGCTTGACCGTCAATTTGACCGCATTTTTGCAGCAATTGGCATCGGTGTTGGTGGTGGTGGCCGGCGTCTACCGGATTACTGATGGTGATTTGACGACAGGCGGCTTGGTGGCTTGCACCATGCTGACCTCGCGGGCCTTGGCTCCGGTCGGGCAGGTCGCGGCACTATTGACCCGTTACCATCAGGCGGTGACCGCCCTGGGGTCGTTTAACCGAATGATGGCTCTACCGGTGGAACGCGAGAACGGCAAGGACTATTTGCATAGACCGCGCTTTAACGGCGAGATTGAGTTCAAGCAGGTTCGCTTCAGCTATCCGCAGCAGCCGGTCAAGGCCTTGGATGGCATATCGTTTAAAATCAAGGCCGGCGAGCGCGTGGGTTTTATCGGCCGAATAGGTTCCGGCAAGAGCACGCTGGAAAAATTGATGCTGGGTTTGTACCAGGCTCAAGAAGGTTCGATCTTGATAGACGGCACCGATATTCGCCAAATCGATCCTTCCGATTTACGCCGGCAAATCGGCTATGTGCCGCAAGATATTTCCTTAATGTTCGGTAGCGTGAAGGACAATATCGTTTTGGGTTCGCGCTACGCCGATGATGCTGCGGTGTTAAAGGCGGCGGCGATTGCCGGCGTCGATCAGTTCGTCAGTAAACATCCCGCCGGTTTTGATTTGCAAGTGGGCGAGCGCGGCGCATCCTTGTCGGGTGGGCAACGGCAAAGTATTGCGCTGGCCAGAGCCTTGCTGTTGTCGCCGTCGATTTTTATTATGGACGAGCCGACTAATGCGATGGACAACAGTAGCGAAGAAGCCTTTAAACAGCGGTTTGCCGCGCAATTGGGGCAACAGACTCTGATACTGGTCACGCATCGCATGTCGCTGCTCAGCTTGGTGGACAGGCTGATCGTGATGGACGGCGGGCATATGGTCGCAGACGGCCCCAAGGAACATGTGCTGGAAGCCTTGCGCCAAGGACAGATCAAGGTGGCTATCTAATATGTTGAAAAAAATAGCCGAGTGGCGCGCCGAGCATCGGTATCGAGCCGAAGATCAGCGTTTTTTAAGCGACGTCAACGCCGCTAATCTTTACGAATTACCCTTGCAAAGCCATTTGATCCTGTGGTTTGCCGCGGCTTTTGTTGCGGCATCCTTGGTTTGGGCCGGGTTTGCCAGCTTGGATGAGGTTACGCGCGGCGAAGGTAAAACCATACCCTCCAGTCAAGTGCAGGTGGTGCAGAACCTGGAGGGCGGTATCGTTTCGGAAATATTGGTGCAAGAAGGTCAATTGGTGGACAAGGATCAGGTTTTGCTGCAACTCGATCAAGTCCGTTTTGCTTCCTCGTTTAAAGAAGCCAAGTTAAAGTATTACGAGTTGTTGGCAAATACCGCGCGCTTGAATGCCGAAATTAACGGCACGCCTTTGGCAATTCCGGAAGAGGTTATGAAGAATGCACCGCAAATCGCCGACAACGTCAGGCAATTGCTGGTTTCCAAGCAGAACGAAATAAGATCGAATAGCGACATTTTTGCCGAGCAGGTGCGGCAGAAAGAGCAGGAAATTATCGAAATTCAGTCGAAAAGCGACCAATTGGCGCGTAGCTACAAACTTTTGCAGGACGAAGTAAAGATGTCCGAACCGTTGGTGGCTGATGGGGCTATGTCGCAAGTTGAATTACTGCGCTTACAACGTGCTGCTAATGATTTGAAAGGCGACTTGAATTCCGCAAATTTGGCGATGCCGCGGCTACGTTCGTCATTGGACGAAGCGCGCAACAAATTGGCGGAGATCAAGATTCGCTATAAAACCGAAGCGTTGAAAGAATTGAACGAAGTGAAGGCGGAACTGGATCGCACATCCGAATCTGCTGTAGCTTTGGAAGATAGAGTTAGCCGTACCAGAGTGCTGTCGCCGGTAAAAGGCACGGTAAAGCGCATCAAAGTGGCTACGGTGGGCGGTGTCATTCAACCCGGCATGGATTTGCTGGAAATCGTGCCTTTGGAAGATCAGCTGTTGATTGAAGCGAAAATTCGGCCGGCGGACATTGCTTTTCTTCGCCCTGGGCAGAAAGCTGTGGTAAAACTAAGCGCTTATGATTTTTCGATCTACGGTGGCCTGGAGGCCTCTTTGGAACACATCAGCGCCGACAGCATACCCGGCGAGAAGAAAGATGAGGACAGTTACTATTTGATTCGTTTGCGCACCGCTAAAAACTACCTGGAAAAGGGCGGCGAACGTTTGGAAATTATTGCCGGGATGACCGCGGAAGTTGATATTTTAACCGGAAAAAAAACAGTGCTTGATTACCTCTTGAAGCCGATATTGAAAGCCAGGGATAGGGCTTTAAGAGAACGATAACTCATAACAACAATTACATTTGTGGCTAACATACTGATTTATTCC
>Ga0123390_1066966_pt1 | contig 10733 bp, 10 predicted proteins | sample T3HHNO3metaT_FD_89918 | JGI IMG/M metagenome (GOLD analysis project Ga0123390, IMG submission 89918) | Methane-oxidizing artificial microbial communities from Washington, USA to study methane cycling - T3-HHNO3 metaT (Metagenome... | ecosystem: Engineered > Modeled > Simulated communities... | reverse complement strand
GCATTACGCAAATCCTGAGTTTCCACAAGCCCGCCTCCTTTAAACCGATAATCCGCAACATTGTATCGTTTTTTGCGCCGAGCCGCTGACAGAATTATGGGATAATGGCCCATCGTTTGTCGTCAGACTCCATTCACTCCTCATGAAAAAATCGACTTTTTTGCTAGCGGCCGTCACCAGTTTATCGATTAGCGCTTGCAGTACCATCCTCACCAACTTACCCGGCGTGTACACGCTGGATATTGAGCAAGGCAATATCATCGATCAAAGCATGATCAATCAGCTCCGGCCGAATATGACTAAACGCCAGGTGCTCTACATTATGGGTTCGCCAATGCTATCCGATGCCTTCCACGAAAAACGCTGGGACTATTTATATTCCGAACAACCGGGCGGCGAAGACCGGGTACAAAAACGGGTGTCCTTATTTTTCAATGGCGACAATTTGATGGGTGTGCAAGGCGATTTCAGGCCCAGTTCGATGCCGGTCGTCAAAGAATCCACGGAAACCAGTGTCGATGTACCAAAACGCGATCTGGAACGCTCGATGTGGGAAAAAATCAGCGGCTTGTTCGGCAGCGACGAACCCGATACCTTTGCTCGTAGAAACAATCAAAACGCTACCGAGCCCAAAGAAGCCGCCAGTTCCGCAGAGAAAGGCAAAGAATTGGTGGAAGAAGACCCCGACAAAAAATAGGTGATCCGTTGGAAACGCTTTACAGCAATAGTGCGCCGGCTATCGCGATAAAATTGTCGGCTGCCTGAATCAAGGCCGGTGCGGTTAAACTATGAATCCCGTAAACATCGCTGGCAGTGCCAAAATCGTTGCGCACCTTTTGCAACAGCAACTCGAAATCGCCGTCGCCGGACAATAGAATAATGCGATCCGCCCGCGCAGCATAATCCATTACATCCAACGTGATCCCCACATCCCAATCACCCTTGCTGGTGCCGTCGCGGCGCTGGATATAGGGCTTTAGTTTGACGGTAAAACCGATGTTTTTCAGGATTTGCTGAAAACCCTGCTGCTTGCTGTCGCCGCGATCAGTGGCATAAGCAATGGCAGCGACAACCTGTTTACCCGCGGTTGCCTGCTGCCAAAACGCGCTGTAATTGAAATGTTTCTGGTAGCGTTGCCGGGTGGTGTAGTAAATATTCTGGACGTCGACAAAAATCGCTACTTTTTCCATCCAGCGCTTACTTCAAAAAAGAACAACAGTAATCGCTGGCAATACTCACCTTCATCGTGAATGCCGCGTTGCCAGGTACATTGAAAGACTCGCCGCCTTTCACGGTTTGCCAGGCATCGTTACCAGGCAGCAACACTTGCAACTCCCCGGCCAGAATTTCCATCAACTCGGGCTCAGCCGTGTTGAAGGTATATTCGCCGGGCTGCATGAATCCCAAGGTTTTTGAAGAACCGTCGGCAAAACGTATCGTGCGGCTGTTTACTTTGCCGTCGAAATAGACATTGGCCTGTTTGACGATGGTGACGTTATTGAATTCTGACATGATGCACATCTGTTACTAGTAAAAAAGGAGCGCAATCATAGCAGATCGGCTTGTTTGCGAATAACAAAAAGCCGGGGCGCGCTGGGCTTGTCGTGACTGCTAAGCACAACTTCCGAACTGAAACACGCCCCATCCAACTGCCGGCACCATGCCGCCAACTGCTTGGCTTCCAGATCGCCGCCGGCGTGACCGGGATAGGCTAATACCGTGATCACGGCACGCGGCGCCAACAAATCGCACGCGGCATCCAAGGCGGCCAGCGTGGACTCTAATTGAGTAATCACGGTTTTGTCGGCACCGGGCAAATAACCCAGATTGAACATCACCGCCCTGACCCGGCCATGCCATTGCTCGGGAACATGGGACAGCATATCGGCATGGCTGGCGAGACGCAGTGTCACCCGGCGCTGCAAATCATGCTGAAGTAAACGCTGAAAACTGTTGATCAGCGCTTGCGGCTGAATATCGAAGCCAAACACATGCCCGCCGATTCCAACGCTCCGCGCCAAAAACGCCGTATCGTGACCGTTGCCCAGCGTCGCATCCAGCGCAATGTCGTCCGGCTCAAGGTATGAGCCGACGATATCGTGAGCAATTTCAAGCAGGGAAATGCGATTTATCATAGCGGCGTATATTACAGGCTGGCGGCAAGCCGGCGTTCTGTTGCAGGTAATCGGCAAACCGTGCGGCATACCAGGGGATAGCCAAACTGCCCTTGGCGCCAAAACCATTGAAAATATGCAGTTGCGAATGTCGAGGATGAGTGCCGATAAATGGTTGTTTATCCTGCGTGGCCGGCCGGATTCCGGCCCGATGCTGATAAACATCAAGGGATCGCTGTTGAGGACAAACCGCACGCAAGCTCGCCAATAATGCGGTTTTCGCTGCTTGGGTCGGCAAATTATCTAGCTGATTGGTATCGAAAGTGGCGCCGGTCTTAAAGCGCCCGGCCCCCAATGGAATCAGCCAATGCCCGTAATTCAAAATCTGTTGCTGAATATCTTGCCTGCTCTCACAACCGAGTATTTCGCCTTTTGCCAATTGGAAAGGCAAATACTTGAACCATGGATTGCTAACCGACTGATAGCCTTCGCAGAACACGATGTGCCGCGGATAGATACCCTGCCACCGCAAAGTCGGTTCAAGGTGAATATCGCTGTAATGCAGGCTATTGCGCCGATAACAGTTTTTGTTCGAAAAAAAATCGCGCAGCTGACTCAACAATGCTTCAGTCCGTAAATAGCCGGTTTGCCGCTGTTGCAACACCCCGTTCGGCGCGTCGATTCGTTCGGGAGCGTGTGCCAATCCCGTCAAATAGTCGCGATAATCCGGCTGACGTAACCGGCGCTCGGCGATTTCAAGCTCTTTAGCGCTGCGCAGAATTTTCAGCATCGGCATTTGCAGATAAAAGGATTGGCCAAACTGCGTACCGAGTTGCCGATAAGCATGCAGCGCGGCCGGTAGCAATGTTTCGACATCCACCTGCTTGACCAAGCGCTGGCCGGTAACCGGGTTGATTAAACCGGCTGCGACTTGCGAGGCGCTTTCGGCTCCGTCATCCACCACCACTATGCGCGATTGCCGTTGCAATAATTCCCAGGCCAGTAAACTACCTGCCAAACCCTGACCGACCAGCAACACATCGATTTGCACAGCCATTATTTGGCTTGCAAGGCCTCGCCTTTAAACACAATGCCGCCCCAACCATCGCGCATGAAGTGCCTGATATTTTGATGATCGTTGCCGGCCGGATTCCCCAACACGTCTTGGCGATAATAATCGCCGAATAGCGCCAGAGTTTGTTCGACAGTCAGTTGTTGCAATTTGGCGAATGCAAAAATCTTGCAAGAGCCCTCGTTACAGCCCGGGTCGTTGACCAAAGGTTGTTGCAAACCGTTACTGAATTCAGTAGGTTGGTATTGATAATGCTCGGCGATAACCGCTATGGTTTCCTGAAATTGGACCGCTTGCCCAGACTTAACACGTTGTAGAAATTCGTTCACCATCATCGCCTTACTCCGAAAGCTTTATTAATATTTGGTTAAATTACAGTCTAATTCGAACAAAACACAGCCATTCCCGGTTATAATCGCATGAAATGTCTAGGTGTTTCTCACCGACGACTGCGTTTGGGATCGTCTTATTATTGTTATATTCCGTTATTAAAATCCGGCCCTACTTTGGCGTTTGGTTCGGAACGTACGGATTGCAACCTCAATAACATCATAAAGGAATACATTTTGAAACAGATAATTACTCTTTTCTCGTTTTGTCTGCTTTGCTCCACCACTGCCTTAGCGGAACCGGAAACCCAGATCCCACCCGCGCCGCCCATAGATCCTCTAAACGCTACCACCAGCCCGGCACCGACGGTGACTATCGAACAGACCAACTATGCGGCTTATCAGCTGTCTCCAGGCGACGCATTGGAAATCACGGTCTGGAAAGAAGAAGGCTTGCAACAATTGCAAATCCTGATTTCCCCGGACGGCACGATTATTTTCCCCTTGATCGGTACCGTCGGCGCCGCCGGCAAAACCATTACCGAACTGAAAGATAATTTGACCAGCAGGCTGGCCGACTACATATCCGACCCATCGATTTCGGTTAAATTACTCAACAACCAGGGCAACTCCATCTTCGTGATAGGTAAAGTCAATAAACCGGGACAAGTATTTTCCGGCAGACGCCTGGACGTTCTGCAAGCACTAAGTCTGGCAGGCGGCCTGACCGTGTTTGCCAAGGAAGGTTCGATCAGCATTATTCGCCGCACCGGCGATCAAGTTAAAGTGTTTCCTTTCGACTATAGCGATGTGATTGATGGCGAAGATCTGGAACAAAACATCCTGCTGGAACCGGGAGACACGGTCACCGTACCCTAAACGGAACTAGATAGAAGCACTATCTATGAAGATAAAAACGGATTTTTTGCTACCCGCGTTGGTTCTGTTCAGCACAGACGGCTATGCGCTGGATTTGTTGTTCAAACCTGAATTTAATTTTAGGGAGCGGTATGACAATAATGTACGCATGCAGATCAATCCAACACATAGCAATCTGATCAGCACCATATCCCCTGGCGTAATGTTCGGGTATCTTGCCGACGACAACGAATTGAATACTCGCTTCAGATGGAATGAGTTGATTTACAGCAGCGATTCGGCACTGGATTTTTCCGAAAAACTCGTCAACCTCAGCCACAAATATCAAGGCGAACGCTTCAAAACCGATCTGGCTGCTAGCTACGCGGAAGAATCCTCGATCAATAACCAACTCGACCCTACAGTAATCGACCCAACACAGATCAACGAAGCACGTGGCGTACAACTTCTCGTGCCACGAAACACCAAATCAGTCTCTCCGACTGTCACTTACAATCTGAGCGAAAAAAACTCCTTACAATTGGGTTATAGCTACCAGGATGTGGCATATGACAGAGCGCAAAACCTGATAAATAACCTCAATTACTCGGATTATAGTTTCCAACAATACTCGGCAACGGCCAGCCATGCCTATACCGAACGCTTGTCATTTAACCTGACAGGTGCGTATTCGGTGTATGAATCGGCAAACGAGAGCCCAGGAACCGGTCTTTTCAATCCTTTTCCTTTTCCTGTACCATTGCGATTTTATCAAACCGCGCCAATAACAACAGGCTTCAGCCAAAAATCGACTACGTTCACTTACCAAGCGGGTGTGCAATATCTATTTGACGAGCAGACCCAATTAGCATTTTCAGCAGGGATTCGCGACACAACAACTGACAGCTCGCAATTCACCAGTTCGTCAAACCCTGCGCCGGAGCTTAATAGTCGGTCTTCCTTATCCAAAAACACCTTGGGCAATGTGTTTTCGGCAAGCTTGGCTCGTAAAAGCGACTGGGGTGACTTTAGCTTAAGTGCCGGACAACAGCTCAACCCGGCCAGCACCGGACAGCAGCAAACCTCAACCACATTTTCAGCTCGAGGTCGTTACAATCTCACCGAACGCTTGTCTACCGGTATCAACGCCAATTACTTGTTATCTGAATCGATATCCACTTTTAGTAACGATACCACCAGAACGAATAACCGCACTTTCATTACCCTATCACCGAATGTTCAATGGCGCTGGACGCCGGAAATCAATTTGGATCTGTCTTATAGCTATCGCCAGCAAGTAATCGAGTCGAACAATCAGACCATAACCGGCGATAGCGTACAACTGCAATTCTCTTATCAACCTCAAATCAATCGTCAGGTGAAATAGCGTGGAAAATCAAGCCATCGACATCAAGGACTACCTAAAAATCATCAAACGACGCAGAAAGTTTTTGATTATTCCGTTTCTAATCATCGCGCTGATCAGCATCGTTTTGGCAGTGCTGTTACCGGCTGTGTACCGCTCTACTTCCACCATTTTGATCGAAGCGCAAGAAATCCCTGCCGAACTGGTGCATTCCACCGTCACCACCTTCGCGGACCAACGGATTCAGATGATCAGCCAAAGGATCATGACCCGACCGAATTTGACCGAAATCATCAAGAAATACGATCTCTACGCCGAGGAACGGCAAAAAAAACCGGAAGAAGTGATTCTGGAAAAAATGCGTAAAAGTATAAAAGTGGAAACCATCAGTGCCGACGTTGCCAATAATAAAAGCGGCCCGGCCCAACAAGCCACCATCGCCTTCACACTGACATTCGACGACAAATCGCCACCGCTTGCGCAAAAAGTAGCCAACGAATTAACTTCCTTATTCCTTAAGGAAAACATCAAATCGCGCACCGAATCCGCCGAAAATGCGGCATTGTTTTTGAGCGAGGAATCCAAACGCCTTAAAGCCAAAATTCAGGAAATTCAACAAAACCTGGCTACGTTCAAGGAAAAAAACCTGAATCAACTGCCGCAAATCAGCGCCATGAACCAGCAAGAACTGACCTCCTTGAGTAACCAGTTATTGCAATTGGATAGCCAAGAGCGAACACTGCAAGATAGGCGTTATTACCTTGAAGGCGAACTGGCGCAAATCGATCCCAACACCATGGCCACCAACGCCGTGGGCAATCGGGTGTTCGACATGAAAGACCGTTTGAAGGAACTGCAATCGCAATATCCATCCGTATTATCTAACCACTCCGCCAGCCATCCTGATGTGATTAAAATCAAACGGGAAATCGACTCATTACAGAAAGAAATCGGCTCCAATACCGATCTAAACGCGATGAATGGCGAACTAACCGACAGAAAAGCCGAATTGGCCTTGTTGTTGAAACAGTATTCGGACAAACATCCGGACGTCGTGAAACTGCAAAAACAAATCAGCGCCTTGCAACAAAGCCTGAGCACAGCGAAACAAAGCGACTACAGTAACGCCAACATTCAACCGGATAATCCCGCCTATATCACCTTGAAATCTCAGCTGGCTTCGGTGAATACGGAGATAGAGTCTTTGAATTTCACTCGTGGCCGTGTGCAGAGCAAAATGGAAGAGTTGCGCTCAAGCCTACGCCAATCGCCATTGGTTGAAAAAGAATACATGGATTTGATTCAGGATCTGGACAATACCAATCTGCGCTACCGGGAAGTAAGCGCCCGTGAAATGGAGGCGCAAATCTCGCAACAATTGGAGATGGAAAGAAAAGGCGAGCGCTTCACCTTAATCGACCCTCCGCAAGAGCCGTTGCAACCGGTTAGCCCTAATCGAATTGCAATTATGGTATTGGGTATGGTGTTGGCTTTGGCCAGCGGTTTTGGCGCAGTCGCGTTGACCGAAATGCTGGATTCGACCATCAATAGCCCAAAAGCAGTCGCCGCGATTCTGGGCGTGGAACCTTTGGCTTCGATACCTTATTTTGAAAGCCAAAAAGAACATCAAGCTTATAAAAACGAAAGACGGCTGTTGTTGATAGGCATGGCAATAGCCGGCATTCTGGCTGTCGTTGCTTTTCATTTTATCGTCATGCCGCTAGATGTATTTTGGTACAAATTACTACGTGTCGTGGGCAATTAATCAGTTAAGGGAAAATTTATGAACCCCATTGAAAACCTCGTGGAAAAAAACAATCCAGCGGCCGCTTCATTAGCCAATCAACCGGGCGACAAAGTCAGTATCGCTTATACCCAAACCCGGGTACACAGTCCGGATCAAAACTTACTGAAGCAAAACCGGATTATTTCCGCGGCGCAGCCCGGCAAATGGCTGGAATCCTACCGAATGCTGCGCACCCGCTGCCTGCAACAAATGGACGCAATGGAATGGAAGACGATGGCTATCACCAGCCCCAGCGACGGCACCGGCAATAGCTTAACGGCCGCGAATTTAGCCATCAGCATGGCGATGGAACTTGACCGCACCGCCCTGCTGGTCGATGCCAACTTCCAGAATCCCAGCATAAACCAATTATTCGGCATTCAACCGGGCGCGGGTCTAAGCGACTATTTGTTGAACGACACTGAACTAAGCTCGATGCTGATTAACCCCGGCATTGAACGTCTGGTAGTGCTGCCGGCCGGCAAACCCTTGTTTAACTCGACGGAAATGCTGCGCTCGCCGAAGATGGTACGACTGGTTAACGAACTGAAAAGCCGTTACCCCTCGCGTATCATTATTTTCGATATGCCGCCGATTTTATCGCACGACGATACGCTGGGTTTCTCGCCATATGTGGATTGCGTGTTATTGGTGATCGACGAAGGTCATACCAAGACCGAGCAGTTGAAGCACGCAGCCTCTTTGTTAAAAGACACCAACGTACTGGGGACAGTATTCAATAAAGCCACCGATAATAAAATCGGCTATACCGGGGTTTAGACCGGTTTGACGTGGCTACTTGCGGTAGCCACGTCACTGCATTTCCTATCAGAGTTTACTCAAAACATCCTTCGCTTCATTCAAGCCGTCGAATTCCACTTTTTTATCGACCGCTTTTTGCAAATACTCGCGGGCTTTAACCGGATCGTTTTGCTTGAAGTAGACCATACCCAAATGATAATTGCTGATCGGTGATTGCGGATCGCGTTCGATCACTTTCAACATGATCTCTTTAGCCTTGTCGTAATTGCCTTGTTTATAGGCAACCCAAGCCGCCGTATCCATCATGTTAGGGTTATTGGTCTGCAACAAAGGTTCGGCCAATTTGGCGGCACGTTCCAAACTATCCGGACTGGACGAAAAATCCGACAAGTAACTGGCCAGATTATTAACCGCAACCACCGAATCCGGATGCAGTTTGTAAGACTCTTCGTATAGCGCCAGAACCTGCTCATGTTGACCATCGCGATGATACAAACGCGCCAAATCATCGACCAACTCCAATGCGCCCTTAGTCTTCTCAATACCCTTTTTATAAATATCGATGGCTTCGGCCTTATTTTTTTGCGCCAGTTCGATCAGGGCCAAATTCCGATAAGGGCTATACCAATCCGGTTTAATACTTAAAGCCTTTGTGTAAGCTGTTTTTGCGTCCGCGAATTTTTGCTCGTTCAGATAAGCGCCGCCCATCAGGTTATAGGCAATAAAATGATCCGGCTGCTGTTTGATGACTTGCTGCAATTTGCCGATAGCCTTATCCGACTGCTTCAATACCAAATAGCTTTTTACCATCTCGGTCAAAGGCTCAATCGCATCAGGCTTACGCGCCAGGGCCTGTTGAAACGCTTCTGTGCTGGCTTCCAACTTACCTTCCGCCTGATAGCCCAAGCCGGACATGTAAAAGCCGGTGGCATCCTTATCCGATAGCTGTTGCACCTGCTTAGCAATGTCCTGTGCCTTATCCCAATGCTTTTGCGACAACTCCATTTTAAACATCGCCTCCAAGCCTTTCAGACTTTTCGGATTGGCTTTCATCAGTGCTTCAAGCTGCTGTTTTGCTTGATCCTGGTGCCCGGCTTTCATATGCAAGCCAACCAAATCCAGCCGGGCGGTCTCATCGCCCGGTGCGACGGCAACCACTTTTTCCATGTTTTCTCTGGCCAGTTCTTCCTCGTTATTGCGCAGATGGGCCGCGGCCAGCATTTTCAATACGCCGATATTATTGGGTTGATCAACCAATACCGAGCGAAAATCGGAAATTGCATCGGGAATTTTGTTTTCACCCAAGGCAAACTGACCACGTAGCGTCAAAGCCTCAGCATCGCGCGGATTGCTATCCAACACTTCTTTGATCAAGGCTTTAGCCTCGTCGCCACGCTTGGTCATGGCATACAAGGCAGCCAATTTATTCCGCGCGGTGATGCCGCTCGGTCCCAACTTATCCTGTTCGACGACTTCTTTCATAGTCGCTTCGGCCTTATCGATTTCCTTTTTGGAAAGCTGGATATTGGCCAGTTTGAATTTCAACTCATACGCTTGCGGCTTTTGCTCTATCATCGGCAACAGCTCGGCAATCGCCACTTCCGGACTGCGTTTTTCCAACAGGAAATCGACTAAATACGTCTTGGCGGTATCGTTGTCCGGCAATTTGCTGACCGCGTCGCGCAGAGTAGCTTCGGCTTTATCGACTTGTTTGGTACCGACTTGGAACAAAGCTAACGTACGGTAATGCTGTAATTGCTGCGGCTCCAGTTTGACAATTTCCACCAACATTGCCTCTGAATCGGCAATCTGATTGTTTTTAGCGTACAAGCCGGCCAGCATGCTGCGCAATGCAACATTATCGGGCTTCTTTTCAATAGTTTGCTTCAATAAAACAATCGCTTCATCGACTTTATCCAAACGCGCCTTAATAGACGCCATCATCAACGTCGCCGGCACATCGTCCGGACTGTTTTTCAAGGCGCGCTCCACCGTCATAATCGCGCCGTCGCTGTTATTTTTGGCTGCTTGTACGCCGGCGAACAACACCAACGCCTCGACATTATCCGGTTCCTTCGCCAACGCTTCGCCAACCATTTTTTCTGCATCGTCTACCGCACGATTCAACAATAACAACTGGCCGACCCGCACCCGCGCCATCACGTGATTTTCGTTGCCGGCAACGACGGTACTATATTCCTTAAAGGCATTTTCGATTTTGCCTTGCTTGCTCAGGGCTTCCGCGATTTGAAAGTGAGTTTCCCAGTCCTTAGGATCGATTTGCAGCACGTTTTTATAGGCAAGCAACGCTTTTTCATAATCGCCCGCTTGATATAGCTGTTTGCCTTCTTCCATGTATTTCGCTTTCCGTTCATCGGCGCCGTTACAGGCCACCAAGCCGGTCGATAACACAACAATGCCTAGATTTTTTAAAAAATTTTGTTTC
>Ga0123390_1005435_pt1 | contig 10836 bp, 10 predicted proteins | sample T3HHNO3metaT_FD_89918 | JGI IMG/M metagenome (GOLD analysis project Ga0123390, IMG submission 89918) | Methane-oxidizing artificial microbial communities from Washington, USA to study methane cycling - T3-HHNO3 metaT (Metagenome... | ecosystem: Engineered > Modeled > Simulated communities... | reverse complement strand
TGCATCAAAAAAAATGGTATCGTTACGCCGTTTGGCATAAATGCTGATCCCACATAACTCATCTCAGGAGACGAAATAAATGTCTGCAGCAAAAGTACTTAAACTGATCAAAGAAAACGACGTAAAATTCGTCGATTTTCGTTTTTGTGACACCCGTGGTAAAGAGCAACATGTAACATTCCCTGCTCATTCTATCGACGAAGATACCTTTGAAGAAGGCAACATGTTTGACGGTTCTTCCGTTGCCGGCTGGAAAGGCATCAACGAATCAGACATGATTTTAATGCCTGATCCCTCTACGGCGGTTATGGATCCGTTCTTTGATGACAATACATTAATCTTGCGTTGCGACATCATTGAGCCGAACAACATGCAAGGTTACGAACGCGACCCGCGCTCTATCGCCAAGCGCGCAGAAGCCTATTTAAAATCAACAGGCATCGCAGACACTGCATTCTTCGGCCCTGAAAACGAATTTTTTATCTTTGACGATGTCCGCTGGGGCACCGATATGAGCGGCTCTTTCTACAAAGTCGATTCAGAAGAAGCGGGCTGGAACTCAGAAAAAGTTTATCCAGACGGCAACACCGGTCACCGTCCTGGCGTTAAAGGCGGCTATTTCCCAGTGCCTCCTGTCGATTCACTTCAAGACATGCGTTCTGCAATGTGTTTGACGCTGGAAGAAATGGGCCAAACGACTGAAGTCCACCATCACGAAGTTGCAACAGCCGGTCAATGCGAAATCGGCGTAAAGTTCAACACCCTGGTTAAAAAAGCTGACGAAGTTCTGGAATTGAAATATGTCGTCGCCAACATCGCCCACGCTTATGGCAAAACAGCGACTTTCATGCCTAAACCTCTAGTGGGCGACAACGGCAGCGGTATGCACGTTCACCAATCTTTGGCTAAAGGCGGCGTTAACTTGTTCACTGGCGACCTGTACGGCGGCCTGTCTGAAACAGCGCTGTATTACATCGGCGGTATCATCAAACATGCTAAAGCATTGAACGCTTTCACCAACGCTTCAACCAACAGCTACAAACGTCTGGTTCCAGGCTTTGAAGCCCCTGTTATGCTGGCTTACTCCGCACGTAACCGTTCAGCTTCTATCCGTATTCCTTTTGTTAACAACCCAAAAGGTCGTCGTATCGAAGTTCGCTTCCCTGACTCCACTGCAAACCCTTATCTGGCATTCTCAGCAATGTTGATGGCAGGTCTGGACGGCATTCAAAACAAAATCCATCCTGGCGATGCTATGGATAAAGATTTGTACGACTTACCAGCAGAAGAAGCAAAAAACATCCCGCAAGTTTGCCACTCTTTCGACCAAGCGCTGGACGCTCTGGACAGTGACCGTGAATTCTTGACACGCGGCGGTGTTTTCACTGACGACGCAATTGACGGCTACATCGATCTGAAAATGGAAGAAGTGACTCGCATTCGTATGAGCACACACCCAGCAGAATACGATATGTACTACAGCTTGTAAGAAGTCGGGCGACTTGTCAGTCGCCTCTTACAGCTCGCACAAAAACGCCCCTCACTGGGGCGTTTTTTTGTTTGCGGAAACCCATCCAAGTCGGCCTGTTTTTTATATTGACGATCGGCAAGATGCGTAAACAAACAAGGGACAATTGCATTCGACTGCACGGACGCAATAAGCCAAGCATCAACAGTAGTCGCTTTAGGCGACGCATGGAGCGATTGCTAATCGCCCTCCCCCAAAGACGGCTTGATTTTTTATACCCCCCTTTATAAACACCCTCCGATACGGGAGTATTTCTACCAAATTGCAAACAATGTCTCTTTTAGAGGATAATATGCGGCTATGCATAGCTTTATTATGCTTTTGATTGACCCTGTAACTCGTCATACGCTCAATGTAGAGCCGGTATGCAAGCTTTGGAATACGCTATGAAAAAGACCATGTACGAAAAAATCTGGGACAGCCACCTTGTCGTTGACGAGGCCGGGCAAGCTCCCTTGCTTTATGTTGATCGACATTTGATGCATGAAGTCACCAGCCCACAGGCTTTTGAAGGTCTGCGTTTGTCCGGTCGCAAAGTGCGCAATCCGCACAGCATTCTTGCCACCATGGATCACTGCGTACCGACTAAAAATCGCAACCTGCCGATTGCTGATCCTATTGCTAAGAAGCAGATCGAAACCATGGCTGAAAACTGCCGCGTGAACGGCCTGAAGTTGTACGACATGACCGATCCGAACAACGGCGTCATTCATGTTGTTGTGCCTGAGCATGGCTTCGTCCACCCCGGCATGGTGGTGGTTTGCGGCGACAGCCATACCGCGACGCATGGCGCTTTCGGCGCGTTGGCCTTCGGTATCGGTACGTCCGAGGTCGAGCATGTGATGGCGACCCAAACCTTGCCGCAGAAAAAATCCAAAACTATGCAGGTGGTAGTCAACGGCGCGTTATCCAAATTCGCTTCGGCAAAAGATATTGCCTTGGCGATTACCGGAAAAATCGGCACCGCGGGCGGCACCGGCTATGTGATTGAATATACCGGCTCGGCGATCAGGGAACTGTCGATGGAAGGTCGTATGACGCTGTGCAATATGGCGATTGAAGCCGGAGCCAGGGCCGGATTGGTCGCTCCAGACGAAAAAACTTACGAGTACATTAAAGGACGCGAATTTGCGCCATCCGGCCAATACTGGGATCAGGCGCTGGCTTACTGGAAGACGCTGCCCAGCGATGAAGGCGCGGAGTTTGATGCAACCGTCATACTGGACGCGGCCGATATTGCTCCCCAAGTTTCCTGGGGAACGTCTCCTGAACAAGTGGCCGGGGTTGATAGTGTTGTACCTGCACCGGAAAGTTTTGCTGACGAAATAAAACGCCAAGCCTGCGAAAGCGCGCTGGCCTATATGGGTTTAACCGCAAATACCAAAATAACCGATATTCCAGTTGATTATGTTTTTATCGGCTCTTGCACCAACGGCCGTATCGAAGATTTTCGGATCGCCGCCGAAGTGGCAAAAGGCACCAAAGTTGCCAATGGCGTCACCGCGATTGCCGTCCCCGGCTCTTATCACGTCAAGCAACAGGCTGAGGCCGAGGGCCTGGATAAAATTTTTATCGATGCCGGCTGGGAATGGCGCGAGCCCGGATGCTCCATGTGTCTGGCGATGAATGGCGATGAATTGACCAAAGGTCAACGTTGCGCCTCGACTTCGAACCGCAATTTTGAAGGCCGTCAGGGCAAAGGCGGACGCACGCACCTGGTTTCGCCCGCAATGGCAGCGGCCGCAGCGGCGGCTGGCCATTTTGTCGATATTCGCAAATTATAAGATCGGAAAGAACTATGGAACCGTACAAAAAACATGAAAGTATCGCGGCATTGATGAACCGCAGCAATGTCGATACCGACCAGATCATCCCCAAGCAGTTCTTGAAAAGAGTGGAACGTAGCGGCTTTGGCGCGCATCTTTTTCACGATTGGCGTTTTAATGACGATGGCAGCGATAACCCGGAATTCGAGCTGAACAAGCCTGCGTTCAAAGGTGCTAAAGTCCTGGTGGTTGGCGACAACTTCGGCTGCGGCTCATCACGCGAACACGCGCCGTGGGCGATTGCCGATTATGGTTTTAACACCATCATTTCCACCAGCTATGCCGATATTTTCTACAATAACTGTTTTAAAAACGGCATCCTGGCGATCAAAGTCAATAAAGATCAGCTGGATAAATTGATGTCCGAGATTGCCGCCAATGAAGGCGTGCGTTTTGTCGTCGATCTTGAAAACCAGCAGGTAACGACCCCCGGCGGTAATGGCTTTAGCTTTGAGATTGACCCGTTTCGCAAGAGCAATCTGTTGAGTGGACTGGATGACATCGGCTTGACCTTAAAGCATGTCGACAAGATCACACAGTATGAACAGCAGCATAAGCAAAACTATCCTTGGCTTTGGGCTTAAGGTTTTTGCCTCGCTCCCACGCGTTGCGTGGGAACGCAGTCAAGGCGCGCTGCGCCGCTAATTGCAATTTATCGGCAAATGCGTCAAACACAAACCTTCTCCAAACACAGAACGCAGTCATGCAGGGGACGCTGTGCGTCCCCTGCATGACTTAAAGCATATCACCACGAAGACACGAACGGCGGCATGGAGCAGTTGCCGAGAACACGAAGTTTTTACCTTTGTTTTTCTTCGCGTTCTTCGTGTCTTCGTGGTTAATTAATCCGCTTTCATTGAGAACACAGGCGACAATCATGTCCACCGATTCAAGACACATCCAGCTGATGGACACCACCTTGCGTGATGGCGAACAAACCCAAGGCGTTTCCTTCACGCCCGTGGAAAAAGTCAGCATAGCCAAAGCTCTGCTGCAATCGCTGCGGGTGGACAGGATTGAGGTCGCCTCCGCCCGTGTCTCTCAAGGCGAAAAAGAAGCGGTCACCAGCATTAATGAGTGGGCGAAACAGGAAGGCTTTGCCGGACGCGTAGAAGTCCTGGGCTTTGTCGACCACACCCGCAGCGTCGACTGGATACTGGAAACCGGCGGCGAAGTTATCAACCTGTTGATCAAAGGCAGCGAAAAACATTGCCGCGTACAGCTGGGCAAAACACTCGCCCAACATACCGAAGATGTGCTGCAAACCGTCAGTTATGCGCTGGAAAAAGGTCTTAAAGTCAACGTCTACCTGGAAGACTGGTCGAACGGTTATCATGACGCCCCTGCCTATGTCTACGGTTTGATGAACAACTTGCAGGACGCGGGCATCAGTCATTTCATGCTGCCCGATACCCTCGGCGTCTTGTCGCCCGACGAAGTATTCTCAAGCTTCAGCGACATGTGCAAACGCTACCCGGAGCTGCAATTCGATTTTCACCCGCACAACGATTACGGACTGGCAACCGCCAACGTGATGGCCGCAGTTCGCGCCGGCGTCAATGCCATACACTGCACCGTCAACTGCCTGGGCGAACGCGCAGGCAATGCCTCAATGGCGGAAGTGGCCGTGGTATTGCGCGACAAAATGAACATGCAACTGTCTATCAATGAAAGCCATATCGTCCGCATCAGCGCGATGGTCGAAAACTTTTCCGGCAAACGCATCGCCGCCAATGCGCCGATCGTCGGAGCCGATGTTTTCACCCAGACCGCCGGAATCCATGCCGACGGCGATCAAAAAGGCGGACTGTACAAAACTAAATTAGGCCCGGAACGTTTCTCCCGCACCCGAAGCTACGCGCTGGGCAAGATGAGCGGCAAAGCCTCGCTGAAAAAAAACCTGGAAATGCTGGAGCTTGACCTGTCGGAAGAGAACCAGAAAAAAGTGCTGGCCCGGATCGTCAGCCTCGGCGACTCGAAACAGACCATCACCACCGACGACCTGCCCTTTATCATTGCCGACGTACTGGAGAGCAAGAGTTATCAGCATATCAAACTGCTCAACTGCTCGATCACCAGCGGCCTCGATTTGGAATCGACTGCCAGCTTGCGGATCAAAGTAATGGGCACGACGCATGTAGCCTCAGGTTCCGGAAACGGCGGCTTTGATGCCTTTGTCGATGCCATCAACAAAGTGATGACGCAACATAACTACACCCTGCCTGCACTGGCCGATTTTGAAGTACGGATACCCAAAGGCGGTCATACCAGCGCCTTAACCGAATGCGTCATCACCTGGAATTGCGATGGCGAACTGCGCAAAACCCGCGCCGTGCATTCCAACCAGGTTTTTGCTGCGGTGTTGGCGGCACTTAAAATCATCAACATACAGCTGCATGAACTGGGTTTAAGCCAGGCTTGAGAATCATGCTGTAACCGTTTTACGCTAGAACTGTAGAGCGGTTTTCGCCTCCTGCTCTAACGAATCCCGTCAATCACCCAAAGTAGCTGCTTTACGACTGCATGGATGCAGCCCCATACAAAATAAATACCAGCCCACTCTATATGAATGATATTGACCCGGTTAAAAAACAGGATGTTGTTTGTCACTGCAGTGGAACCACTAAAGGGCAAATTAAGGAACTTGTTAATAATGGAATCGACAATCTGGACCGAATATCCAGAATGACCGGCGCTTGTTCAGGCTGCGGGGCTTGTGATGCTTCAATATTGGAATTGCTAGCCGAATATACCGCTGATTATGGTGTTTAACCCGATAAAGCTGCATCACCCTTCCCTTTTCGACTGATACCGGGGAGTCGCTATTTTTGCGAAAGCTTTTATGGGCATCCCTGCCCAACAAACGGCAAAAGCTACGCGACCGCTAATGCCTGCGGCTGCCCCAGCCGTCCTGCTTCTTTCGTTGGATACCCAACAAGGGGTATCCAACATCATTCTCGCAATGACTCGACGCGATTTCGGAAAGCCTGCATTTTCACTACGCAAAAAAACGCTTCGTGAAAACACATGCCCTATCGCTTCTGGGGACTACTCGACTCCTGTCTCGCAGCGTTCGTAAAGGGTGCGCATTCCACCCTACCAAACTACGCCCGAAACACTCTACGTAAAAATACTTTAAGTAGTTGTATCAATATATATTTATCAAATCCTGACGCACACTTCCATCACACACGATAAAGCCAATCCTGCCGAAAGACAGGAGCAGAAAGTCGCGGATCCTATTAACGGAAAGCCGGACTGCCGAAGGTGACTACAAAAAAGTCACGCGAGGTAGTTCGGCTTTTTTGTTTTTGGCAAAGAGGAAAACATTCACAGGCCAAGGCTGGCGATCACTTCAAGAGGGCACTAACTATGTTATACAGAAATATTTTTTTTCGTTCTGCCCGTATCATGTTCTCAACTTTAAACGGGCTTGTCTTCTTATCGCTGATTTTATTGAGGGTATTTACACTTCCGAGGTGAAGTGCCTTGCTTTTAGCACTGTAGGATGGATCGCCGACAAGGCAATCTACCGCACAACTACGACGGCGTTGTGCGTCGCCTAAAGCGCCTATTTTTGGTGATTGGCGAATTGCTAACGCGAATCCACACTACGGCGCTAGTCATTCCGGCAGGGAATGCCGGGATCCACGACTGCACGGATGCAGGAGGTAGAGCACCAACAGTAGGCGCTTTAGGCGACGCAGGAGCAGTTGCCGAGAAGCCATGGATGGCGTAATCAAAAGGTTCATCTGCTACCGCGACAATCTGTAATTGGCGTTGTGCGTCGACTAAAGCGCCTACTTTGGGTGATTGGCGGATTGCTGACGCGAATCCGCCCTACGGTGCTTCGTGCGCCCATTTTTAGGTTGCCGGTGATGACAAACACTCGGCGGTCAAAAAAAACCGCTGGGGCTGGATCAGTTAGCGGCAATTGACTGCTGGCATTGCTTCCGGAGTTAACCATGGAGGGTAAGCCGATGATGTTACTCAGCAGGATTAGCAGGCGCTCTTCATCGTTGGTGCTTAATGTGTTGTTTTTCAGCATCGGGCACAGCGTGTGGTAAAGCTGTTTGCCAGGCCAGGCTTGCATAGCTTTTGGGTTGGCTTGAAACCAAAGGTATAGGTTGTTGGCTTCGTCATAGCTGACGATGCCGTCGAACAAAATGCCTTTGCAGATGCCAATCAGTTCATCGGTTTGGCGGTCGGTTAGGCGGCGGTGGTTGATTGCTGAAAGCTCGTTGTGCATATCGGAGTTATTCATTAATTTATCCTCAAAGTTCCTTTAGTCCTCTTTTTTCAAACAGCTCATGCATCCTAATGATGTGAGCTCTTACTTTTTTTCGCACGCCCTCCCTTATAGCTTTATCACCACTTCTAAGATCCTTCCAAAGCGCATTAGCGGTTAAAGTCATCTCATCAAACTCAACAAAGAGCCAAACCAGGTCGTTATCCATTAAATATATTCGATTGTCTTCAAGGATGGTGTCGTATAAATGCCTATCGTGGTCATAATCGGGGTGCCATTCGTTATTTTTAAATAAAGCAAAACCCTGATAATCATCGTGCGTTTTGTATTTAGCGAACTGGCTAAGCAACAACTCATTGTGCTTAGAATAATCAGCCAAATACTTAAGCAAAAATTGATTTAAATTATCATCGCTCAGCTTTCCTTGAGTGTTCTCAGGTTTCTTATCGTTGGCAGGAGGTACAGCTTGCGTTAAATCGTGGTTGGTTTTTTCTGTATTCTTTGGGATCGGTGCTGCGGTGTCGTCAACAATAAACCAGTTATCCATTGCCTTGTCATATCTGAGTTTAACTGTGGTTTCAGTTCTAATCATCGCACCAAATGAGTTTTGAGCATCAACATGAGATTTAACAACATGAGTGCAGTCGCCAAGATAGGCTACTGAATCGGCTAAAAACGGAAAATCAGCGGTGGACGGTGACTTTAGGCTTTTCTTAACAAATTCCTTTGCCATGACTTGGGCCATTGTAGAGCTTTTACACGTCACTTCTTTTTGATCCTGTTTTGCTTGTGCCTCTTGCTGTTGCTCTTCGACGGTTAAAGGCTTCTTATCGGCACCCATAAAAGCGGCGAATAAAACCGCAAACACTATAATGCCCAAACACCCTTGCCAGCCTTTAATGCCAGGCTTACTAACCCCACAACTCGGGCAGGTTTTCGCACTCGGATCGACTTTGTGCTTGCAGGACTTACATTCAACTAATTTAGCCATCTTTCTTCTCCTCATTTGACAAATAAAAAATTAACATCTAATCTAATCACGCTCTCGCAAAAAACGAGAGACGGTTTTAGCAGACCGATTATCAAGGCGCAGCAGCTATGCGCCTCTTAAGGCCCATGGCTTTTTTTATGCCCTCATCTTGTTATGGTGGGTGGTGTATTGGGGAGCCGCAAGGCTCGCCGGTCCTTGATCCGGTCTGCTAACCCGATACATCATCCACCGCCCAAAGTTTAGCAGCTCCGGCCGGTGGTAATTAACCGCAGTCAAGGAGTCACCCATGAACAACACCACTCAAAAACCATTCAACGTCGTAGCGCATTACGCAGGCCGCCCGCTAACGCTGGTCATCGACGACAATAAACACACCCATATCAACCTGCGCCAGTTAGCCGCTATTCTTGACGAAGACGACGACACGTCCGTACCTGGACAATTGTCCGGGACTGGATTATTCATTGAAGATATATTCAGAGACAGCATTAGCAGGTTCAACCTGAATGATGGCGCTGAGCCTTACTATTTGGATGCCAATAAGGCTTATGTTTATCTGTCTAATGTCTCCAAACTCCCCATATTTAATTACCTCAATAGCCTGGTCGACTGGCTCTGTGAGCAAATAGAAAACGCTGAAGATGCCGCCTATGACTTATTGCTCACCACTAACCACCAAGAACTGTTTGAGGTGGCGGCATGAACTGTCAACGTAAATCTCTCGTCACAATTGCCCCACCAAAACGCATAGGGCTAATCAAAAACTTTAGCCATACTCAACCAATACCGCATGATGAAATAATCTTTCATATCAGTCGTGGCGAATCCCTACATATCCGCTCTGAGGCAGGCGAATGGCTTAAGTCATACAGCTGGAACTGGGATAAGCCCACATGCTATGACTGGATTAATAGAACCAATATTCCCTGCTCCATTAGTGACATTCCGCTCATAGGTAACCAGGTTATCAATGGCGAACGTGTCGTTGTCCGTTTCTACAAAACCGGGGAACTCCCTATTTTTAAATCATTTACGTCCGTTTTGGCTTGTGAGGTGGCGGTATGAATCATCAACTTAAAACCCTGGCCAATCCGTTCCAGTTCACCGACCTGGATATCCGCACCGCCACCGACGAGCACAGCGAAGTTTGGTTCTGTGCTAAAGACGTTTGCGCGGCCCTTGATATTGTCTGGTCAGGTGCATCAATCACCCTCGAAAACATGCAGGATAACTGGTTTATGGTCATGAATCTCATGACCATAAAAGGCGAAAGAGACGCCATTTTCATCAACGAAGCCGGTCTTTATCACCTGATCTTTCGCTCCAACAAACCCAAAGCCAAAGAATTCGCCAACTGGGTATGTGAAACCGTACTGCCCGAGATCCGCAAAACCGGCTTCTTTGGCACCATCGATATCAAAGATCAGATCAGCATATCAAAACAGATTGACAGCATATCCTTACAAATCGTAAATACTCAGAATGCATACCGACGGCGGCTCCTACAAGACCAGCTGCGCCGACTCTGCAACATCGTCAACCAACCGATACCGCCGGACAACTGGATAGCGCTGAACCATGACCAGGTAGACCTGTTCGACAGCACACAAGCCAAGCTGACCTAACAGGAGGCCGTGATGACAGAAGAACAAGAACAACTCATCCACGCCCTAAACGGAGCAGCCCAAGGCATCAGCGCCGCAGTAGAGCAACACACCATCACCCCGACCCAGATCTACTGCCTACTCAACACCCTGATCAAAGACTTGGTCGAAACCCTCCACTAACCCATCAACAGCCGGGCTCCCCGCCCGGCTCCAGCACCGCCCCCCACCACCACGCAGCAAATCCCAGGCAAGCCCGTCCCCCGCCCGAAAATCACTCCTCCTCACCCGCGCGGTTTTTGCGAAAAAAAATTTCACTGAAATAAATTTTGAAACAAGGATTGGCGCTGAAGCAGCGGAATTGCTAAGAGTTGAGCATTTAAAAACGCATATTGGAAATTACAATTTTTGAAGATAAATGGCGATTCACGAACAAGTGAACCGCCAATTTGTCGCCACTCGCTGAACTATAACTTTATATTTCCGTTATAAATCAGTAGTTTATTTGGTGGAGGCGGGGGGAATTGAACCCCCGTCCGCAAGTACTCCGCCACAAGGTCTACATGCTTATCCCGCTCTTTTGATTTAGCCAGTGACTACCCGTCGGGCCAAGAAAATCACCAGCGATTCCGTAAGGT
>Ga0123390_1088932_pt1 | contig 10837 bp, 10 predicted proteins | sample T3HHNO3metaT_FD_89918 | JGI IMG/M metagenome (GOLD analysis project Ga0123390, IMG submission 89918) | Methane-oxidizing artificial microbial communities from Washington, USA to study methane cycling - T3-HHNO3 metaT (Metagenome... | ecosystem: Engineered > Modeled > Simulated communities... | reverse complement strand
GACCGGTATTCTGCAAGACATCACGGCATACAAATTGGCTGAAGAAGATCGGCAATTGGGCATGTTGTTTTACCAAAATTGCAGCGAAGCGATGATGATCACCGAAGCGGATGCCACTATCGTATCGATTAACCCGGCATTCAGCCGCATTACCGGTTATTCCGCCGAAGACATAATCGGCAAGAACGCCCGGATTCTGAGCTCTGGCCGGCATGACGATAGTTTTTTTCAAGCCATGTGGCAAACTATCAATACCAAAGGGAAGTGGCAGGGCGAAATCTGGAATAGACGTAAAAACGGCGAACTCTATGTCGAGCAGCTCAACATCAACACCATTTTCGACGGCAACGGTATCCCGCTAAAGCGCATCGGCCTGTTTTTCGACATTACCCAACGTAAGCTCGGAGAAGAACAACTGTGGAAACAGGTTAATTTAGATCCGCTCACGGGTATTGGTAACCGCCGCCTGTTTTACGACAGACTGGAACAAGATATTAAAAAAGCGCAGCGCGGCGGCTGGTTTTTGGCCTTGCTGGTGGTAGACATCGAGCACTTCAAAGACATTAACGAGCGCTTCGGTTATGCGCAAGGCGACAGCATCTTGCAGGAAGCCGCGCAACGGGTGCTGGCTAATGTCCGGGAAACCGATTTAGTAGCACGAATGGATGGTGCGGAATTTGCGATTATCCTCACCGAACTGGAAAAAATCGACAGCGTGGAGCGCATCGCTAAAATAATTATCGAAAAACTCTCCGAACCGTTTGTGCTGGAACACGACACAGCCCAACTCAATTGCCGTATCGGTATCGCCATCTGCCCTTATGATGCCGACAATACCGAAGCGCTGAAGCAAGCGGCCATGGATGCCGCCAAAAAATCCGCCTCGCAAACTTACCGATTCGCCAATCCGCCGGCCACGTTTTAACCGCGATTCAGCCACGCCTCAACACACGCGCTGCCGCGGAAACACACAGCGGAATTTACTGCCTTTGCCCAGTTGGCTTTCAATGTCCAGCTTGGCATCATGCCTGACCAAGACATGTTTGACGATGGCCAACCCCAAACCGGTGCCGGGGATTTTTTGATTGCGTTTAATTTCCGCGCGGTAAAAGCGCTCGGTAATCCTGGGAATATCCACACTAGAGATTCCGTCGCCAAAGTCTTCCACTTCAAAATAAACGCTGCCGTCGGGCTTGGCCCGCCAACTCACTTTAACCGGTGAGCTAGGCTGCGAATATTTCATGGCATTGACCAACAGATTGCTGAAAGCGCTGCGCAGTTCCTCCATATCGCCACGTACATTGGCTCGGCTATCCAAAACCAGCTCGACCCGGCGCTCGTCCCGTTCCAGCAGATCGCTTTCCCGGCAAACCTGCCCGAGCAACTCCGGAACATTGACGCATTCGAACTTTTTAGTTTTGCTTTCCAGGCGCGCCAGCAGCAGCAAATCGTCTATCAATGCCTGCATGCGTTCGGTTTGCGCCGCCATGTTTTGAAACGAGCGCGCGTAAGGACCGGTACCGTCGTCAAGTTCTTGCAAGGTCTCGAGATAACCGCGCAACACGGTAATCGGCGTGCGTAACTCGTGCGACACATTGGCCACAAAGTCGGTACGCATCCGTTCAATATTTTTCAGATGGGTGACATCCTGTGCCATCAACAAACGTAAGCCGGCACCGTAAGGGAAAATACCGATTTGCAAAATCATGTTTTCGTTGATCGGCGATGGAATGCAGATCTTGTTTTGGTAATCCTGATCTTTTAGATACTGAATAAACAGCGGATGCCGCACCAGATTAGGAATCCGTTGGCCATTATCGGATCGTTTCAGCCCCAAAAAATCGTGGGCGACCTTATTGCTCCACTCTATCTCGCCATACGCGCCCAACACCACAATCGCATCGGGTAAGGCACTGGTGGATTTGCGAAAACTCTCCAGCATCTTGCCGAGCTTTTTCTTGCGGCGTTTCTGACTTTTGCGGATTTTATACAGGTGATAGTAGATGTCGCCCCAGATGCCTTTAAAATCGGGCCGCTCGCCGACCCCGCCCTGACTGAGCCAACGTTCCAGCTTGTTGACGCTGATGGTCTGCCTGATATATAGAAATAGCGTAATCGCCAACAAAAAATGGCTGAAGTGCCCGACAAAAAAACTCAGCACCAAAGCCGGTATCAGTAACGCAATCGCAATATTTATTTCCCGCTGCCAACGCTGCATGAAAAATCAGTTTGCCATCGAAAAGCGGTAACCAAATCCGCGTACGGTCTGAATCAGTTCCTCGCGGCCATATTCGGCCAGAATTTTGCGCAAGCGGCGAATATGCACATCCACAGTTCGTTCCTCAATGTACACGCTACGCCCCCAGACCTGATCCAGCAAGTGGGTGCGACTGTAGACCTTGTCGGGATTGGTCATAAAAAATTGCATCAATCTAAACTCGGTAGGACTGACTTCCAGACTGCGGCCGGCGATGGTCAGCTTATGCTGCTCGGCATCCAGGGTCAGGTCGCCAACGCTGAGCTGACCGGATTCCGACAACTTACCGCTCCGGCGCATCACGGCCTTGATCCGGGCGATGAGTTCTTTCGGCGAAAAAGGCTTGGTCACATAATCGTCCGCGCCAATTTCCAAACCGCGAATCTTGTCCTCTTCTTCGCCGCGCGCGGTGAGCAAAATGATAGGCAATTCTTTGTAACCCGGTTCGTTTTTCAGGCGTCTGGCCAATTCCACGCCGCTGATTCCCGGCAGCATCCAGTCCAAGATAATTAAATCCACCATGTTATCGGCCAGACTCTCCCTTGCCTGCTCGGCACTGCCAACAGCGATCACAGATAAATTGGCCTGCTCCAGCACCATGACCAGCATCTCCCGGATAGCGTCTTCGTCTTCCACGACCAGGATTTTCAAGTTCGACATAAGCATGTTTAGTCTAAAGGTCCAATGATCCTGCTAAGTTATCAGCGTCATATTACCATTTTGTGACAAAAAACCGGTCAACCCGGCGGCTATCGACCTTTACCGCCGTCCGGTATCGGCTGCGCCGCCGTTCCGCTATCGCCGACCGGCGCAGCAAAAGCATCGGAAATCAAGGTGCCGACATTGGCACCGGTCAGCGCTTTTAAAAACTCTACCAGGTCGGCGCTTTCCTGCTCGGACAAGCCCAGCGGTTTGAGCAAGGGCGATAAATTTTCGTTGGCCACGCCGCCTTGATTGTAAAACTTCACCACCTCAGCCAAAGTCGGCAAGGAACCGTTATGCATGTAGGGCGCACTGAGCGCGACATTACGCAGCGACGGGGTTTTGTAAGCCCAGCGGTCGGCGGGATTTTGACTGATCTCGTAATAGCCCAGATCGCCCGGTTTCTCCGTATTCAAACCTTTCAAGTTGTCGCTGTTTACATCCACAAACACGCCAGGCGCGACTTGCACTCTTTGCTTTTCCGAAACTTTTTGCATGGACTCGGTATAGCCGATACCAGTGTTATGGCGTTTTTGATCGGTAAATAAGGCGGATTTTTCACCGATGCTATGGCAAGCACTGCAACCGGCTTTGCCGGTGAATAAGGCAAATCCGCGCTGCCCCGCCTCGCTGAGCGCCGCTTTTTGTTTGCCGAAATACCAACGGTCGAACGGCGAATCGGCCGCATTCAAAGTGCGCTGATAGCTGGCCAGGGCCTGACCGATGGTTTCCATAGTCGGCCCTTTGTTGAAGGCTTTTTCGAACAGCCCGCGATAGTCGGCACTCGCTTTTAGCTTATCCACCAGATAACCAATCGACGGGTTCGCCATTTCATTATGCGCCAGCAGCGGCCCCCAGGCTTGTTGTTCCAGGCTATTCTCACGGCCATCGTGAAATAGTAATTGCGCATAACCGACGTTATACAAGGTCGGACTGTTACGCCGAACGCTACGCCCCTCAATCCCCACCGCAGTGGTCATTTCGTTGTTGCTAAACCCCTGCTCCGGGATATGGCAGATCGCGCAGGAAAACGTGTTGTTCAGCGACAGGCGCCGGTCGAAAAACAGCTTGCGGCCCAGCGAGATCTTGGCAGGCGTGAGCGGATTGTCTTTGGGCACGGGCAATTTCGGTAAACCCAGCGGCGGCTGTTCCGCAAACGCCAGCAAGTTAGCCGGCTGCCCCAGACGCTGGGCCAGCGCTAAGGAGCGAGTTTGGTAATCGGCTTGTTGGTAGTTTTGCTTATTGTCGCCGGGCTGAAACAACATTTCAGCCTGTGCCGGTAGCGGCGCGGCTTGCGGTTTGGCATCGGCCAGCAAGGTTTTGACATCGTTGATCAGGGTGTCGGCATGCAGAAAATCCACGCTATAAATATTGCGAACGTTCTTGTCTTTATCGATCAAATACACCCGCAGCAAATGCGAAAACGTGCCGGTGAATTTGCCTTTGTCGTCGTAGACTTTTTGCACGTTTTGCTGATAACCATCCAGAATCGGCTGCAAAGCGGCCTCGTCGCGCGTAGTCAGAAACTGCCAATCAAAATCTCCGGTTTTAAAGCCCTCGCCGTAATGGCGCATAATTTCCGGCGTGTCTTGCGTGGGGTTGAAGCTGAGCGTTAGTAATCTGAGTTTGTCGGCCAATTCCGGCTGTTTTTGCAATTGCCGGCTGATTTTGTGCAACACCTGCGTGGCCAGCGGACAGCCGTTGACATCGCTGCAGGCGGCGTAGATGAAGCTGAGTATGACGATTTTGTCGCCCATCAAGTCGTGGAGTTTTTTGGGCTGGTTGTTGGTGGTTAATACTTTGCCGTTGGCGGCTGGATTGATGACTGGCAGGGTGTAGGTGCCGGGTTTTGCCGGTTCGAAAGGTAGGGCGGTGTAGCCGGGGGCTAAGGGCTTTTGATTTTGCTCTTCGGCAAGAACGGCTGTGTTTGTCAGTAAACAGAGAATACCGAATCCTATCGTTCCCATGCTCCAGCGCGGGAATGCTGCGGCGGACGCTCCGGCGTCGGCTTTCAGATAAAGTAGACTGGGGCGATAGAGAATTTTCATGGATGCTGTTTACTTTTGGGATTTGGTGTCGCTGTCGCGACAGCTTGTGTTAATGTCGGTTCGCGGACCGACAACCGCGATACTTTCTTTTGCTTGGCCAAAAGAAAGTATCCAAAGAAAAAGCCACCCGGATGCCGCTTGTTCCCTGCGCTCCGAAGCTTTTGAACGGGGTTGCCGAAAGGGGCTTCCTGCCCCTTCGGCAACGTGCGGCATCCATGCCGCACCCCTGCGGGCTGATCCGTTCAAAAGCTCCGGTGCTCGGGCGCGGCATACGGTAAGAAAACCATCCCGGAATATCGAAATTTACTATCGCGAACGATGTGCTTCATCGACGCTACTTGCTTAAAGCTCATCCGGTAAACGAATCAGCTCCTGGTCTTTGTCTATTTTCATGGTTACGATAGAAATGATTGCGTGCCTTACTACGTTTCCAGACTGATAGACGATTGAAAGACGCTGGCTATCAAGCAGCTGATGTGAAAGCACCCGAGATACTCCGGTTAACATTTCAATAAAAGCTAAACCTTGAGGATTAGAAATACCGATGCTGGATAAGTCTTTAGACGAAAGCTTTCCGTCTGCATTTGTGTCCAGAGTTACATACTCGAAATATAATGCTCTAGTGGGATTATCTCGTGCATCCTTAAATTCCTCTCGTAATTGCTCAGTAGTCAGCACTACATTGCTTTGCTTAGGAAACAACCATCGTGCCGTTTTGTCCGATCCCATCAAAAAAAGGATATTCCTTGTTTCAGAACTGTTGTAGCCACCTGAGGAAAAACCTCCTGATTCTCTCTCAGCAGTCAACGACACCATTTGGGCATTTGCACCGATAATGTTTTGAACCCGATCAAGGCGAAGAAGTATTTTGTCTCTGGAGGCTGATTCCCCAGATGGAACTTTTATAGTTCCTCGATTTTGCTGCAGGTCGTTATTAAATAACGACACCCCACCGACGAGAATGCCTACCCCAACAAAGACAAGCAGTAACAAGATGCTGTTAATTTTTTCAAGCACGCGAAATAGTCGTTCCATAGGCTTTCTCAGATTACTTTATTTTTTTTAATCATAGTCAATGTCCAAGCAACAAGTTCAAGCATCCTGGAAATGTTGAAACAAAGTGAGGCACGTCATTCATTAATGCACACTGTAAATACTTGGGAAGGAGTTTTCCCGTATGCCGCGCCGAGCACCGGAGCTTTTATCGAGAATAGCCCGAAGGGGTGCGGCAGGGATGCCGCACGTCGGCGGAGGGGCTGGGAAACCCCTTCTGCCGACCCTCGATAAAAGCTTCGGAGCGCAGGAAACAAGCGGCGTCCGGGCCGCCTTTTCTTTGGGTACTTTCTTTTGGCGGAGCAAAAGAAAGTACCTCGCCTGTCGGTGCGAGAACCGACAACTAAACCAGCCGTCGCACCAGCGACACTATATCGATAACCCCCAAGTTGGCACTCCGCCCGCCCTGTTGTTATTATCTCCAACAGGAAAGCGGAATTACTGCTCAAACAGCGCGTAATACTCGACGACAATCGTTTCGCCGAGTTGGTATTGTGGCAACTACCAACGCCTGTTCCGGGAAGTACTCATGCTTTCAAATACCGGCTGGCGTTTGTCGTCAACGGCGACTGTGTGTTGCGTTACAACAATGAAGCGGGCAAAGGCGATCATAAACACACGGGTGCTGATACTGAAACCTTATACCAGTTTGAGTCACCTCGCCGCCTATTGGCCGATTTTTGGCCCGATGTAGATCTGTGGAGTGCGCAACATGAATGAAGTAACGATTGGTATCACCAGCCGCGAGACGGCAACCGAACAATTTCTGGCTTCCTGGGAAAGCGGACGGCCACAAGGCGCGTTTATCGGTTTCTCATCCGAAGAGCAGCTCTGGAAAACCCTAACCGTAAAACGCTGGCAGCTGTTGAAAACCATGACCGGCGCCGGCGAATTAACGGTCCGTGAAGTGGCACGCCGCTTGGGTCGCGATGTCAAGGCGGTGCATGGTGATGTGACCGCCCTGCTGAATTGCGGCCTACTGGATAAAACAGATGGCGGCAAAGTGATTTTTCCATACGATGCTGTACATGTAGATTTCATGTTGCGGGCAGCTTAATTTAGAGACGCAAAATCTTGCGTCTCCCAAAAACCAAAGCGTCTATTTCGGCGCTTTGCCATATAAAGCATACGCCCCAAACCGCATTTGATGCGCCCTACCCAGCTTCTCTTTGGTGAAATCAATCGAGAACTGCTCGGTCAACTTGCTACCATCCCAACTATAGGCTTTGAAAAATTGCTCGTTGTCCGCGCCTTTCTTATCCCAGTTCGCCAGCAGCGACGAGGTGTAATACAAGCGTTTCCCGTCCCAGCTGGAGGACACCATATTCACTTGCGCGCCGATTTTTTGCTCGAACACTTGTTTGGGGTGGAACGGGTCGCTGATGTCAAAGCGACGGGTCTTGCCGTCCATGAAGGTGTTGACCCACAAGGTTTTGTCGTCGCTGGAGATGGAAATGTCCACCGGCAGCGGGATTTTGGCCGGTTCGCCGATGTCCGCGACATCCTTGGCTTGCCATTCACCTTTGTCGTCTTGATGAATCAGCCAGATTTTGGAAGTCAACGCGGTGCTAGTGAAGCAGTAGTTATGATCTTCCGCCCAGGCGCAGCGGATTTCCAGGGGCGCGCCGGGTACGTCGAAGACTTTCTTCGGCTGGCGACTGTGTAAATCCCATTGCACCACGGTGTTGCCGAAGCGTTTCATCGCTTCCGGATCGGCCAACATCTTGCCGAAGTCCATCATATAGTTCGACCAACCGGTGAACGAGGAAGTCAGCATCAAATTTTTACGCGGCAGTACCCGCACGTCGTAGTTATAGCCGTCGGCGTATTTGCCGGATTTGATCGCCCCTTCCAGATTGCTGTCGGTCGGCAGCCAGTAAGTGGCGATGTAATCGCCGGCGTTGCTGTATTCCACAATCGCGGTGCGGCCGCCGTGATCTTTGTTATTGGACAAGCCGGTGATGATCATCCGGCCCGGCAAGGCGTACAAGCTGTGCGGGCCAACCACGCCGCCGCTCTTGGCGACGAAATCGGTGATAGTTTTGCTGAGCTTGGGTTTGGCTGGATCGGTGGCCACGTCGAAGATGAAAATCTTGTTGGTATCGAGACCACCGGCCCACAGAAATTTACGGTCGTCGGTAAAGTCGGAATGGTGAGCTTCGTTACGACCACCCACCGACAAGCTGCCGATCACCTTGCCGTATTGTTTGGATTTGGGATTGACGTCAACGGTGACCAGTTTGTCCTGCTCGTCGCCAACGCCTTCCGCGCCCAAGGTCCAGATGTACACAAAATCTTCCTGGCCGGTGATTTTCGCCATGTACGGCGAGGCGCAGGTTTCGTCGGCGTTGGCGGACATGCTGGCGGTGCCGAGCATTAGCGCGGCGGTAAAGGTGCTTAGTTTAAATGTCATGAGTTTCTCCCCCGAGTGTTTTTATTGTGGTTTCGCCCATAGGATGTGCCGACGTGAGGAGGCGCATCATTCGCGATCGATGCGCTTCACTGCGTTCAGCACATCCTACAGAGGTTTGGTATATCAATCGCCCGTGCTCGGGTCAATGATGGTGGTAATTTGTTCGATGCGATTGGCCGGAAAACCACCTTGCTCGGCGTGTTCACGAATCGCTTGTTCGTTGTCGGCGATATAGATGCAATACACCTTGTCGCCGGTGACATAGCTTTGCAGCCATTGGATGCGCGGCCCCATGTCGCGCAGTACGCCACAGGATTTTTGGGAAATGCCTTGCAGTTCGGCTTGCGTCAACTGCCCGGCACCGGGAATCTCGCGTTCGATAATGTATTTGGGCATGATGGCCTCCTAATAAATGACCGGTCGTCTAATTTACCGGCGTTAAAAAATGCTGCCGGGTGGGCAGCGGTTATTTCGATTCGTAGGCTGGGTAGAGCGAAAGCGAGCCGAAGACCACGCAGTGAAACCCAGCTGAGCATTTGTCAATGCTGGGTTTCATTTCATTCACCCCAGCCTACGCAATTCTCGCGTCAGAGTTACGATTTAATCCTATTCTTCCAATAACCCGGTTCTTGTCGCATATGCATCACGGCGAGGATGTATATCGCATCCTCTCGAACGCTGTAAACAATGCCGAAAGGGAAGTGAGGTAGTTTGCATTTGCGAACATCGCCCGCTAATTTGCGATACAGCAATGGTCGGTGAGCGATTTTTGCTGCCGCGTCCTCGATAGCATCGACAAAACGCTGCCCCAACTCCGCTTGTTTTTCCCGATAATACAAGGTAGCTGCATTCGCTTCGGTCAATGCCTCATCATTCCAAATAACCCGCATTAGGCAAGGCTTGCGCGCAATTGAGCCATCGCTGATTCGTGATCGACGAGTCGAGCCGTTCCGTTATTAATGGCGGCACAACGACGCTGAATTTCTGCCTGCCATGAGGCTGATACTGGAAAGTCTTCCTCAAAATCCAGTGATTCCAACAGCGTTTCAGCAATGAAGGCGCGGATAGCGGGTTCTAATTGCATCGCATCGTCGATGATGCGTTTAGGATCGTTGTTCATAATTCGTTGCTCAGGTGGAATGTCCACAGTTGTTACCTCTTTAAAAGTTGCGATTCCGGCGTCTAGCATGTCTAAGGTTCTTTAAGATTGTATTCGTTCCAACGGCTTCTTTTGATCTCGCCAGTTCTGCAAGCTAATCAGACCGTCGGCCAAATCATCTACCAATATTTCCTTTCCATCAATGCGCACCCAAAACGACTCCCAACGATGCATATGAGTGTCTTGACTCTCAAAGAAATCAACCGGCCAATATTGCTTTCCATCTATGTCTTGTGGCTCTTTAGTTGGGGTTAATAATGCCGCATGCACCTTACCTTGCGATTTTTGTTCGATATAGTCCGACCACGCTTTGATTTCGGGAAGTTCGGAAATCAATGCTACCGCATTGTCGACCGCGAGCTCTGTAGGAATCGCTTCCGACTTTTTGGGAGGCTCTACTGGGTTCTCTGAAACAACAGCTGCCAACGCTTCTGGCTTTTCAACAAGTTCAACAACAGGCCGTTCTGACTTCTTTGAGGAGGTTGTCTCTGATTGCTCGGAACATCCTCCTAAACAAAAACACAGTGGAATCAGGATAAATAGGATTTTCAAATAACTCATCCAAAAGCAATATGGTTCATGACAGTTTTCAGAAAACTGTATCTATTCACACCCTAAAATAATCATCCAACAAATCCCGACAAACCGCCTGCAACGGCTCTACCGATTGCTCAACTTTCATCCTTAACAGCGCGCCCTGCCAGCCGTTCAACATCAAATCCGCCATGCTTTTCGCTGAGCGATCCAGCCTTACTGAACCTTGTCTTTGTCCGCGCTCCAACGCCGCTTGCTGCAAGGCACTGTAGCGACCAACCGCATCCAATAAAGCATCGCGACATAAGGGACTAGTATCGCCAATCTCGCCCATCAAGTTTCCCAACAGGCAACCGCCCTTGAAACCGGTTTGCGCCACCTCGGCTATCAACCCCAAATAGTAAGCCTTCAACGCCGCCAAGCCGTCCGTTTCCGGGTCTTGCAAATGGCCGGATAAACGCACAATAAACGGCTCGATGTAGTGATGAATTGCTTCCGCCGCGAAGCGTTCCTTGCTTTCGAAATAGGCGTAAAACGAGCCCTTGGGAATTTGCACGGTATCCAGGATCTCTTTCAAGCCGGTGGCGTGATAGCCTTTTTCCAGCAGCAAGCTGACGCCCTGCTCCAGGAGCTTGTCTTTTTTCAGCTGTTTGGGTGCTAACTTCGTCATG
>Ga0123390_1002124_pt1 | contig 10895 bp, 9 predicted proteins | sample T3HHNO3metaT_FD_89918 | JGI IMG/M metagenome (GOLD analysis project Ga0123390, IMG submission 89918) | Methane-oxidizing artificial microbial communities from Washington, USA to study methane cycling - T3-HHNO3 metaT (Metagenome... | ecosystem: Engineered > Modeled > Simulated communities... | reverse complement strand
TCTTTGTAAAATGGGTTTTTGCTGAGCCTAAAGACGAAGAGTAAGCTACACCCCCTCGCTTACAAAGCTTTTCTGGAAAAAGCGGCTACGGATAGATCCCGTAGCCGCTTTTTTTTTGCCTGAAGCATGCCTAGTTTAAATACCTTATAATCCGTGGCCTTTTGGCCTGCCGACCCGCTATGTACAAACTGTTAGTTCAGAAAATAAACGCGCTTTATTCCAAAAAAGTACCCGCTACCGGCGTAGGCCTTTTCAGGCTATTGTTCGGGTTGGTGACACTACAGGAAGTATTCTTTCTGCTGTATTTCAACCACTTGATATTCGATCCCATCCCGTTCATGGATGTCGAATTTCCGATGATCCCGTTCTTTTTATGGCTATGGGCAGTGGTGGCGTTTTGCTTGGTCATCGGCTACCGCTGCCAGGCGGCCAGTATTGCAAATTACATTTTTTGGTTGCTGTTCGTCAATTTCACGCCAATGCAGCGCGATTTCGACGGCGGCTTTGATTTGTTCATGATCGGCGCCAATTTTTTTCTGATCTTCATGCCGATGGATCAGGCTTTCTCTGTGGATAGCCTCAGAAAAAAATTGCTGCGCCCGTTCGTGCATTACTCTCAATACCAGGCTTCAGAAGTGTCTGCATTGACCTATTATCTGCCTGTCGCGATTTGTCTGGGATTTTTATACTTCGATTCGGCGATCCACAAGATGTTTGCCGAACATTGGCGCAACGGCTTGGGTGCCTGGCTGCCGTCTTCGATTCCGTATTACATGTCCGCGCTGGATTTGTCCTGGTTGTTGAACATCGAGATTTTGCAGAAAATTATCGGTTACACCATCATCGTGTTCCAGTTTACTTTCCTGTTGTTTTTCCATCGCCGCCAGTTTAGATGGCTGTATTTTCTGCTGGGTATCTCGCTACATATCGGCATCACGCTGTCGTTCAATATTTACCCGTTTGGCATGGGAATGTTGATTTTTTACGTTTTAGTGATGCCGTTTGCCTGGTATAGAAAAATCGGCGTCTTTCTGCGGGTCAAACAGCCGCTATTGACGGTTTTTTACGACCAGCAATGCCCTTTGTGTAACCGTACGGTTTTAACGCTCAATCATTTCGACGTTTTGCACGGCGTCGATTTCAAACCCGCACAAGTGTTTGCAATCGACTATCCAGCTCTAGCCGAGTTGGGCGAAGAGCAGCTACTGACTGATTTGTACGCGGTGGATAGTGACGGGCGGGTTTATGCCGGCGTTGATACTTACGCGCAGATTTTAATCTCGATGCGCTATACCGCGATGATAGGCTGGGCCATGAAGCTACCACTGCTTTATCAGTGGATATGCGGGCGTTATCGGGCAATTGCCGATTCGCGTGCACGTTTGGTTTGCGATGTGAGTTGTCTGCCTACATCAGCCGAAAGCCTGCCGCCGAGCTTCTACGAACGAATTTTCGAGGCGGAGCATGCACTACCCGCCAGAAGTCGCGTACACAAAATCAGCAAAGTGCTGTTGGTATTGATCTTGTTTCAGTTCAACAGCAGCTTTCACTATGGCTTGTTGTATCGACTGCATGTCAACACCCGTCAGTCGCCGATAACCAGCATGCTGGCGGATATGAGCAATGCTGTTTTGATGATGTCTCACACGTTTTTAGGTATCACTCCGCATGCCTTGTATTTGCACGACCATTTCGAAGGCTACGACCGTTTACTGGCCATTACCTACTTGGATGCCAACGGCGAAGAGCAATGGTTACCGTTTGTTGATCGGCAAGGCCGCCTGTTGGCGCCGAATTGGGGACGGGTGCATTCCATGTGGGCCAACATTGCGGTAACGCCGAATATCGACGAGCTCCGCTTGAAAAAATTCATCATGAAAGTTACGGCGTTCTGGGGAAAAAAAACCGGTTTAGAGCTGGATAGCACACAATTTATCGTCAAAATGAAGAGAATTCGAGCACCGTTTGTGTGGGAAAAAGACCTCAGGAACAGCAACTTGGCCGGAGAATGGCAAGCAATAGGCTCCGCACAGTGGGCAGGAAAGGACATAAAGATCAATCTGCCGAAAGACATCGATATTTTGTAAACATCTAGGGTATTGCATACTCGGTTTTGTCATGCTATAAATTTTGCGTGCTTGAATTTGAGTACACACAAAAATAAAAAACCTTTAAATCGGAGGATGTTATGAAAAAAGTATTTTCTGTCTTGGCTATGGTGATGATGATTGTAAGCTTGAGCGGTTGCATGGACGACCCAGACCAAGGCAATCCAAAACCAAAAGGCTATGGTTCACCTAGCCAACAAGGTTCAGGGGTTAAATAATCCTAGCCCTGGCAGGATATTCCTTCCTGAGTAAGGCCCACGCAAGTGGGCCTTATATTCCAGATTTTTTTCCTCCAAACAGATTTAGTTTGCGCCAAACTGCTTCGGCATGTTTAAATCTCGCCGTGCTTAATTTTTTGTTTAGATTCAGTACACGAAAAAATATAAAAAACTTTTATTTGGAGGATGTTATGAAAAAAGTATTATCTCTTTTAGCTATGACCCTGATGATTGTTGGCCTGAGCGGTTGCATGGACGATCCAGATGCGTCAAAACAAAAAGTTTCTAGCTCTACTTCTGTAGCGCTTTAATCTTTAAGCTTGAAAAAAGGCCCGCGAAAGCGGGCCTTTTTTGTGGGTCAAGTTTTAATACCCTATTTCGATTTACCCCTCAGTTCGTTCCTCGTCGATTTCCTGCATCGCTTTATTGATCCATGCCTCCGCCTCTGCATTTATATCTTTCGATTTTTTATCGATGCTGCTAATGGCCGGCCCAATCTTTACCTTAATGACGCCCGGATATTTCAAAAAGCTGTTACGTGGCCAATATTCGCCAGCATTGTGCGCTAAGGGGATCACCGGAAAACCCGATTTTTGCGCCAGCATAGAGCCGCCGGCGTTAAATTTTTTATGCGCTCCCGGCGCCACTCTGGTTCCTTCAGGAAACACCACTACAAACAAGCCTTCCTGCAAACGCTCGATACCCTGATCGATCAGCATTTTTAATGCTTCTTTTTGATTCTGCCGATCAATCGCAATCGGCTTTAACGTCGCCAAGGCCCAGCCGCCGAATGGAATTTGCAGCAACGATTTTTTCAGAACCGCGGTTTGCGGGGAAATAAATTGCCGCAAGGCCACCGTTTCCCAGGCCGATTGATGTTTGCTGAGGATAATCGCCGCGCTATCACGCGGAATGTTTTCTAGGCCTTCCACTTCATAACTTAAGCCGCAACACAACTTCAGCATATACAGCAGGCAGTTGATCCAAATGTCGGCGATTTTGTAGCGCATCGGAAACGGTAGAAAAAAACCGCCCAAGATGGCCACACCGACGATCAGTGTCGAGAATACTATGTAAATGAACAACAATGTCGAGCCTAAATAGACTCTGAAATCAGGCTGTCGAGACGATGTGCGTGGCTGCGTCATAAAGATTATCGAAAATAGGAACGTTGAGGTGGGGATTATCAATAGCGGTTTTTTCGCCTTTCCCGGTTCTGACCAAAATCGGTTTGGCGCCGGCTGACTCGGCGGCCTTAATATCGCGTAAGGAGTCGCCAATCGCATAAGTCCGACTCAGATCGGCTCGCGTGTCGAAGGCAAAACGCCGAAACAGACCGTCCAGGGGTTTGCGGCAATCACAACTGTCGTTTGGGCCATGAGGGCAAAAATAAATGGCTTCTATGCTCCCGCCCGCCTTGGATGCTAATTGCAGCATTTTGGCGTGTATCGCCTCCAACATCGCCAAATCGAACAAGCCTCTGGCAATCCCCGACTGATTGCTGATCACCACGACTTTGTAACCGTGCCGATTCAACAAAGCGAGTGCTTCCAGGCTGCCGGCCAGCGGCAGCCATTCCTCCGGAGATTTGATGAATGCGTCGGAATCGACATTGATAGTGCCGTCCCGATCCAGAATAACGTAACGCTCGGTCACGATTGCAGTTTAGATATATCGGCAATTTTCAGGAATTGATTGGACAATTTGGCCAGCAATGCCAAACGGCTATTGCGTAAAGCCTCGTCGTCGGTATTGACCATGACATTATCAAAAAACGCATCAACGCTATCGCGCAATTGCGCTAAACGGCTCAAGGCCAGCGGATATTTCTGTTCTGCCAGCAAGGGCAGAATGTCGGTTTCCGATTGCTCGGCCGCCGCAAGCAGGTTTTTCTCGGCTGCCTCGACCAGGGCGCCAATGCTCTCGGTAGGCGCTTGATCCGATTTTTTCAGGATGTTGATAATGCGCTTGTTCGCGGCCGCCAGACTTTCCGCTTCCGGCAAGGCTCTAAAGCTTTGCACGGCGCGAATACGTAGCATGAAATCCAAGGGGCTGGTCGGATTGACCGCTAGCACCGCTTCGAATTCATGGCTGGTGTAGCCCTGATCCAGACAATAGCCTTTTAAACGGTCGAACAGAAAAGCGATTACCTTTTGCCGGGTTTCGGCTTTGTTAAAGCTATGGCTGAACTGATCCAGCGCTGCATCCAGCAGTTCGACAACATCCAGCGCAATACCATTTTCGATCAGTACCCGCAAGATACCCAGTGTGGCTCGGCGCAAGGCGTAAGGATCTTTATCGCCAGTTGGAATCAAGCCGGCGCTGAAAATGCCGGCCAGGGTGTCTATTTTTTCCGCCAGCGCCAACACCTGGCCGATTTGGCCGCTCGGTGTCGCGCCGCCGGATTGCTTGGGATAATAATGTTCTTCCAAGGCCAACGCCACGTCGGCATGTTCACCGTCTGCCGCCGCGTAATAACGGCCCATCGTACCTTGCAGGTTGGCGAATTCGCCGACCATATTGGTCATCAAATCGGTTTTGGCCAACAGTGCAGCGCGCTTCGCTAATTCGACATCGGCGCCCAACTTCTCGGCGATCAAGGCCGCCAAGCTGGCGACGCGCTGGGTTTTATCGAACAAGGTGCCCAGATCTTTCTGAAAAACGATACTTTTCAGACTCTCGACGCGCTCGGCCAGCGACTGTTTCCTATCCTGTTTCCAAAAGAACTCAGCGTCAACCAAGCGTGGCAACACCACGCGCTCGTTACCTTGACGAATGGCGTCAGGGTTGAAGCTTTCGATATTGGCGAAGGTAATGAAATGCGGTAACAGCCGGCCCGCCGCATTCTTCACTGGGAAATATTTCTGGTTTGATTGCATCGTGGTGATCAACACCTCCTGCGGCAACGCCAGAAAACGCGCGTCAAAATTACCCACGACCGGTACCGGCCATTCGTTTAATGCAGCCACTTCTTCCAGCAAATCGTCTTCGATATGGGCGATACCGCCAACGTTGCTGGCAGCTTGATTCGCGGCGTCGCGGATAATGGTCATGCGTTCTTCGAAGTCGGCAAGCACCTTGCCATACTGTTTCAGAATATCCACATACTCATGCGGGCTGCCGATGCTCAAATCCAGCGGTGAATGAAAGCGATGGCCGCGGGTAACTCGGCTGGTGGTGCGACCGAGAATATCGGTAATTAGAATCTCGGAACCAAACAGCAAAACCGCCCAATGCACCGGCCGGGCAAATTCAGCGTCGAAACTGCCCCAACGCATGCGTTTGGCAATCGGCAGATTGACCAGGCTTTTACGAATAATGTCCGGAATCAATTCTGCGGTTGCCTGACCTTTTACCGCCTGTTTGAAGACCAACCAAGAACCTTTGTCGGTTTCCAGCTTTTCCAATTCCTCAAAGCTGGCGCCGCAACTGGCGGCAAAACCCAGCGCCGCCTTGCTCGGTGAGCCGTCTGGACCATAAGCCGCCTGAATTGCCGGTCCGCGTTTTTCCACGACTTTATCGGCTTGAAAGGTTTGTAGATCGTCGATCAAAACCGCCAACCGACGCGGCGTGGCATAAGCCCGGCCTTGGTCGTAGCTCAAACCGGCTTCCTGCAAGCCTGCCAGAATGTTGTCCAGCAAGGCCTGACTGAGTTTTTTCAAAGACTTCGGCGGCAACTCCTCGCAGCCCAGTTCGAACAATAAATGATTAGTCTCGGTCATGTTACGCTCCCTGTCTGGCGAGAATCGGAAAGCCTAGCGCTTCCCGGCGGTTGTAATAGGCTTCGGCGACCGATTTTGCCATGTTCCGTACCCGTAAGATGTAACGTTGACGCTCGGTGACCGAAATGGCGTGGCGGGCATCGAGCAGGTTAAAGGAATGCGAAGCTTTTAACACCATTTCGTAAGCCGGCAGCGGCAGATTTTTCTCCAGCAACATCAGGCATTCGCGCTCGTAAGTGTCGAAGCACTGAAACAGGAAATCAACGTTAGCGTGATCGAAGTTGAACTCCGACATTTCCACTTCATTTTGATGGAACACGTCGCCATAGGTCACCACGCCTTGCGGGCCGCGCGTCCACACCAAGTCATACACACTTTCCACGCCTTGCAGATACATCGCAATCCGCTCCAGGCCATAGGTTATCTCGCCGCTCACCGGCCGGCATTCCAGGCCGCCGACTTGTTGAAAGTAGGTAAATTGGGTGACTTCCATGCCGTTAAGCCACACTTCCCAACCCAGCCCCCAGGCGCCCAGCGTTGGCGACTCCCAGTTGTCCTCGACGAAGCGAATGTCGTGTTCCAGTAAATCCAATCCCAAATGGCGTAGTGAGCCCAGATATAGCTCTTGAATATTATCCGGCGACGGCTTCATGATCACCTGAAACTGGTAATAATGCTGCAAGCGGTTGGGGTTTTCACCGTAACGGCCATCGGTCGGACGGCGCGAAGGTTGCACGTAAGCGCTGTTCCATGGCTCCGGACCGATGGCGCGCAAGAAAGTGGCGGGGTGGAAAGTGCCGGCGCCGACTTCCTGATCCAAAGGCTGCAACAACACACAACCCTGATTCGACCAGTATTCCTGCAGGGTCAGAATCAGGCCCTGAAAAGTAGAGACATCGTTTTTGCTATTCGACACGTCGGGAGCCACTTGATAGATAAAAAATGAGTTTATTGTACCTGAAAAGCGCTCGCCAGACAGGCGTCAAGGGGCTTTAAAGAATCCTGCCCAAGCCCGCTAACATCGCTCCAGGCAAGCAGAATCATCTGTGCACTGATGCGCCGAATCCCCACTAGCGTCGTCATACACCGGATCGCCATAACGCAACGCAACGGACTTACTCAGCTGCCAACAATAGCGGTTCTCCGTTGAAAGACATTCAGCCAATATTCCTTCTCCGTCAATAACCAGTTAAGATCAGCTCCCAGAAAATAATAACTATAAAAAATAAGAGGGTGGATCATGCAAAACCCCTGCCGGCACATTCCCGGTTACCGACCGCTAAAACGCCTGCGTACCGCGTTAGCTATTGCTCAAGGTGCCGGATTATTGTCGACCTTGTTGCAAGAGCTGGAAATCACCGTCTCGCACGATCAGACCAAACGGGTTACATATATGACCGGCTTGTACTCGCGCATTCATCGCGAGATGTTCAGCGATTGGAAAGAACAGCCTACTGTCACCCACCGACCCGGTACCATGCCGGATGCCGGCAAGCGCAAACAGTTCCGCGAGGCGATCGAGCGCTTGGTGTTGGATGGCGACAGCAATGCCGATAGTGCGATTTTCGATAACAACGGCTTTGTCATCCACAGCGAGGACATCGCCGAGCGACTGGCCAGCTTTTATCATTCCCTACGGGTGATTCGGCCTTTTGGCTACGGCAATCGCATGACGCTGGATTTTTTCATTTCCACACTCGGTAATTTGCCGGCCTTCAAGGCCGTATATGAGCAAGGCATTGATTTTCGCCGCCTAACCGCCGAAGATGCTTTGGTGCTGCACGATCACAATAGCCAACACCGGGCGCTGAGCCGCGCCTTTGCCCATGCGCTGGATCCCCGCCGGATTAAAAGCCTGCATAACCAAGCCAACCGCTATGGCAAATGGCCGGAGAACAAACGCTTTTTGCTGGGGATTCCGTTTCTATCGCATATCACCAGCGACGGAGTGGAATGCCTGATCACCGTGACTGGCGGCCTGGTGCCGCTGAGCAGTATTACCGCAGAACAATTGATTGCCGGCCAGCATTTTGCTGACAATCCCTTAAGTGTGTCCGAGCACGTGATCGGTTATCTGCCGGGCACCGAAGATTTGCGCGCCCCCGGCAAAAACGAGATCGACGCGATCCCCATCCGCGAGGACGGCGTTGCGCCCTTGTTTTGCTTGGACGTGAACATGCTCACCGGTTTGCGCTCCCCCAGCCAAGCCGAACTAATAGACTTATTGAAACAATGTGCCGGCGAGCAGGCCAATTTGTTTTTATTAGGGGACAACGAAGCCTTAAAACAAAGAATGCTGGTCGCCGCTCGCAACGAAACCCGTTTGCGCCGCACCGTGGAAATTGCCTACGAGCGTTTAGGTAAGATCACCCGGATTTTATTGGCGGCCCGCGACGCGATTTTCGCCGGCAAAACCCCGGTCGATCAACCGCAGTTTTTGATGAGTATGGGCGGTGCCGGTGTCGGCAAAACCGCAGTCGAGGAAATCGCCACCGCATTGTGTGGCGACAATTTCGTCATCGCTTCCTTGGACGAATTTAGAAAGCTCAGCGATTTGTACCGACTGCTGACTGCCGCCAATCACCACAGCGACGACTACGTTTATGTCGAGCCTTTTGCGAACCGACTGCGCGACTTGGTAGCGCAGCATGCCCGCGAGCTGCGGATCAATATTTTGTACGACGGCACCGGCATCCCCTACTCTCCGCGTTATTCCACCGCCATCAAGCACTTTCAGGCCGCCGGCTTTCGCACCCAAATTGCCGCCGTCGATGCTTTTCTAGTCAAGCCGGCGGGCCGTGAACAAGAGCTCTCGCGTTCGGGGGTCATCGGCAGCGTTAAGTCGCGGTTTGAAGCGACCGGTCGCGCCTTACCATGGGTAGTGACCATCGATAAGCATATCCGCTCCCCGCAAGAATTTCTCAATGCCTTGGAGGATACCGCGGTGGCGAAAATCTCGCTGTTCGCCAATGACGGCGAGCGCGATCGGCATTATTTGGTAGCAGAAAGCTTTTTATGCAGCGACACAGAGCTAGAGCAATTGCAACAGCAACAACTGGCCGGCAATTTGGTCGAGCACCTAGTGAAATTGATACGCTTGCATCCGGATTCGGTATTGAAAAGCCTGGCCGGCGATTGTGAAACCAAATTGACAGCGCTGATTACCCGAAACCCGGATTTGAGCGAAGACAATGTCGGCTACTTAATCTACAAAGGCAGCGAGGGCAATCGAGTACTACTGGTTTATCACCTAAGACGCTTGATCGACTTTGTAGAAAAACGCCAACTTAATCCCAACGCCTCCGGCGAAGAAGGTTTGTTGCACAAACCGGTGGCGCTGGCGTTTCATGTCGACCCGAATGCTAAAGATGCTTGGATTACCCGGCTGCAAGGGACTCTCGAATAAATTTATCCTTCGTTTATGCCCTTTTGGGAGGGTTGTGAGTGATTTGCTTAGTCTATAGAATGAATCATCGCTTTTTAATTCATTAGGAACCTTGCAATGAAATCGTTCGTTTTAAGCAAATCGTTTGTAGCAGCTGGAGTGTTGCTGTTATCCAGCACCCAAGTTTTTGCGTCGCCCATAAGCTTGGATTTTACCCGTGTTACTAATAACAGCAGTCAAAACGTGGCTAGCCAATTGAGTGTTGAGGTATACAATTCAGCCGATGCTCTAACATTTTTAAACCAAAGTATTGGTGCCACTGACGTGTTATTCACGTTTAAAAATGCTGTTGGCATTGCTTCCAATATCGCCGAGATCTATTTTGACGATAGCAACTTTCTGCTGTCTCAATACGCCCCATTTCTGCAGCTTGGAGGCACTACCGATTTCGGTACTACCCTGAACCCAAGTAATTTGCCAGGTGGCAACACAATCGGTTTTGTTGCAACTTCTGGTTTTGGTGCCGATGTTAATCCAGGCAATCCCAATAAAGGGATCAACGCCAGTAACGATTTGCTGGGTATTCGTATAGCCTTACAGACTGGTGTTAGCTTTTTGGACCTTGCGCATGGCCTGCAAGACGAAGCTTTACGCATCGGCTTACATGTCAGATCAATTGGTACGGACGGAGACAGTGATTCATTTGTTAGCGATGGTGACACAGCCGGCGGCGGCGGTTTAGGTTCTCCGGTGCCTCTGCCAGCAGCGGCCTGGATGTTCTTGACTGGCTTGGTCGGCTTTTTGGGTCTGCAACGACGTCGGACTGCCGTTTAATCCTGACCATGGAGTAATCGGCCCAGCTTAAAGAGTCGCCTGTCGGCGTTCTTTCTTTTGTCGTTTATCTCTTGATGAAGAAGATCCCTCTCTCCAGCCGGAGCGGGGGATTTTTTTTTGCGCCAAAAAAATGTGGCCTGTCCACGTTATGCAGAACAACCGGCAGTTAGATTTGCCGTTAGCGGATTTGCTTGCTACATTTCCAGCACTTACAAAATCCGGTAGACCGACGGAGGCCTTAATGCGGATACCTCACTTGTTCGATATTCGCTGGCTAGGCGGGGTTACAGCCTTTCTGCTGGTTTTATCGGCTCAAAGCCCCGCCGCTCCTAGCGACGATCCAGATATTCTGGCCAGGCGTGGCAGACAGCATCCAGTAACAACCGAACCTGCCACAGCCCCCACGCTGACGCTGAGCAAACCAGCCGGCGGTTGGACCGGCGGTTTGCAAATCGCCGTGGCCGGCACCTGTTCCGACCCGACTGCCGATCCGATTGTGGTTAACATCAACGGCGTGCGCTATTACGTGCGCAATGTCAACGGCAGCTTTGCGCGCGCGTTTCCCGCCGCCAAAGGCAAAAACACCGTGATTGCCGAATGTGCCAACAGCGCCGGTGTTGCTAAAGCG
>Ga0123390_1002656_pt1 | contig 11048 bp, 15 predicted proteins | sample T3HHNO3metaT_FD_89918 | JGI IMG/M metagenome (GOLD analysis project Ga0123390, IMG submission 89918) | Methane-oxidizing artificial microbial communities from Washington, USA to study methane cycling - T3-HHNO3 metaT (Metagenome... | ecosystem: Engineered > Modeled > Simulated communities... | reverse complement strand
TCCGGTTCGATGAGCGGGGTGTGGAAACGGGGTTAAGGCAAGGCTATTAGGACACCGTCAAACGAAAGGGACGGAAACAGCAAGCCAAATCTAATGCTACCGCGCCACATCTCGACTCTACCGGTGATAGTGGATTAGGAATCTTTGGTTAGTGTCAGTTTGGACTCTGACGCCTCAGATTTAGCAAAAACGAACCTAAGCTTTATAATCGTTCCAGGTGATACTCAGGAGAATTACATGCAGCTCGCTATCGATTTACCAGACGAACTTGGTAAGCAAGTGCTAAAACACCCCAACGTTCAAGAATTTGTGAAAACCGCTATTGAACGGTTGCTTCTTGAAGAAAAGGCTCTGACGCAGAGCATTCCACCCAAGACAAAATCATTGATAGGCCTAATGAGCGGTTCGGCTATCGATGAAGCTGACTACAAGCAGCATCTTGAGAATAAGTACCTTTGAGCATGAAAATCTTGTTTGATACGAACATCATTCTCGACGTATTGCTAGATCGAAAGCCGCATTCATCAGCCGCAATTGAACTGTTAAGCGCGGTTGAGAACAAAATAATCGACGGTACTTTGTGTGCAACCACCATCACAACAATCGATTATCTGATCACCAAGTCCAAAGGCAGAGCTGCGTCAAAAGATGCGATCAGCTGTTTGTTAGATTTATTCGAAATTGCGGAAGTAAACACTGCAACGCTCAGGTCTGCCCTTGATTCGGACTTTACTGACTTTGAAGATGCTGTGCTTTATTTTTCTGGCGTTGCAATAGGTCTGGATGGCGTTGTCACAAGAAACTCGAATGATTTTAAGCTGGCAACGCTGCCAATTTATTCACCTTCTGATCTGATCAGCAAAATCAGCTCATAAAACTTGCTACATCTATTGAGTGAGTCAAAGCTATGAGAACAAGCGCGATGGCTGCAGAAAAAACAACTTGTCGTAGTTGATTCATCAACTCGAAACTGGGGAAGCCATCCATCTGAGTCGCTATGGAAAACCTTTTGTGGTCTTAATTTCTGAGGATCCGTATAAATGTTCTATCGGAACACATAAGAGCCTCAATTCAGCCATTTTGAATTGGCGCAGTCGGTTTAATCAGACCGACAACATCGGATTTAACGACAAGGAACTCCAATCCTTACGTAAAGAATCAAACACAGATCGTGAGTTTACATGGGAAGACTATTGTGTCGGTTAGACAATAGAAAATTGGTTTGAACATTCATAATTTTTATTGCATTCAACTCGCTAGATCAAAATCGGTGAGGCCAACTCCCTAAATAGATTCATTCACCGCGAATAGAGTTTTAGGATAGGCTTTTCTGATCAGTTTTCGTTGGACTGATAATGATCAAGCAACAAGCCAGTGATTTGAGAGAAGTGCTTAATGTTGCCGGTGCATAACAATTCATTGTGCGCCATAGCCGTTGCGGCAATTAAAGCATCGCCCATCTCCATGCAATGGCTTAGTGCAAATTGTCGAACCAATTGCCGAGCATGGTAAGAAATTCCATGATCAATTTCATGGATGGTGAACTGTAGAGCCTGAAGCATTTTTTCAAACGTTGCCAATTCCTTTTTGTTACGGCAAAAAGGTACGTATTCCATGTACGTTACAGCAGAAATTGATCGATGCTGTGTGCTCATGATCAGCTCTTTGGCCGAAACCACGCCTCGGTCTGCATAAATCAAAATGTTGGTATCAAAGATCACTCAAAAGGCTCCGCCGACCTTTGCGAATAACGCGTAATTCATCCTCCACATCGGCAATACCTAAATCTTGGTGCATACCAAAAAACTCATTCATTGCCGCTTCTTGCTCTTGTGAATTGACAGTAGGAGTAGCGGGATGAACGATACCCAGGGTTTGGCCGTGGTAAGTAATCTCAACGGTTTCTCCACGTTTAAGCGCATCAATGAGCACTTTATGCTTCGACTGAAGTTGTGAGGCTGTTAGTTGCATGTCGACAAAATATATATTTTAAAATTGATATTATACGGCTATTTTCACGATGAGAACGAGCACTACAGGTTGGGCCGCTGTAATTTTGGTAGAGAAATATGCAAAAATCTTACGCGAGATTTACGCGACTTGGTTCTGATTCGTTGTGATCTGTACGGATATTACGCGATATTTGATGATTGAAATTACAATAAAATCAATTGGTTATGATTCCATAATTGCACTTTTAATGCGATGGTCGTGCGTTCGAATCGCACACGACCCACCACTGAATAGCTTTACAAATTAACCAGTTAGCTTTAGCGGGCAGCTGGTTTTTTTGTGCCTGTCATTTTTCATTTCCGATTTTTTGACGATTTGACTTACCGGATCAGCGTAAGCTCTGTTCCGTGCATATCGCCGCAAAGCAATTCAACACACTCTATCAGCCGAGCGATTTCTGCTTTGCAGTAGTGCGTGGTGATATGCCCTGCATGATGCCCTAACAAATCCTGACGATCTTCAAAGCTCACACCCGCTGCACGTAAACGCATACCGAACGTGTGCCTTAAATCATGCACCCGAACATCAGCCAGATTAGCTGCTTCGCGCGCTTTTCGCCAGGCCCTGTTGTTCATCCTCTCTAACCGGTTGCCTTTCAGATGAAAAACAAACTCGGATTGATCCCGATAACGATTCACAATTGATCTTGCCACGGAGTTAAGTGGCACTATTCTTTCATGATCGTTTTTCGCGCGCTCTTCCGTGATAATAAAGACAATTTCCGATGTTCCAGAAAGGCGGCGCTCGTGTTGCCACTGTAAGCCACATATCTCCTGATCTCTCAAGCCGGTATGCAGAGCGAACAATGCCATGTCAGCCAAATATTGCGGCATACCATTTATCAGCCTGTCTTGCTCTGCAACCGATATGGGGCGCGGTTTACGTTTCACGCCCTGAACGGTTGGTAGTAATGGCGCATTATCGAGCCAAGGCCTACCTTGTTCATCACGCCACATCGCCACGCAGAGTTTCAACACTCTACGAATGACAGCCATGTCCCGGTTCAGTGTTCCTGCAGAAATTTTAGCGGCCTTTCTATCTCGAATATACTGATCCAGAGAAGCCGAATGGATTTTCTTTAAAGCAAGATCACCGATATAAGGCATCACAGCCTTTAACGTGTCAATATCACGGTCCAAAGACCGTTTGTGTCCATACTCTTCGATGAAGCGAGCGGCGGCTTCATCGAAGATTCGCTCCCGACGTTCACCATAGACCACTTCACTTCGGATCTCTTGTATACGCTTTGCTAGGTAGCGTTCTGCTTCTTCGAGCTCCGATTCTCCAGTGCTTTCGCGAAGTTTGATGCCCGCGACGGTTTTGTCGATGTGCCAGATGTTGCCTTTCTTTCTAAGGCCGGGGGTTGATTTTGCCATGATAATTCCTCCAATGGCTTGCCCGGCTTTCCGTTCGCGGCTTGGCGGTATGGTCGGCGCCGTGGGTGGCGCGATGAGCAGTCTGGCTGCATCGAGTTCCGGGGCGGCGGTGGGCGCAGAGCTGGGTGCGACGGTGGGCATTATGGGCGGACCGGTGGGCGTGGCGGCGGGCACAGCCGGCGGTGCGTTGATCGGCGCCTTGATCTGGGCCGCTACCGGCGGGGTCACCGGCGCCAAGCTGGGTCAGGTCATTGACCAAAAGGTGTTACACAACTACGTCTGCCAAAGCTGCGGCTTGCAGTTTGGCGATGTGGATACCGATGAACCGTTGGTGTGAAGTGATAATGACACCACTTGCATCATCCGGATGAATGCCGGTACCGCAGGCCGCCGCCAATTCACTGCCGGGGTTGTGTAGCCCAAACGCATTCCGAATCGCTACACCAAGGCAAAAGTGGAACTCGACCAGTTCGTCTTCCTCAGCGCTGGCAACTGCCCGGCGCTCGGTGTCGTTCATGATGAGCAAAAGCCGGTCAACAGCCTCGTCAACTGTGCGCGGTGTTCGCAATATCTCGCTACTGAGTGCTGACCAAATTTCAGTCAATTTGACCTTCCTTGTTGCCTGGCGGCTACTTAGGTTATGTTGTCACGGCTTTGTCACAGGGTTTTCCACAGGAGTTGGGGATAACCGGTGGCGTCTAGTCGAACTACTACGCCGCATCCTTGCGGCTTCTATAATCTAATAGGCTAGGCGCTATGATGAGTTTCAATCTTGTAGACCAAAGGTGTCAACAATTTCATGCTGCAAATTTTTGATTTCTTCGAGCATCTCTGCTGGCAGCTCGTTGGCTTTCTCTGTTGCTAAACAGTCTTTATGGGAGAGGATCAAATCACTCAGTTCTTGTTTTGAACATTCGCTATCGGAAGCAACCTCATACGCTTGTCGCAATTTGAAAATAACATCAAAACCAACATCACGAGTCTCACCAGTATTATCAAGGTGATTGGCTAGATCATTTATTCTTTGAATAATCGTTTTCATGACTGCTCTCTATTGTTATACCGGAATCTGCCGGTTCAGCCGAGGATTGGATCTCCCCAGATTCGCACGGAATCCAATATGCTGATCCTAGACAACATCATCATTCTTTTTGTTCCTGATAAATTCTGCTTGACACCACCACAACACCCAGCCTAAGCTTTAACCGTGCCGACACATTCGGCGCCGGGCGTGAGAACCTGTTTATCAAGGCGTAAAAAACGCCACTGACCTTAGTGGTTTTTTTATGCGCGTCATTTTTGCATGGCTTTGCCGTGCCTCTTTTATGGCGGGATTGTTTGGGCAGCCGAAAGGCTGGCCGCTCCTTGATGCGGTATTCTCACCCCACTCAATCCCGTCGCCTATGCCGTGAGAAGCTCGGCGGCGGTTATTCGACTTTTCAAGGAATACCGCTATGACCACTCAAACCGCCCAGGGCGAAACCAGCCCAAAAACCGCCGCCTTCGACACCGCTTTCAATGCTTTTTGCGATATTCAGCGCGCACAGGCTGTCCTTGCGCTGATCTTAGACAGTTACGTTGACAGCATTACCGACGAGAACGTCCTTAACTCGCTGTTTGTTGTCCAGAATGAGGTAAATAGCGGGCTTGGCACCTTAGAGCGGTTTATCTATCCCAAAGACGACGCTATCACCGATAAGCCGCAAGAATTTGTTAAAGGCGGTGCAGCATGAACGCAATCACAGCAACCCCACCAAGGCTAGATACTCTTTTTGAGTCCGCACAACGCGCACACGCCGTGATTTTATTGTTAACCGACGCCTGTTCCGACCCTGTGTATGGCGACGCTATTACTTATTCGTTGTGGGCGGTCGAGCGCGAGATTCGGGAAATCAAAGCGGCGATAGACGCCGTATCATGTGACGAGCCCCAAGAAGGTCTAGCGCAACGCGAAACGGGAGGTGCAGCATGACCGCCCCTAACTTCAACAACCTAGACAACGCCTTTGGCGCCGCGCAACGTGCCAATGGAATACTGTCACTGATTTTTGAAGGGTTTATCGATAGTATCGTCAGGGATGATGTTCAACTGGCTTTGTACTCCGTTCAACAAGAAATTCATGAAGTGTTGCGTATCGTTGAGGCTTTGAATTGGGGTGATAATCTGGAAGTCGCCGCCGTTCCGGATGGCAGTGCGGAGAAGCAGGCCGCGCGAGAGGAACCTCACACTGGCCAATCTGAGTTGTTAGATAAGTTGTTTCGTTTTGCCGAGTCAGTCGCCGAAGAAGCCGCCGTCATCGATGTTGAGTTGAAACGGTACCGGGCCGCAGCGGCAGTCAATGATTCTGCCACTGCTGGGGCGAGCCAGCTCGGCAACGGCGGTGCGAGATGAAATGGTATATCCGGTTTAAGCTTTGCATGGCGGTGTTCTGGGTTCGCGCGGCCATCAAGAGGCGATATAGCCATACACAACCTAAAATCATCAGGCGGCTATGCTTGGCAGCGTTCGAGGTGGTGACTGCTTTTTACATTTTCATGCGGTGGACTTGGGCAACTCATTAAGGCTGCGATCCCCGTAACAAGAGCCGGCCTAGTGTCGGCTTTTTTGTGACCAGCGTTCTATTTCCGCGCATAACTTCCAGGCTGTTTTCTATCTGCGCCTAGACTTGGCTCGTCAGGCAAAGAGCAGTTGATACACACTAAACGGCCGATAGTCCGATCTTGGGTTATCGGCTTTTTTTGTGGCTAACTGGTGGTATCGATTTGCTTAGTTGGGCTATTAAGGAGGTTTATGATGGAGAAATCGATGAAATTCAAGTTGAGGTTTCCTGAGTTTGAACTAGAGAAATGGGCAGAAAGAAACACAGGTGATCTTTCAGCTTTAGAGCGTATTGGAAAATCTGCTAGGGAAAGGGGACATCTTTCAAGGCAAGAGTTTCTTAGCATATGTGCAGAGAAGTCACCTAGATCAAAGCCGCGTTGCGCCAGCAATTCTACTGAACTGATCGAAGAGGTTACAAGAATTGCGATGAGCTCGAAGCTCGAGGAATTGCATATAAGATCTCTAATGATGCTCACGGGCGTCAGTTGGCCGACGGCGTCATATATTCTTCATTTTTGCCACAGTAGTAAGTACCCGATTCTTGATTTTCGTGCGCTCTGGTCACTTTCGATACCCAAAGCTCCTGTGTATACATATGAGTTTTGGGGGAAATATGTCGAAATCTGCAGGGATTTGGCGAAACGCAATAAATTGTCTATGAGGCAAGTAGACGCTGCGCTCTGGCAATACTCGAAAGAAAGACAAAAGTAGGGTTGCGTCGGCGCCGAACCATTCAAATCCTGACTGGGGTATTATTGGGTCAGATCGTTTACAAATTCACCCATCAGAATTAAACCTAAAACCGGTGGCTTGATCACGGCAGGAACATTGCCGCAGCAACACCCAATCCAAGGCATAAACTATCAGCTTTAAAACTCGAAATATCACAATGATGACCATGCCAAAGCCACGCATACCCCCGCCACCTCGACCAGGCTGGAATTACGATACCTACTTCCTGGCGCAGTTGGCTAAGGCCAAGGAAAAAAGAGGTCGCGGTGATGGGGTGCGCTTAGTTGCTCTTAAGGAGTCAGCTAATCAGCCAAGATCAGGTAATGGCAGCCGTGGAATAAGTCTACGGGGCCGCAGTCAGTTACTGGTAAGGCTAAAGCCTCTCAGAACGCATTTAAGGGGGGTGGCGGCAAAGACTTCTGGAAATGTCAGCGCTGTTGCGGGAGCAGGATGATTGCCTAAAACAACTAAAATAACGTAGCAATTGAATTGCCTGTGAGTGTTAACGTACAGATTACTGATGGCTGCTGTGATACGTTTTATCGGCCTTGGTAATCTACATTTACTTTAAAGCGATGACTTTGCTTTTTGCGAAGGGGGTTATGTTTCGACAATACGCGAGCAAGCGTTGCAAGCCATGGTTGCATTGGTAGCTACGGATAGTGATGGGCAGCAAGTGATGAAAGAGGCGAAATCAGATTTTCGTAAGAAGAAGAATGACCTTCAGTGAATAGCAAACAGTGATAGAACACTATCGTGCATAAATGGGAGAGAAATCTAGTTCCCGAGTTGGGCGCGCGCACCTTAGCGCCATATTGCATAGATCGCCCCCCTTTTTTTTGGAAACAAAATAAGATGAATTGTTTTTAATAATTTCCTTTATTTTTTAGGTCTTTAAATGAAAAAGTTAGCATTCTTAGCCCTTTTAACTATGTTTTTTGCTTATTCTCTTTTTCAATCAAACGCGAGTGCTGACTCAATCACTTACGCATTAGATGCCAAATATTCTGTTGCAACTGGATCAATAGTTAGCATTCCATCGGTTGGCAATGTTTCGTTTTCACTTTTGCCCGACGGGTCTATTGATGTTGTGACTAGTTTCATCGGTAACGACATTAAAATAATTGACTTTGGTATTGATGCTATCAAAGATGATAATCCCATTATCAAATCAAAACCGTATATGGTTTCGCCCGGCCTATCGTTTTCTAACCATATGGGGCTATTTAACAATGTAATACAGCTTTCAGAATGGCCTCCAAAGGCATCTTTTGTTGAGGCCGTTTTTGGATTTAACCAGCACTACACGTCTGTAAATCAATTCTTAACCCGTCACGATAATTCACCCGTATATGCCCTCGGCTATGATGGTGGTGCTTACACATTGTATGGAACTGCAGTGCCTATCCCATCTGGTATTCTAATGTTCGCATCTGGCTTACTAGCAATGGGAGCTTTCCGAATGGGCAGAAAGCCCCAGTGAGTTTTATACCTTTGCCTGGGTCAATATGTGCATATTTGGCAATGTGTTATGGCTGTAGATAGCCAGTCGCTACTCGAAGCTTTAGATGTAATGGTTCGTAGCGAATAAACCCTTTTTGATGGTAGCCCGTTCAAGTTTTCTGAAAAATCAACTCGTTATCCACTATTGAGAGGTAAGTATGAGCAAAAATAGAACCCTAATGGCCGGCCTGCTGCTTAGCCTCACTTCTATAACTACAGAGGCCTCATTAACTGTTGGTTATGCCGACGGCAAAAGTGTCGTTTATAGTAGTTTAGGCAACATCACTTGGACTGGAGATGCCAATTTGCTGGGTACTCTTCAAAACAAATTGGGGTATGAGGTAGTGGTGAATTCTATCATCGCCGTTAGTCCGGTCATCATTGATATGCCGAATATCTTTGATACACCTGCCAATAGTGGCAAGCACACCGTCTCAAGTTTAGATTTTGATAGCAATAGACTTGGAGCAGTCAGCTGGTTTGGTGCCAAAGCGTTCGCGAGCTATTTAAATGCCATCAACTATGCGGGTTCCAATCGATGGGCGTTGCCCAGCGCTGGTAGTACCCCACAATCTGGAATGAACCCACCCGGTAGCCAATTTGCGGAACTGTTCTATAACGAGCTAGGCGGCACTGCTCTTAATCCTATTCCAAATACCGCCAACTTCACTAATGAGCAAACCTACTTCTACTGGTTAGCTACAGAGAATGCACCTTATCCCAGCAACGCATGGTACTTCGCTACCAGCACTGGCTACCAAGGCAGTTTCGCCACTAAGGACTTCCCGTTATATGCTTGGGTAGTGAGCCCGGGCAATCTTACTTCCGTGCCACTGTCTGGCGCTGCGTGGTTGTTTAGCGCGTGGATAGGTTTAATGGTGCTAAGCATGCGCTATAAGCCAAAAGCATCGATAATAATTCATTAGAACAAGGCGTAAATTTAGGCGCACTAGTCAAACAACTTGAGGCTAAATCAACTCAAAATGAAACTACTTGAAACTGCGTGCATATAAGGAATACACTGAAGTTTCACGTTGTTTCAATTCGTTGGTGATGCACTTTTAATGCGATGGTCGTGCGTTCGAATCGCACACGACCCACCACTGAATAAGTTTTAAATTCAAAGGCTTGCAAGGAAGTATGGCCTTAGTAACTGTGTACTAAAAACCATCGACTACAGTGATTTTATAGGTAGTCGTGTTTTTAACCTCAAATTGAGGAAACACAGATGCTAAATTTTCATATCATCAAGATTGATCTCAAAAACGGCGAAACCCGTTATCGCACCATTCTTACCAAATCTGGTAAGGGCATCAAAACCAAAACTTTCAGACGTAAGCAAGACGCCCGGACATGGGGTACTCGTTCTGTTCTTGAGCACCAAGAATACGACGCTAAAGGCATACGTCCATGCACTATCCCTTTTGACCGTCTCGCGGATGAATACATGGCTTGGTGGACAGGAAAAGATCATGACCGCGCCCGATTGGTAAAATGGTGGGTTGATCAATTCGGCAAAACCCTTTTGCCAGACATTACGCCCGACGAAATCCGATTTAAACTCAAACCTAAACGTTCGCAAGCGGCAGCCACCTATAACCGTTATCTGGCCGTTCTATCCTCCATTATGGATTTTGCCACCCGGCAGCAAGAGGACGATACCGTTTCCGACCAATACATCGACGAAAACCCCTGTAAAAAAGTCCGATCCCAAACTTTGGATAATAAAGTTGTCCGCTACCTGTCGGACGAGGAAAAGCCACGCTTAATCCGGGCCGCACAAACCATTGGTGGAAAATTTTATTTGAAAGTGCTTATGGCGCTGACCACTGGTATGCGTAAAGGCGAGTTGGATAAATTACGCTGGTGCGACATTGACTTCGACAAAGGTTTGGCACTGCTGGCGGACACCAAAAACGGACAGCCTCGGCACACGCCAATCCCCGATGTGACCTTGGAAGAAATGCGAAAGCACCGTGAAATCGGGAGTGGGCTTTTGTTTCCCTCGACCACTGATCCCAATAAGCCATTCGATTACAAAAAACAGTGGGCCAATTGCTTGAAGGCCGCCAATATCCAAAGCTTTCGTTGGCATGATTTACGCCACGATACGGCCTCAACGCTGGCGAGAGATGGGCGAACACTGAAAGAAATTGCCGAGATATTGGGACATAAAAGCTTGATTAGTACTGATCGCTATGCTCATCTTTGTACCGAGCACAAAAGTCAAATTCTGAACGACACAATGAATCGGGTTCTCGGTCTCTAACCCCGATAATTATCATTCGGTAGTCATTGGTTGTTTAAGCGACCAATGACTTACTGCTTTGTCTGGGTCTCACTTCGGCCAAAAGCCGACCGTCGGGGTCACTATCCAAAATCAATAGTTAAGGCAACCTGTGACCCTGTTGAATGTCCGGTATTCGGCGAGCAAGTTGACATTATCACCGCGTCACTACGATCCATCCGAGATATTCGAAGCGTTCCACTCATTTTTGGCTACGACGCAAGCAAGCTGTCATCCGCTGGTGAGTCGTTTGATGCTTCCCCAGGCCAGCCAGCCAAATAGTAGTGCTTCGCTGAAGCGTTGCACCGCTCCGCGTACACCAAACAGCTCTTGAACGGTCATTAACAGTAAGCCCGTCCACACCAATAGTCCGGACAGCTGAATTGCCATGGCCAATCGGTAGTTATCGCGTCTGGCTATCCCAAATAGTAATAATCCCAAACCGCCACCGGCGTATTCAAGCCCGCCAAACGCATTGTGAACCATTTGACGCCATGAACCCCATAGCGGCGCTCCCGGATCACACGGAAAAAAAC
>Ga0123390_1026095_pt1 | contig 11078 bp, 8 predicted proteins | sample T3HHNO3metaT_FD_89918 | JGI IMG/M metagenome (GOLD analysis project Ga0123390, IMG submission 89918) | Methane-oxidizing artificial microbial communities from Washington, USA to study methane cycling - T3-HHNO3 metaT (Metagenome... | ecosystem: Engineered > Modeled > Simulated communities... | reverse complement strand
CGTTGATGCAGATTGTCAGCCGACACTGCGCGCGTCTGACTGGCCAGTCTTCGGACGGGCGCCAGGCCCAAGTTGACCAGGGAGAATCCGCCTAGCGATACAACGACGGCCCCACCGATGGCTGCGACCAGCAAGGTAAGAGCAAGTCGGTGCAACAACTGGTTGTCGGTTTGGATATCCAGCGACAGCTGAACGCGCAAGTTCTTTGAGGGAGTCTGGTCCGTAGTCTGTGCTACTTCGAACTGCCGTTGGCGCCATACCGTCTTCGCATTCTGGTTGCGGGTGTGGGCGTAGAGAACAATCCCGTCCGCCCGCGCGACTTCGAGCGACAGATCTCCGTGCCCAACAAGGAAGTCATCGAGTTTGTGCGCAAGGTCTTCCGAATCCCCATGCTCCTTGCCATCCACTAGCAAGTGCCGAATGACGTTTTCCTTTTGCGCCAGCGTTTCCTCTTGCCGATCACGAAAGTTGAACTCGGTCACCAGATACACCGCCAGACAGACCACCCCGAGTCCGGCAAAGCTCTGCAGCGCCAGCCACCAAGACAACCGCTGGCGCAATGAGCGATGTTGGGCCAGCTCCTTCATCCGTTGCGGTCCTCCATCACGTATCCCATGCCGCGAATGGTGTGGAGCAGCGCAGTGTCAAACGGAACATCGATCTTGGTACGGAGGCGCCGGATCGCGACTTCCACTACGCTGGTATCGCTGTCGAAATTCATGTCCCACACCTGCTCAGCGATCTCAGTGCGAGAAAGCACTTCGCCTTTTCTTCTCAGAAACAGAGTCAGCAGCAGAAACTCCTTCGCAGTCAACTCCAAGCGCTGGCCACACCGGGACGCTTTGCGCCGTACCAGGTCTAATTCCAGGTCGCCCAACCGCAGTTGCGTGGGCTCTGCGGCATCCCGCGCGCCATGGGTCCGCCGCAGCAGCACCTGGATGCGGGCGCTCAGTTCGGAAAACGCAAAGGGCTTGACCAGATAGTCGTCGGCACCCGTCTTGAGTCCCAATACCCGATCCTCGACGCTGACCCTTGCTGTCAACATCAAGACCGGAGTCTGCTTGGTCTTGCGAAAGGCCGTTAGAAGGCTGAAGCCGTCGATCCCTGGGAGCATCGCGTCCAAGACCAGCAGATCGTGCACGCCTTCCAGAGCCATGTGAAGGCCATCCACCCCATTGTGTGCAACGTCCACCACGTAGCCGACCTCTCCCAGGCCCTTGCGCAGGTACTCGGCCAGCTTGACTTCGTCTTCGATGAGCAAAATTTTCATGCTGCCATTCTCGAAGAATCCGGCCTGTTCGTAGTTTACGAATTTGTTATCTGGCTGTTGGCGCCGTGTCGCGCGCGGATTTTTACAGTGTCTCCGTGTCGAAAGGCATAGTCCCGGCAGATCGCCGAGGGCTAACTGATATCAAGGGACAACACCATGACTGTTCGCAAACCCCTCGCCCTCACTCTGATCGCCTTCACAATTGCGGCTCCAGGATTTTCATCTGCCTCGTCGCTGTACCATCCTGCTGGTGGCGAAGTGGGCATGACCACACATCCCGACCACATGCAAAGCGCAATGTCCCGTGGCGATGTGCTTCAGGCTGTCGAAGTAGCGCGCAAGGATGGCACGCTGGCAGTCCTTTCGCGCGGGGGTGCGCTGCCAGTCAAAGCAACAGGCTCAACAAAGACGCGTGAGCAGGTCCAACAGGAATTTCTCAACATGTCGGCAGCTGAAAAGAAGGCGCTTCTGGACATGAACGGCGGCGCTCGCTGATTTCCCAACCCAGTGCCCTTCAGCGGCCATCCAAGCCTCAGTACGCCCTTCATGACGCATGCTAGACTTCAAAAATGCGCCGCTTGATCGCCGTTCTTATGCTTGCATTGCTTCCGTTCCAGTTCAGCTGGTCTGCGGTGGCTGCTTATTGCATGCATGAGAGCTCAACCTCGCAGTCGCAGCATTTGGGGCATCACGAACACCAGCATGAAGCCAAAGGCGGGAATGGTCAGGCCGAAAAGTCCAGCCAGGGTGCAGGTGCATTTGATGTTGACTGTTCAGTTTGCCATGGCGCGGGTATCGGGGCCTTGAGCTGGTCAGATGCAAAGCCAGCCTTTTCCCATGACAGCCGTGTGGAGTCTTCCCCAGGCCAGCGCCTGCTGGCTGTAGCGCCCACGCCCCCTGACCGCCCTCAGTGGTCCGTCCTCGCCTGATCGGCGGGGGCATCTCACTTTTCTTTTTCAGTCTTGTCCGCCATCGCGGCCGAAGCAGTTGCGTGTGTTGCAGCTGGAGTGACTGACGAGTTGCCAGGCAGCTGCACGGTTGCCAGTCCGCCGATTCCCTCGTGTTTTGAAATCACTGGAGAATCGGATGTTCAAGGGTACTTACCTTCAAGAGATGCCGCACGCATGGCGCGGCGGTAGAAAGATCAAGCTCGCGGCAGGCGCCGCAGCTATATGGCTGAGCGCCTCGGGCGGTGCCTTTTCCCAGGGCCTGCCACCAGGGCCAGCCGTTGGCGAACGAGCACCTCAGTCTGCTGCAGCGGCCGCAGCTGAGCCTTTGTCGCTGGCCAAGGCCATCGAACTGGCCCTGGAGGGAAATCCGGAGGTGGCTGCGGCAAAGCGCCAATGGGAGGCAACCGAAGGACAGGTTCTTCAAGGACGCTCGCGCCCCAATCCAGAGCTCGCGTACTCGCTGGAAGACACACGCTCCAAAACACGTACGCAAAGCTGGCAACTCAATCTTCCCTTGGAATTGGGCGGAAAGCGTGCAGCACGCACCAAGGCGGCCGAAAAAACGCGCGAGCAAGCACAGGCCCAACTCGCCGAGCTGCAAGCCACCGTGCGGGCCAATGTCGCTGCCGCTTACTTTGATGTTCTGACTGCGCAGGAACGATTGGTACTAGCCAGAGACAGCGCAGCGCTGGCCAAATCTTCAACGGATACCGTCTCAAAGCGTGTAGCCGCTGGCAAAGTGTCCCCAGTGGAAGAGTCCAAGGCCCGGGTTGCCGAAGCCGGCGTTCGCGTCGAACTCGCCCAGGCCGCAAGCGAACAACGCAATGCACTGTCTCGCCTTTTCGCGCTGTTGGGACGGATCGATGCGCCTTACACCGTCCTGGAGGGCAAGGCCGAGAACCTGCCCTCGGTCCCGAGCCTCGTCGATCTCCAGCCCCTGATTGCTTCTTCGCCAGGCGTGGTACTTGCGCGAATCGAGGTGGATCGGCGCAAGGCCTTGACCGACCTGGAACAAAGCAAACGCGTCCCCGATGTCACCGTCAGCGTCGGCATGCAGCGCAGCAACGAGACGCAGCGCAACGTCCTTCTTTTCGGGGTCTCTGTGCCTCTTCCCGTCTTCGACCGCAACCAAGGCAACCTCCTGGAGGCGCTGAAACTTGAGGACAAGGCCCGCGATGAGCTGCAAGCAGCCACTGTGCGCCTGCACAGCGAAGTGGCGCAGGCACGAGAGCGCCTTTCCACGATCACCGCAGAGGTTCAGTCACTGCAGCAGGAAGTTCTGCCTGGTGCGAAGTCGGCCTATGACGCCGCCACCATTGGTTTCGAGAACGGTAAGTTCAATTTCCTGGAAGTGCTCGATGCCCAACGCACTTACTTCACAGCCAAATCCCAGTACCTCAAAGCCCTTGGCGAAGCACACCGTGCAGCGGCTGATATCGACCGCCTGCTCGGGGCCAGCATGGTTACCGGCCTGATCGCAACGCAACACTGAGCATGACCATGAACTCCAGCAAATCCACCATCAGTAAAAAACACCTGATCGCCATTGCAGTAGTCCTCGCAATAGGGGTCGGCGCGGGAACCTTCATCTTGCAAGGTGGCGGCAAGCCCAAAGCCGCAGCCACCGAGGACGATGGCCACGGGCACGGCGGCCATACCGAGGCCAAGGGACACGGCGACGGCGAGCACCATGGCAAGGGTAGCGAAAAGGGCCACGACGATGACAAGGGGCATGCCGATGGTGAACACCATGAAAAGAGCGAAGCCAAGGGACCACATGGCGGTACCGTGTTCAAGGAAGGCGACTTCAGCTTGGAAGCATTGTTGTCTGAAGACGGTGGCGAGCCTCGACTGCGAATCTGGCTGTCCGACAAAGATAAACCGCGGCCCCTGAATGCTGCAACGGTCACGGCAACTGTGACCCGCCCGACAGATGAAAAGCAGAAACTGACGTTTGCCGCTGAAAAAGACAGTCTTGTCAGCCGAGAGATCGTTGCTGAACCCCATGCGTTCGACATCGAGATCATTGCGCAGACTGCCACAGAGCCTTTCATGTTCGTGATGAGCAAGGAAGAAGGAAAGATCGAACTGACCGATGCCCAGATAAAGGCTGCATCCATCAGCCTGGACGCTGCGGTGAAAGCCAACATCAAGACGGCGTTGCTCCTTCCCGGGGAGATACGCTTGAACGAAGACCGCACGTCTCACGTTGTTCCCCGGCTTGCGGGAGTCGTGGAAAGCGTCAATGCCAGCTTGGGCCAAGTGGTCAAGAAAGGGCAAGTTTTGGCGGTGATCGCGAGCCCGACTGCTTCCGAGCAACGCAGCGAGCTGCAGACGGCCCAAAAGCGCTTAACGCTGGCAAAGACCACCTACGAGCGAGAAAAAAAGCTGTGGGAGCAGAAGGTCTCTGCCGAGCAGGACTACCTGCAGGCCAAGCAGGCCTTGAGCGAAGCAGAGGTCGCAGTAGCCAACGCCAATCAGAAACTGAGCGCGATGGGCCTGTCCGCCTCGTCGGTAGCAGGACTGAACCGTATCGAGTTGCGAGCGCCCTTTGATGGCATTGTCATCGAGAAGCACCTTAGTCTCGGCGAAGCCGTGAAGGAAGATGCTGCGGTTTTCACCATCTCGGACCTTTCCCAAGTGTGGGCTGAGATCAATGTTCCTGCGAAAGATCTGCCATCGGTTCGTGTGGGCGAAAAGGTCACGATCAAGGCCACCGCCTTTGACGCCTCCGCTACAGGCACTGTCGCTTTTGTAGGAGCGCTCATTGGCGAGCAAACCCGCACGGCAAAAGCCCGCGTGGTTCTTGACAACCCCAAGGGCGCTTGGCGTCCCGGCCTGTTTGTCAATGTTGAGGTGGTGTCCGAAGAAACGGCAGCGCCTGTAACCATCTCGGCCGACGCCGTCCAAAACGTCGGGGAAAAGCCGGTGGTCTTCCTCAAGGTTGATGGAGGCTTTATCGCTCAACCCGTGAAGCTGGGCCGAAGCGATGGCAAGCGGGTCGAAGTCCTCTCGGGTCTCAAAGCCGGTATGCCCTACGCCTCGACCGGCAGCTTCGTCGTGAAGTCTGAACTCGGCAAGGGATCTGCCGAACACACGCACTGATCGCGGAGCGCATACATGTTTGAAAAACTCATTCGATTCTCGATCGAACAGCGATGGTTGGTGCTTCTAGCGGCCCTGGGCATGGCGGCGCTTGGCGTCTTCAGCTACCAAAAGCTGCCTATCGATGCGGTCCCTGACATCACGAACGTCCAGGTTCAGATCAACACCCAGGCCGCAGGCTACTCGCCTTTGGAGACTGAGCAGCGGGTTACATACCCCATTGAGACGGTCATGGCTGGCCTGCCAAACCTGGAGCAGACCAGGTCGCTTTCGCGGTACGGTCTGTCGCAGGTGACCGTCATTTTTAAAGACGGAACCGACATCTATTTTGCTCGCCAGCTCGTCAACGAGCGCATCCAGGAGGCGCGCGACAAGCTGCCTGCCGGCATCACGCCAGCGCTGGGGCCCATCTCGACCGGCCTGGGCGAAATCTATCTCTGGACTGTCGAAACCAAGGACGGGGCGAAGAAGCCCGACGGCTCGCCCTATACCGCGACAGACCTGCGCGAGATTCAGGACTGGATCATCAAGCCACAGCTGCGAAATGTTCCTGGCGTGACCGAGATCAATTCCATTGGCGGCTTTGCCAAGGAATACCAGATCGCGCCCATCCCTGAACGCCTGGCTTCTCTCGGCGTGACACTGCAGGATGTGGTCACTGCGCTGGACCGCAACAACGGCAATGTGGGCGCGGGCTATATCGAAAAGCGTGGCGAGCAGTATCTGATTCGTGCACCTGGTCAGGTGAAGTCGCTGGAAGACATCGGTAACGTGATCCTCAGCAGCGCCAACGGTGTTCCTGTGCGCGTTCGCGACGTGGCAGAAGTTGGCCTTGGCCGGGAACTGCGCACAGGTGCTGCAACAGACAACGGACGCGAAGTGGTCCTCGGCACGGTGTTCATGCTGATCGGCGAGAACAGCCGGACTGTCTCGCAGGCGGTGGACAAGAAGATGTTGGAAGTCAACAAGAGCCTCCCAGAGGGGGTGCACGCGGTGACTGTCTACGACCGTACCGTGCTTGTTGACAAAGCCATCAGTACGGTGAAGAAGAACCTGCTGGAAGGCGCGGTTCTGGTGATCGTGATCCTGTTCCTCTTTCTGGGCAACATCCGTGCCGCCATCATCACGGCAATGGTCATCCCCTTGTCGATGCTTTTTACCTTCACGGGTATGGTTCAGTACAAGGTGAGCGCCAACCTGATGAGCCTGGGAGCGTTGGACTTCGGCATCATCATCGACGGAGCGGTGGTGATCGTTGAGAACTGCGTACGGAGACTTGCCCATGCACAAGCGCACCACGGTCGGCCACTGACGCGGGCTGAGCGCTTCCATGAGGTGTTTTTGGCATCCCAGGAGTCAAGGCGTCCATTGCTGTTCGGACAGCTCATCATCATGGTGGTGTACCTGCCCATCTTCGCGCTGACAGGCGTTGAAGGGAAGATGTTCCACCCCATGGCATTCACGGTGGTCGCGGCACTGCTGGGCGCCATGGTTCTGTCGGTGACATTCATCCCCGCAGCGGTGGCCCTGTTCATCGGCAATCGGGTCAGCGAGAAGGAAAACTTCCTGCTGGGCCATGCCAAGCGCTTGTATGGTCCACTGCTCGACCGTGTCATGGCCGCCAAGGCGGTCGTACTGACCGCAGCTGCAGTTGCGGTGATCTTGTGCGGGTTGATCGCCACGCGTATGGGCAGCGAGTTTGTACCCAATCTCAATGAAGGCGACTTTGCGATCCAGGCGCTGCGCATCCCAGGCACCAGCCTTTCCCAGTCAGTCCAAATGCAGCAGCAAATTGAAAGGACCTTGAAAGAGAAATTCCCCGAGATCGAGCGCATCTTCGCCAGAACCGGTACTGCGGAGATTGCCTCGGACCCCATGCCGCCGAACATTTCGGACGGGTACATCATGCTCAAGCCAATGGCCGAATGGCCCGAACCTCGAAAAACCCGCGACGAATTACTCGCGGCGATTCAGGAAGTCATCGGGAAAATCCCGGGCAACAACTATGAGTTCTCCCAGCCCATTCAGCTGCGCTTTAACGAGCTGATCTCCGGGGTGCGCAGTGACGTAGCCGTGAAGATCTTCGGTGACGACATGGATGTCCTGAACAAGTCCGCAGAAGAAGTCTCCGCAATGCTGCAGAAGATTCAGGGCTCCTCTGAGGTGAAGGTTGAGCAGACGACGGGGCTTCCGATGCTCACCGTGAACATCGACCGCCAGAAGGCTGCTCGCTATGGTCTGAACGTTGCCGACATTCAAGACACCGTGGCCACCGCTATCGGTGGACGCGAGGCCGGCACTATGTTCGAGGGCGACCGCAGATTCGACATCCTGGTTCGTCTGCCTGAATCCCTGCGCAACGATCTCGAAGGGATGAAGCGCCTTCCTATCCCGCTGCCGCGTTCTGCCAATGGGACAGAGGCCAAAACGAACTTCATCCCGCTGGGCGAGGTAGCAACATTCGAGCTTGCTCCTGGCCCCAACCAGGTGAGCCGAGAAAACGGCAAGCGCCGCATCGTCGTGAGCACCAACGTGCGCGGGCGCGATGTGGGCTCTTTCGTCGCAGAGGCTGAGAAAGGCCTGGCCCAGATCAAGATTCCTACCGGCTATTGGACGAGCTGGGGCGGAACCTTCGAGAACTTGCAGTCGGCCACGCAGCGCCTGCAGATCGTCGTGCCGGTGTCCCTGCTGCTGGTTTTCGTGCTGCTGTTCGCTATGTTCGGCAACGTCAAGGATGGTCTGCTGGTCTTCACTGGCATCCCATTCGCTTTGACGGGGGGCATCCTGGCGCTTTGGCTTCGCGACATTCCGATGTCTATCTCTGCGGCTGTCGGCTTCATCGCGCTTTCTGGGGTGGCCGTGCTCAATGGTCTGGTGATGATTTCGTACATCCGCAGCTTGAGGGAAGGCGGTGTTGGTCTTGACGAAGCAATCCGTGACGGCGCGCTCACCCGGCTACGGCCGGTTCTGATGACTGCCCTGGTGGCCTCGCTGGGCTTCATTCCAATGGCCATTGCGACAGGCACCGGCGCTGAAGTCCAGCGTCCCCTGGCCACCGTGGTGATCGGCGGAATTCTCTCGTCCACGCTGCTCACGCTTCTCGTGCTGCCGATTCTTTACCGTCTGGCCCACCGGCCCGATGAGGAAGATGAGGACGTGTCCGCTGAGCCCTCGCATCCCCCAGACGTGTCCGCGTCCGCGTAGTTGAAACGGTCCCGCTCGCTGATCGTGGGGCCGTCCCTTTTCTCCACCCCCAAAGGAACTGTCATGAAACTCTCCCAACTCATTCTCGCAGTGGCGGTGTCGGCCTGCGGCACGGCGTTCGCTGCTGACAACCATGGTCACGACATCAAACCGATGCACGGTGGTGCTGTCGCCGAAGCCAAGGAGGTCGAGTACGAACTCGTCGCCAGCGCCGACAAGCTGCAGCTCTATATGCGCGACCATGGAAAGCCAGTTGCCGTGGCGGGAATGACCGCCAAGGTCACGCTGCTGGCAGGCAGCGAGAAACAGGATGTCCAGCTCCAAGCCGGTGACGGCAAGCTGGAAGCCGCGGGCAGCTTCAAAGTCCCCGCCGGTACCAAAGCCGTCGTCGCTGTCTCGAAGGCCGGCAAGTCGGTTGCCTCTGTTCGTTTCACGCTGAAGTAATACGAAGCCTGGCTGGGGGGATCGCCCTCGCGACGCCCCAGTGTTGATCCACTTTCAGCAGTCCGTTCACGTCAAAGAAACTGACTACATAGTTGCGAGTTCGGTCAGCCCATCGGCAATATGCCTTTGCTGGATGCAAAAAGGAGCGATCCATGTCAATGCAGGCGGCACAGGTCGCGCCTTTTGCCAAACTGTTCTGGATTTGGATCGGCTTGTTGACCTCCGTGTTTGTGTTTTGGAGGCTGCGGCGTATCTGGCTCAAACGCCACCCGCCAATGGCGGTGAGAGTCAAGTACAGCCGACGCTTGGCCAAGAGACTGAGGGATCGACAGGCAATGCGTTTGAAATACCGAAATACACCGAAATCGCGGCACCGCCAGATGCAATCCAAGGAGGCAGACCGTGGGTAAAAGTGCCGGAGTCGCTGACAAACCTGCAGTCGCTGATCAACAACCTCCACAGCAAAGAATCAGATCCATGACAAAAATTCCTCCACATTCAGGCACCCGCCGCCTCTGCGTGATCCTGACTTCTGCGCTGGTTGCTAGCTTGCTGGCGGGTTGTGCCACCCCTACTGGGGCCGATCCTTCCGCAGAAGCGCCATACTGTTACAAAGCCAGGAAGGGCCGAGTAATCGCATGCACTCGGGTGCCCGCCCCCAGCCTGAATGCCGACGCTCAGGCGAAGCGCTTTACTCCCGATCCGAATGCGCTCACCGTCTACGTCGTACGGCGCAACTGGGGAGATGGCGGGCGGTTTGTGAAGATCAGCGCGGATAACGAAATCGCCGCCGAGACTCTCCCCAACACGATGGTGCGCTTCAAGTTGAAGCCAGGAACGCATACGTTCACCTTGGATTTCGAAGGAGAGCGTCAAGTCGCAACCGTGGATGGCAAAGCTGGTGACCTACGATTTCTTCGGATCGATGGAACGGTTTGGGCATGGAAGAGCACGTTTGTATGGGCGACTGACGGCGAGGATGCTATTCGGGAAAGGGCTTACAAGGCTCGCCTGGTCGCCGACCTGACGGTCAAGTGACCTCGGGGGAGCAGACAAAAAATCCCTGGGGTTCAGTGAACGTGTTGATGGTGCACGTCAGGAGCATGGGGATGAGCGTGGGTCATAGGTTCATGGGTGTGCTTGTGACTGTGGCTGCCCTTTGGCATCACAAAGTGCACATGTGAATGGTGCCCATCGTCGTGCCGGTGGGCATGCTCATGCTCAAGCACTTCGTGTGTGTGCTCGTGACCATGGCTTTCCGCCAAGTGCAGTACCACTCCCGCCAGCATCAATACCCCGCCCAGCAGCATCAACCATCCCGCAGAGCGGTCCCCGAAACCGAAGGCCACGGCAGCACCGATGAAGGGCGCGAAAGCAAACACCGAGCCTGTGCGCGCCGCGCCAAACGCCCGCTGGGCAAGAAGGTAAAAGCGCAGACTCAGGCCGTAGCCAGTGGCTCCCACGGCGAGAAGTCCTAGTGCTGCGGATAACGAAGGCCAAGGCTCCCCAGTCGAAACCGCCAATGCAGCCGTCACTGCGGCTCCCAAGGTAGCCTTGGCCATCACCACCTGGCTGGGGTCGCGCTCAGCCAGTCCACGGGACAAGGTGTTGTCCACCCCCCAGGCGACGGTGGCCAGCAACACGGCAAGCAACCCCATCAGCTGAACTCCTCCCTGTAGGCCCTGGTCCAGAACGAGCGCCATTCCTCCTGCGAGCAGCAAGAGCATGGCGGCCCACACGCGGCGGTCCATGGTTTCACTGTACAGCCACCATGCCAGCGTCGCGGTGAACAACGCCTCCAACGTGAGCATGAGCGATGCGCTGGCCCCGCTCGTATGCTGCAGCCCCCAGGCCAGGGCCACCGGCCCCAGCGCCGCGCCAAAGCCAGCCATCGCCAGAAGGCTCGGAATGTCGGACCTCTGCACCCGCGCTTCGTGCGCAGCAGTCCGCAGCGACAGGGCCCCGATCAGCGCTGCTCCGGCATACAGCAGCGCTGCTGTCGTGAAGGCACCCAAGCCAGCGCCCAACTTTTGCACCAAAGGCGTACTGATGCCGAACAAAGCTGCTGCCACCAGTGCAAACAGGCCGCCGCACAGGGCTGGATG
>Ga0123390_1043019_pt1 | contig 11187 bp, 5 predicted proteins | sample T3HHNO3metaT_FD_89918 | JGI IMG/M metagenome (GOLD analysis project Ga0123390, IMG submission 89918) | Methane-oxidizing artificial microbial communities from Washington, USA to study methane cycling - T3-HHNO3 metaT (Metagenome... | ecosystem: Engineered > Modeled > Simulated communities... | reverse complement strand
TGAAAACTTTACGGTAAATGGCTATCTCAAATATAAAGTATGAATCGTATAGCGAAGGTTTTTGAGTAACTATTTTTGAGAGGCTTTAGAGTAATTTTATCATTGGCCTTACCTTAATCAAGAATCGAAGAGGTTTATTTGTAAAAGAACAGTATATAGTTTGTTTTATTGCCAAATTGTGCAGGCTGTCTAACAGTTTTTCAAAAAAAAGATTGTAGTAATCTGAAAATAATATACTGTGAATTATTTGTTTTTTATCAAATATAGAACCCCTCTGGATGCATTAATGGCTTTATGCATCCAGATAGGGAACTATTATATTGGGCAATACATATTCCCGGATAATTTCAATGATAATGTAATATTTATGAATATTTCATCATTTTGTAAATAATAATATCCATTTAGAGATTTCTTCGGATTTAATTCTATTTACACTCTTACCTCATTTTTACAATTATTCTCCGGAAAAAGGAAATTATGGATTTCAAGTTTTCACAGATATAAATAATACCGAAGATCAAACTTATTATAAGTGATACAAAATTATAGTTGTTTTTTCCTTGCATTAACTGACAGGAAATTTCAAACACAAAGAAAATAAAAAATGTACTGCAGAGACGCCCGGTTTCACTCTTTCTTATTTTTTTTCAGTTAAAAGATGAGTGTGACTTTTTATACAGCCAGACATTAGGAAGTATTGCAGGTACTTTTTCAGCCCAGCGAGAGTATTTAAAACCAAACGTACTTTTTAATTGCCTTTCTTTTGCCATCATTATTCTTTCAAGATATATAAAATATAAAAGTGCAAAGGCAAAGATGAACCAAAAGTCACCGGTGATGACAATCATTCCAAGCCATATTATAAAATTGCCTAAATACAAAGGATGCCTGACCATCGAATAAGTACCAGAGCTATAATGATTGGATACACCTGTTTTTTTATGTTCATGTCTTGGAATACTGGGAGTGTAACCTACGGTGAGTATTCTAATGGTGCATCCTAGAAGGCTTATTGCCAGGCATAAATATTCAAATAAGCTTTCAAAAGGTGATTGTCTTAAGATTAACCCATTTGGATTTTTTTCAGACTTAAGCAGTAATAAATAACCTATAAGAAGCATAATGTGGGGAAATGTTTTCCCGTATTTAAGCAGCCATATACTTTGTTTCTCGAATTCTTCCTGAAGTGCCATAATTATAAGTATTACAAGAATTGATATAGGAATGTAAGCAAGTGATGATATAGAAATTTGCATTGCTGAAAATTAGTTTGTAAGGCTAGAGTATGTTTTATCTGCCTAATTTTTAAGATAATAATGGTATAAATACATCATCGATATAACGATGCCTGCAATAATTACCAGAATAGCAAAAAATATAGCAAGATCCCGCAATCTTTTCATGGACTTGGAAGTTTTCCTGCTGTAGCGGGAATGACTCTTGTATACCGGCTGTTTTCCTTTTTTCATTTGTAAAATTTTTAAAGTTATACATTCTTGATATAGCTTGTCTTAAAGTAATTTCTCTTATGGCTCTGGACCAATTGGATGGGATTTGGTGAAGAATCATAGTAATAGACGAAAAAAACCTCCATTAGGTGTGTACTGGTACTGTTTTTTTCTGCAATTAATTTGTAATTAGAATTATTTCAATAATTTATTGGTAAAAAAATGATCTGCCGTCTGATACCATGCAATCGTTTCTTTTAGAAAAACCCTGTCCATGGGTATTTCCAATAGACTGTTGTCTTCTTTTTTCCATTTGTAAAACGACTGTCTTTTTTGATCGGATAGGATCATTACTTTATTTCTCTTCATCAGGGCTAGTTTTCGGTATGTTCCCAAAAAAGCACGTTGTTCAAATGAATTCTTTAAGACGTCTTTACCAAAAAAATTGGTCTGATAGCTCCAGTTCATAACGCCAAAAAGAGTAGGAAAGATGTCTATTTGCGAACACAATTTTGGAATATTTTGGTTTTGAGATGCTGGAAGATTTATAATCATGGCTGGAATATGGTAGTTGGCTACATCAATGGCATCTTTTCCTGCACTGCTGGCACAGTGATCACCAATTATGACAAAAATGGTATTTTTATACCATTCTTTTTTGGAAGCTTTTTTAAATAATTCCCGAAGTGCAAAATCAGTATATTTTACGGCTCCTTCACGGCTTGTTCCCGAAGGTATGTCAATTTTTCCTGAGGGATAGGTATAAGGTCTGTGGTTGGAGGTTGTCATGATAAAATTAAAGAATGGAACACCTTCTGTATATTGTTTGTCGGCAACACTTAACATTTTATTGTAGATATCCTCATCGCAAATACCCCAAGCATTTTCAAATGTAATTTTATGGTCCTCAATATTATTTCTGACGGTTCTAATCTGGTCACTTAGCACACTTCCACGTCCACGGTCGTAAATAGTAAAACCATTACCGCCGAAATAGGAATTCATATTGTCAAAATAGCCATCCCCGCCGTAAAAGAAATTACAATCGTATTGTTTTTCCTTAAAAACGCTGGCAACAGTAAAGAGATTTTGGTTTTCAGGTCTTTTTACAATACTTTGCCCAGGGGTTGGAGGGATTGATAATGTCACAGCTTCCATTCCTCGGACAGTTCTTGTCCCGGTGGCAAAAATATTTTCAAAAAAAATGCTTTTTTGAGCCAGACTGTCCATAAAGGGTGTGATATCCTGCTTATTTCCAAATTCTTTAAGAAAACTGGCACTAAGGCTCTCCACCAGGATAAAAACAACATTTCTTTTTGATGATAATTTCAAAGAGTCATTAATCTTTCTATGTATTGAAGGATATTTACCTGTAAAGCTGGCATTTGAATCTGACAGTTTACTGCGAACCAATTTAAAAGCCATGTCATCATCAATTGAAGTATAAAATTCATCATACTTCATTTGATTGTTGCGAAAGGCTGCAAAGAAAGAATAAATTCCCGATTTTGAAATTTCAGAATTATAACGGTTAGCAGACCACTCTGCCTGGGCATTTGAAATGTAAGAAGTAAAGAATGCCATAATAACTACAGTTATGGATAAAAAGGCTATTCTAGTGGAAGGTTTGGCGATAAACTCAAAAGTTTTTCGAAATGATTCCCGCCATTTAAAGATCAAAATGATGATCAAGGAGATTAGAACGGTTCCTCCAATTAAGAGTGGCATCGGATATGACTCTTCGATATTGGCCACTACCTCATGGGTATAGATCAGGTAGTCAACAGCAATAAAATTGAATCTAGTTCTGAATTCGTCCCAAAATGTAATTTCGGCAAAAAAAACTAATACCAATATAAATACGATAAGGAATGTGAAGAACCAGATTAGGATTTTATCAGTATATGTTCCAATCCATTTATTAGGCATAACTGCATAGTATAGCACTGCTGGAAATATAAGAAAGGAAATTGCTCCTATATCATAAAATAGTCCGATAAAAAGTGTTCGAAGCACGTCCAATATCTTCCATGAAACTTCCTGATACTGCCATATAAAAAATAAGAGCCGCAAAAGAAATGAAGCAGATATAAAAAATAAGATTAAATCCCTTATAAGGGCGTATCTTGGTGATAAAAATTGTTTATAAGACATATGATGTATCGTTTTAATTAAAAATTAGAGTTCTATTTGTATGTACTAAAAATTGTACAACAATATTTACTGTCGCTAAAAGACATTGTAAGGCAATTCAAAAAATAGCAATCAGCATACAAGCAACTTTTTTTATTGCTTTTTATTTATAGAGGCCTGGACTTTAAAATAGTGGGAGTGCTTTACATTAGGTCCAAATCACAATTTTTAAAAGCCATTTTTTTTTGAATCTCAATCTGGTAGACGTAGATTAATAATATCATAATCGCATCAGGTATTTAATTTAGTATGCCAACAAAGTTTGTATGATTTTTTTCTGATCGTAAAACTTCGGGTGTGACGTGCCATGCACTTAAACTTTTCTTGTCTTAGTCTAACTCAAATGCATTCTTATGAATCAAAGTGAGCAGAAATTAAAAATAATTAAGCCGCAATATCAAATCATCCTAAAAAAATAAATTCAATCTTATAAGGAAGTTTTCGTAAAGGCAGAATTTCTCTCCAAAAAACAATCAGTACAAATACATGTCAGCCGCCAGATATTGTTATAATGAATCAATGTTTAATTACATCAGTTCATCATACCCAGTATTAGAAATAACAGGAAACCAAGAAAAAAACAGGCTGTCTGGATTGGCGACTCTTTTTCTTCATGAGCCTCAGTCAGCAGTTCTTCTGTTACAAGAAACAGCAAGGCCGCTAAACCAAATGAAAGCAGTAATTCTAATAATTCCTGAGACAGGTGAGAAAGTAAAGTTATTCCTAAGAGCGCTCCAATAAAGAAGGTCAGGCCAAGTCCTGCCAAAATCAAAAAGTTTTCTAACTTTGAAATGCTGCTTTTGCGACAGGCTATCACTACGGCCAGCCCTAAAGAAAATGTTTCCAAACCCAGTGCAACAGAAAGCAGTATTCCTTCCTTCTTGCCAGCGGCAAACCCAATACCAAGCAAAAGCCCATCAATAATTAAATCAATGATTAGAGCACTAAGCAGGCCGAATGGCAGCCGATCTTTATTTTCATTTAGCGCATTTTCTGTTTTTTGGTTTCTTTCTGTAAAATACTTTACAAAAAGCATTAAAACAATCCCCATGCTAAAACCTATTCCAACCTCAATAGGCAGATGATTTTTAACAATATCAGGTAAAAGTTCCACAGCTACTACAGAAAAAACAACACCCGCAGCAAAATGTAAAATGGAACTGCGAATTACACCGCCAGGATTTTTGTAAAGTCCGACAGCCCCTCCAGCGATTATGGTTATTACGGGTAAAAATGCATATCCTAAAACTTCAGAAAGTATTTCCACTACTGTATATTTTATTTAATATTAACATACCTGTTTCCAGTTGCACTAAATTTGCCTTCCAAGCCTGCTGATCATGATTTGTTGCTTTTTGATCAGCTTACGTCCCAGTTGGTTTGATCATCTTTTGTATTTGTCCTTTTACTATTCTCTTAAAGACCGCTTATTTGTCATCTTCATGGTTATTTGTTTAAGATAAAACAGTCTGCAGGACAAATGTTTGTCACTACGGCCACTAGCAAAACTAATGGCAGTATATGACAATTTTGACCAGCGCGGAATTCTGAGCTTATAAAGAACTGTGTATCGGGGTGTTAATCTTCTTCGCCGCTGTTTTTCATTTTCGACAGTAAATCATAAGCGCCATTAATAACTATTTTAAGGTTTTTATAATCAGTCTGTTCATCAAAAATGATTTCAGTATAGTTCAATTCTGAGATTCCTGTTTTAACGTTCATTAATTTAAAACGGTTTACATTACCATGCTTATCTTTTGTCTGGCCATCTGCTACAAAGATATATTTGCTCCCTTCGAATTCCACGACAGCTTTTGAAACTACTGCAGGGACCTGTGAGCTTCCGCTCTCAACGAGGGCTTTCAGATACATCCCCGGCAAGAGATTCTTATCATTCTGATCTAATTTACAGTGGATCTGCACTGTTCTTTCTGCACTGATTTCTCTACCGATTAAAGTTACAGTAGCGGTTCTTTCTTTTGTTTCATTTGCAAGTGTGAACCTTACTTTTTGACCTATTTGAAGTTTTGGAACATCTTTTTCAAATACCGTAAGTTCAGCGTGAAGATTTCCCGTGTCAGCAATTTTAAAGAGAACATCTTCAGAATTTACAAAAGCGCCAATATTTGTATTTACTTGGGTCACATACCCATTTATCGGTGAATATAGTGGAATTGAGCTTTGTATAGTTCCCTTTTCAAGGCTTAAAATATTGACATTCATTAACTGCAGTTTTGATTTAAGCCCTGCAACGCGTGCGCGGACACTCTCATATTCTGATTTGGATTTCTGTAATGTTTTTAACGCATTAACATTTTCTTTCGACAATTGCAGCTGACGATCATAATCCTGTTTCAAATAGTTCAACTGGCTTTTAAGATCGATATAATCCTGCTGAGGCTGTATATAATCAGGGTTTTGCATCATGGCCACGAGCTGGCCTTTGCTTACTTTCATTCCCTGTAACAATGTTGTACTCTTCACAAAGCCTCCAAATGGTGTAGATATGGAAACAAGATTCTGCGGAGGAACATCAAGTATGCCATTTACCTTGGTAGTGCCACTTAACGCTTTTGATTCAATGGAGCCGAGTTCGATAGCTGCTGAATTATATTGCTCTGCGGTAATCTCTACAATGTTTGCCTGTGCTGCAGGTTTTGCCTCAGCTGCAGCAGGCTCTGATTCCTTGGTCTTATCGCCGCATGCTGTAAACAGAGTTACAGCTAAAAATAACATAGATGTTTTATATAGAATATTCATATTTTTTGATTTTATCTTGATAATTGGTTTGTTCCTGAAAGGTATTCCAACAGGGAAATACTCAGGTTGTATTGTAAAATTGCTGACAAATAATTCTCCTGGATTCCGGTGGCGGTCCTTAAATTAAAAAGATTTTCGGCATAACTGATATCACCATTTTTGTATGCGCTTTCACTTTTGTTTAAGAGTAGTTCAGCATTTGGCAAGCCAGATGTTAGATAGTAATCAATACTTGTTTTATTTTTCATGTATTCCTGCGAGGCCTGCTCAAACTGTCCTTTTATCGTTATCTGTTGACTCTCCAGTGTTTTAGAAGCTACCTGAGTATTAATTTCGGCTGCTTTTACTCTTGAACTGTATGAGCCAAAGAAAATTGGTAAAGAGATACCGGCCTGAAACCCCTGAAACCTGTCGCCTGAACGGGCGAGCTCGGTTCCCGAAGCATTAAGAGGAGAGCCTATGAGGGATTGATTAAAATAACCAAAGGTTAGATCGGGCAGTGATTTTGTTTTCTGTACTCTTTTTTGAAGTTTTGCAACCTCGATCTGTTGCTGTATAAATGCCAATGCAGGATTTGAAGATGCAAGTGCAGCATTATCCACAGCTGTATAATCGGAGAGTACTAAAGTTTTATCTGCAATAGCTATACGCTCGCTGCTTCCCAGTAATGCTTGAAGCTGCGAAAGATAAATTTCAATATTTGCCTCGTCCTGTCTTAAAACATTCCGTGTCTCGTTTAGTTGTGTCTCAGCAGTGCTTTGTTCCAAGAGGGTACTTTCCCCTGTTTCGAAGCGCAGTTTTGCTGATTTAAGGAAGCCGGAAAATATACTGTCCTGCTTTCTCAGAAGGGCCTGCCTTGCATACAAATACTGTAAATTTGTATATGTGTTTCTGATACGGTAGATTAGTTCATTTTTAGTGATATTTGTTCTTAACTCACTACTTTTTACCAACGCATTTCCTAATGCTGCATTTGCTCCAAAGACAGTTGGAAAAGGAATAGTCTGGGATACAGCAAAATTTTTATCGTTTTTCACATAGCTGTTGTATTGTCCAAACTGACCTGAAATTTCAGTTTTTGGGATTTCTACAGCGGATTTTTTCAGCTGTTGCTGATAATTAATATCCAATTGAGAGATGAGTACTTCGCGGTTGTTGCGCAATCCCTCTTCGATAGACTGTTCTAAGGTTAAGGTCTTATTTTGTGCTGTCGCAAAATTAGCTGTAAGCACTAAAACAATAATGGCTACTGTTGGATTTATCTTCATAGCTTTTTTATTAAATTTTTCAAACCAGATATAAAGTATTGGCAGGACCAGTAAAGTAAGCAACGTTGCAGTAAATAAACCGCCTATTACTACTGTCGCCAGAGGTTTTTGCACTTCTCCTCCACTACCATGGGATAGAGCCATTGGCAAAAATCCAAGTGAAGCCACAAGGGCTGTCATTACTACGGGCCTTAGCCTGACAGAAGTTCCCTTTATAACGATTTGTTTTAGGTCATCCATACCTTCTCTCTTCAGGAGATTAAATTCGGCAATCAGTACTATACCATTTAATACTGCAACACCAAAAAGAGCGATAAAGCCGACTCCAGCTGAAATACTAAACGGCATGCCTCGCATCCATAAGGCAAATATACCTCCAATGGCTGATAAAGGAATGGCAGTAAATATTAGCAATGCCTGCTTAACGGAACCAAAAGCAAAGAACAATAATAAAAATATCAGCATAAGCGATGCAGGTACAGCAATAGTCAGACGTTCTTTTGCAGCCTGCAGATTTTCAAATGTACCTCCATAAGTAGGATAATAACCTGATTCGAATTTAACCTGTGTGTCTATTTTTTTCTGAATTTCAGCAACAACACTCTCTACATCCCTTCCACGCACATTAAAGCCGACAATAATTCTTCTTTTGGCATCTTCTCTCTGTATCTGGTTTGGACCTTCTTTAAAACTAACATTGGCAAGCTGATCTAAAGGAATCTGATTTCCATTAGGGGCAGTAATAAAGAGGTTTTTTATATCATCGATCGACTGTCGATTTTCTTTTCCAAGTCTTACTACCAGACTGAATCTTTTCTCGCCTTCAAAAACCAGTCCTGCGGCTTCACCGGCAAAGGCCGAGCGAATCGCTGTATTTACATCTTCTACATTTAGACCAAACTGTGCTATTTTATCTCTTTGAAAGCCAATTACAATTTGTGGCAGCCCTGAAACCTGCTCCACATAAATGTCCTCTGCACCATTGATTTTACCCGCTATTGAACCTATTTGTTTAGCGTATTTGGATAGTTTATCTAAATCTTCACCAAATATTTTAATGGCCACGTCCTGTTTTACACCTGAAATTAATTCATTGGAACGCATTTGAATCGGCTGTTGGAATCCAAAAGTGGCTCCTGCTATATTTTCTTCAAGTTTTTTCTGCATCAATTCTGCGAGGTCGGCTGAATTGTCAGCACTTGTCCACTCACTTTTATCTTTTAAGATAACCATCATATCACATGCTTCTACAGGCATGGGGTCGGTAGGAATCTCAGAAGAACCAATCTTACCAATAACTTCCTTTACTTCAGGAAAATTATCTTTAAGTACCTTAGCTGTTTTTTGTGTTGTTTCAATGGTCTGAGAAAGGCTGCTGCCGGTCAGGACTCTAAGTTCTACAGCAAAATCGCCTTCTTCGAGCGTCGGAATAAATTCGGCTCCGAGATAAGTAAACACGATCATGCTTAATACCAGCATTCCAACGGCAATCCCCACTATAATAGCTTTGGAGCGAAGTGCAAAAGCCAAAATCGGTGTATAGGCCCTTTGTATAGCATTAACAATCCGATCTGAAATATTTTCCTTTACAGCTACTTTTTTGCTTAAAAATAGCGCACTCATAACAGGCACGTAAGTCAATGAAAGTATAAAAGCTCCCAATATTGCAAAAGATACTGTTTGTGCCATAGGCCTGAACATTTTGCCTTCTACGCCTACCAATACCAGAATTGGTAGATATACGATAAGAATCACGATTTGACCAAAGGCAGCAGAACTCATCATTTTACGCGCATTACTCATAACGCTGTGATCCATCTGTTCCTGTGTAAGGACTTGGCCCTTATGTTTGACATGCAGATAATGCATTGTGGCCTCTATAATTATGACGGCTCCATCTACAATTAATCCAAAATCAATTGCACCCAGGCTCATCAAATTGCCATCGACACCAAAGAGATTCATAAGGCATATAGCAAATAGCATAGCCAGTGGGATTACAGATGCCACAATAAGTCCGGCTCTCAAATTTCCTAAAAGCAATACCAAGACAAATATTACAATAAGTGCTCCTTCTGCAAGATTTTTGGTAACTGTGCCGATAGCATTGTCAACCAATTTAGTCCTGTCTAAGAAAGGTTCTATAGTAACACCTTCCGGCAGAGTTTTTTTAATCTGCTCCATTCGGGTTTTTACATTCCCAATTACTTTGGATGCATTGGCCCCTTTTAACATCAAAACAATTCCGCCGACCACTTCACCTTCATCGTTTCTTGTCATTGCACCATACCGGGTAGCTGCCCCAATATTAACCTCGGCGACATTTCGAATTAAAACAGGAGTACTGTTAGCATTGGTTTTAACGACAATGTTTTCAATATCATCAACATTATTGATTAAACCCTCGCTTCGAATGAAGTAGGCATTTGGTTTTTTATCAATATAGGCTCCGCCCGTATTTTGGTTGTTTTTCTCAAGTGCTTGAAAGACATCATTTATACTGATGTTCATACTGCGCAGTTTGTCAGGATTAAGGGTTATTTCATATTGTTTAAGAAAACCTCCAAAGCTGCTGACATCAGCGATACCGTCAACTCCTAAGAGCTGTCTTCGCACAATCCAGTCCTGAATGGTACGAAGCTCTGTGGCATTATACTTTTTTTCCTGTCCTTTTTTAGGATGCAGTACGTATTGGTAGATCTCACCTAAGCCGGTTGAAACGGGAGCCATCTGCGGCAATCCCATACCAGGAGGAATTTGTTCGCTTGCTTCGCTAAGACGTTCTGCAACTTGCTGTCTTGCCCAGTAGATATCAATATTTTCCTTAAAAACAACAGTAACAACTGACAAGCCGAAACGGCTGAAAGAGCGAACTTCCTCTATGTCTTTAATAGTTGCCATTGTCTGTTCCACAGGAAAGGTGACAAAGCGTTCAATATCTTCTGCTCCGTTGCTTGGAGAACTGGTTAGGATTTGTACCTGATTGTTTGTAATGTCAGGGACCGCATCAATAGGTAGCTGTCTGACGGAATAAATTCCCCAAATTATTAAGGCTAAGACCATAAGCCCAATAATCAATTTGTTCTTTATAGAGAACTGGATGATTTTGTTTAACATGAATGAAAATTTAGTTAAATGACGATAAATAGTATGGCATGATGCCACAACGAATCACTTCGATCTGATCGAAAATACAAAAGTCATTTAACTAATTTTGGGCGGTTGCCAGATGGAACCGTGAAAACGGGAGTAAGCTACTGAAACGTAGCTTTGTTGTTTTTTTCTTATAGGTGAACTTGCGATCACTTCTTTTGCGATCTGGCTACCAAAATCCAAACAAAGAATGGTTCTGCAGCAATTACAGGTGCAAAACGGAGAACAATCATCTTTACTTTGTTTTTTATGTGAAGAAGAATCTGAGAAGGAAACATGTGAAGTACTCAAGGCATTACTCTGACTATCGGCACATGGAATGGCCGAAAGGGTGATGAAAATCAGAGTTAATATGGTGCATA
>Ga0123390_1091290_pt1 | contig 11348 bp, 10 predicted proteins | sample T3HHNO3metaT_FD_89918 | JGI IMG/M metagenome (GOLD analysis project Ga0123390, IMG submission 89918) | Methane-oxidizing artificial microbial communities from Washington, USA to study methane cycling - T3-HHNO3 metaT (Metagenome... | ecosystem: Engineered > Modeled > Simulated communities... | reverse complement strand
GGATATGGTGCGAGCGGGGAGACTCGAACTCCCACGGGGTTACCACTGGAACCTAAATCCAGCGCGTCTACCAATTTCGCCACGCTCGCTAAATAATTGAACGCGGCATTATAATCAGCCGCACTCTCAAAGACAACCTTATATTACTGACACTCCGTATGCACTCTTATCTTTCCCGCACAATTTTCGGAATTGCTTTTCTTGCGGCACTCAACAGCGCTGGGGCTTCAGCAGACGCGTTTACAGACTTCAACAACCCAATCACATTTGTAGCTCAACAACGTATCGTCTACGCGGCCATCGCCGCTAACGAAAGCGAACGCGAACACGGACTGATGTTTCGCCAGACACTTGCCGAAAACCAGGGCATGCTTTTTGTGTATCCAGATCAGACTCAGCGCGCAGTGTGGATGAAAAATACCTTACTGGCTTTGGATGTGGTGTTTTTAACCGGAGACGGCCGGATTGCAGGGCTGTTAAAAAATTTACAGCCCTGCCCCAGAGATCCGTGCCGGATTTACGATTCCAGAGTAGCGGCCAGATACATACTGGAACTGCCAGCGGGCTTTATCGAGAAACACGCAATCCAGGTCGGGCAAACAGTGGCACTTCCCTAGACTCAAGCCGGTCCGTTTGCGTCATCTGGATCACCCTCGTAAGGCGTGGCGTATTTGCACTCTTTCTGCGGACAGACTTTTTCGGTGCCGCGGCGCTTGGTGGTTTTTAAGGTCAGAATCGGCCAGTTGCAGTCCGGGCAACTTTCCTTGACCGGCGCGTCCCACAAGGCATAATCGCATTTCGGATATTCCGAGCAGGAATAAAAAATTTTCCCACTACGCGCCTTGCGTTTTAGGATCGCTCCGCTCTTGCACTGCGGACATTCAACCCCGGTATCGGAAGGCTTTTCCAAAGGTTCGATGTGCTTACATTTCGGATATCCACTACAGCCGACAAATTTTCCATACTTGCCAGTCTTTATAACCAGCGTCGACTCGCACTTGGGACACACTCTCCCTTCCACCACCTCCGGCTCGGCCGATGCGGCACCGGCGTTGTCATCACCCAAATTTCGAGTGTAGGAACAGGTCGGATAATTGGTACAGCCGATAAAGCGGCCATTCCGACCCAGGCGAATCGATAGCGGACTGCCGCATTCCGGGCACTGCTCGTCTATGCTTTCCTGCGTGACATCCTTGCGTTGTACACTTTCTTCTTTCTCGCTGATCAACTGCGTGAACGGCCGCCAAAAGTCGTCCATCAACGGAATCCAGTCCTTCTCTCCGCGCGACACCGCATCCAACTCGTCTTCGAGGTTGGCGGTAAAATTGTAATCGACGTATTTGGTAAAATGCTCGGTTAAGAATTTGTTGACGATACGCCCGACATCAGTCGGATAAAACCGCTTGTTATCGATGGTCACATATTCGCGGTTTTGCAAGGTCGAGATAATCGTCGCGTAGGTGGAGGGACGGCCAATGCCATGCTCTTCCAGGGCTTTGACCAGACTCGCCTCGCTGTAGCGAGGTGGCGGCTCGGTAAAATGCTGGGTGGCTGCAATCTCATTCAACACCACCGGCCGCCCTTCTTCCATCGGCGGCAACAGACTGTCCTGATCGTCCGCCGCTTCCTTGCTATCGTCCACACCTTCCAGATACACCTTCATGAAGCCGGGATTAGTCACCGTGGAACCGGTCGCGCGAAATACGTTTTTATCGCTACCGCAATTCAGATCGACAGCCACTTGATTCAAGGTGGCGTGGATCATCTGGCAAGCTACGGTGCGTTTCCAGATCAAATCGTAGAGTTTGAATTGCTCCGCACTGAGCCGATTTTTCACCTGCTCAGGCAAGCGTTGCACCGAAGTCGGACGTATCGCTTCGTGCGCTTCCTGAGCGTTTTTAGATTTGGTCTTGAAACGGCGCGGTTCTTTGGGCACATCATCGGCACCGTATTTTTCGGCGATCAGCGCGCGAATATCGGCCAATGCTTCTTCAGCCAGATTGACCGAATCGGTACGCATATACGAAATCAAACCAACGGTTTCGCCGCCCAGATCAATGCCTTCGTATAACTGTTGCGCCACCATCATCGTCCGTTTGGTGGTAAAACCCAGTTTGCGAGCTGCCTCCTGTTGTAAAGTCGAAGTGATGAACGGCGGCGCCGGATTTTTGCTGCGTTGCTTTTTCTCCAGCTTGGCAACGATCAACTGACCGTCGGCGGCATCCAGCAAGCTTTGTTTGACTTGATTGGCCTGCACTTCATCGGTAAAACTGAACTGATTCAGCTTTTCACCATTGAAATGCGTTAATTTGGCTTTAAACGGCAGCCCTTGCGCACTGGCTTCAGCGGTATGCGACCAGTATTCGCGGGTCTTGAACGCCTCGATCTCCATCTCACGTTCGACGATCATCCGCAACGCAGGGCTTTGCACGCGACCAGCGGATAAGCCGCGGCGGATTTTCTTCCATAGCAACGGCGATAGATTAAAACCAACCAAATAGTCTAAAGCCCGCCGCGCCTGTTGAGCGTTGACCAGATTATTAGATAACTCGGTGGGATGGGCGATAGCCTCAGTAACAGCTTTTTTGGTGATCTCATGAAACACCACCCGCAGCACTTCCTTGTCTTTTAACAGCTTTTTTTCTTTCAGATGCTCGAAAACATGCCAGGAAATCGCCTCACCCTCCCTATCCGGGTCAGTCGCCAAATAAAGGGTATCGACGTTTTTGATAGCTTTGCCTATCTCTTGCAGATGGCGTTGGTTGCGATCAATCACCTGGTATTTCATCGCAAAACCGTTTTCCGGATCTACAGCTCCCTCTTTGGGAATCAAATCTCGGACGTGGCCGTAGGAAGCCAATACCTGGAAGTCCTTACCCAGATACTTTTCTATGGTTTTGCATTTTGCCGGTGACTCTACAATGACTAAACTTTTGCTCATGCTGTCCGTAGAAAAATCAATGTAAAGAAGTAGGTATCAAATCGTAAACTATGTCTTCCATTCGGGAGAAAGCGGCGCTATCGCCGGGTTGACTTAATAACACCATCAATACAATCCATTTCAATTTATCCAGAGTAATATTTTCGTCTTTCAAGGCCATCGCCCGATCAATAGCGATCTCGCGATTGATCGGCGTCAAGATGCCGCTGTGCTCAAGATACATCAAGAAATTCCGGCACTCCATGTCGAACACGGAGATTTCCTGACCGCTAAAAATGCGGAACGACGATGAAACCGCCGGTGTGATGCTCTCAATTTCGGCTAAAGACTCCAGCCAATCGAACGCCTTATTGACATCAGGCTGCTGAAAACCCGCATCCAGCAACTCGCTGGCAATGACGGCAGTATCCGGATAGTTATCGCTGTCGCCATCCAGATAATTTTCAAACAGATAAATGAGCACATCGAAAATATCTTCTTTCATTAGAACCTTTATTTGACTCGGAGGTAGCCACCACCGGCAAGCGCGGCAATGTAGCCTTGTAACTCCAACACCAGCAGCGTCGAGGAAACTTCTTCCGCGGACCAACCGCTATCTTGCACCAGAGTATCGACCGTTGTGGGACTGTACGGAATCAATTTCAATAGATTTTGCTGCTCCAGGTCAAGCGAAGTCTGCGGCAATTCCGACTCGGCTCGCATATACCTTTGATTATAATGACCTAATTCCTCAAAAATATCTTGTGCGGTTTCGACTAATTTAGCTCCCTGGCGAATTAATGCATTGCAACCGCGCGCCAAAGGGTTATGAATCGAGCCGGGAATCGCAAAAACTTCCCGATTTTGCTCAAGCGCCAAACGCGCGGTAATCAACGACCCACTTTGCTGGGCCGCCTCCACCACCAACAAGCCGACGCACAAACCACTAATGATTCGGTTTCGCCGGGGAAAGTGATTGGCTTTGGCATTGGTACCCGGCGGAAACTCCGAAACCAAGGCGCCATGTTCGACAATTTGCGTAGCCAGCTGTTTATGACAAGCCGGATAAACTCGATCCAACCCAGTACCCGCCACGGCTATGGTCTGCCCGTTTACGTTTAACGCACCTTGGTGACTGGCAGCATCAATTCCCAAAGCCAAACCGCTAGTCACGGTAAAGCCGGCCTCGGCTAAAGCTTCGGCAAATTGAATTGCGGTGCTGATACCAACCGGCGACGGATTGCGACTACCGACCATTGCCAATTGCGGCTCTTGCAGTAAGGCTGGATTGCCTTTGACAAATAATATCGGCGGGGGATTGGCGATTTCTCGCAGTTGCGCCGGATAGTCGGCATCGTCCAAGGTCAATGCATAATTACCGGCTTGCTCCAACCAGCGAATGTCGTCTTCGACCTTTTGCCAATCCGGTTTTTGCAGAGCGTCGATCAATTTCTCGCTGAAACCCAAGCCAGTTAAAGTGGCTCGCGACGCGGAGAATATCTGCTCGGGCTCAAAATGCGCCAGCAAGCGCTGAATGGCCTGACTGCCGACGCCGGGACTACGCAGCATCGCCAGCCAGTACTTGATTTGCGGATTGAGTGCGGATTCCAAAACAGCTTAAACGGCAATCCAGAGCGAGTTAAAGCCTGCTGATGACAGATATCCCATTAGGGCGTCTGCACTCTATCCAACGTATGCATCGCGGCAGTTGCCTGCATCACCAACGCATAGCTGACGCGTTCGAACGGCCGAAACACCATCAACACACCAGCTAGCTCGTCCGGCATTTTCACCGCCACCGCTTCCTGAGATTGATACCTATCAACGATGACATGCCCTTTGCGATACACATCCAAGGTGTGCCCCACCTCCAAACCGTCGGCAGTACCTTTGTCAATGACCACTACATCGTGTTGACCGATCTGCGACACGCCGCCCTTCACTTGAATGATGCTGCCCACCACCTGATGTTTAGGCGGCCTTGGAAAATAATTTAAAGCTAACTCTCCCTCCGAAGTAGGCATCAAGCGGTCGCCGCGTTGAATTTCCATATCGGATTTATTAATCAGCAAGGTGGCCGGATCACCCGGTTCCTGTAGCGTGGTATCAGCAATGTATTGCGCTTCGTAACCTAAAATTTCCTTGGTAACCGGACTGACATAGGCCTTGCCTGCTCGATAAATGGTATACCCCAAGCCGGATGGGTTTTCGATGGCCCTGACGTAAACCCCGTCTCCGGCGCCGGCGATCAAATGTTCGCCGACAAACCCGATGACATAAGGTGCGTGCTGCAACTCTTCCGCTGTTACGACTTTCGGCGAATTCAAGAATTGCACGATGGCATCGCTGGGGATCATTCTAATGGCTTGATCAATCTCCGACTCGCGCACTCGCGGCAACAGTTTTTCGTCATTGCCGTCCGGCGACAAACTCAGACGCGGCACGCCGTTTACATAAGAAAAGTACAAAGTGTCGCCCGGGTATATCCAATGCGGATCCTTGATTTGCGGATTGTTATGCCATAGCTGCGGCCATTCCCAAGGGTGCTGTAAAAACTTCCCGGAAATGTCCCACAAAGTATCACCTTTAACAACCGTGTACTGATCGGGATGATTGGGGTTTATTTTCAGCTCATCGGCCCAAGCCACTGCGGCAAAAACCAGTGGTATTAGTATTCCCAGTATCGCGCGAAAAAACATAATTTATCCTGCCAGAGCTTATAAAACCGTTCAAAATCCGCCGGACGAAGCGCCCAAACGCAAAATCGGCAAGCGTCAATATCTGGTGCATGCCGCTTAGCCCAAATTGAAACAAATGCGTAAAAAACCAACCATCGATTTGCCGCACAGTTTAGATTAATTCGGGCATTATGCCAGCACGAGCCGATCCAACCTAAACCCAGCCCTATTTAGTCTTCACGTTCAAACCCTGGGCAATTTCGGATAAAATCCCACTATTACAGTTAGCAAGTGGAGTAATGGGTGAGTATTCTTACAATTCTGGAGTTTCCCGATAAACGGCTGCGGACGGTCGCCGCCGAGGTGGACACAGTCGATGACGGCATCAAGACCTTGGTCGACAACATGATCGAGACCATGTATGCCGCCAAGGGAGTAGGCTTGGCCGCAACTCAGGTAAACGTGCATAAACGCGTTATAGTGATGGACGTCAGCGAGAACAAAGACGAACCGATCTGCCTGATCAACCCACAAATCATCGAGCGCGACGGTGTTGAAGAATCCGAGGAAGGTTGCCTGTCGGTACCCGGCTTTTTCGAAAAAGTCAGCCGCGCCGAACATATTAAAGTCAAGGCGCTAAACCGCGACGGCGAAAGTTTTGAATTGGAGGCCAGCGAATTACTGGCGGTGTGCATTCAACACGAAATGGATCATCTGGAAGGCAAGTTATTCGTCGATTATCTCTCGGCCTTCAAACGCAACCGCATTAAAGCCAAGCTGGATAAAATTCACAAGTCGCAGGGCTAATCAGGACATCTCATGAAAATCGTGTTTGCCGGTACGCCGGATTTTGCGGTTCCCACCTTGCAGGCCCTGCTGGATTCGCGGCATCAAGTCTGTGCGGTTTATACTCAGCCCGACAGGCCAGCCGGACGCGGCCGCAAGCTGACCGCCAGCCCGATCAAGGCACTGGCCATATCCGCCAATATCCCGGTTTATCAGCCGGAAAACTTCAAAAGCCCCGAATCGATTGCGCAATTAGCGTCGCTCAATGCTGATTTAATGGTCGTCGTGGCTTACGGCCTTATTTTGCCGCAAGCGGTATTGGACATTCCCAAGCAGGGCTGCATTAATGTTCATGGCTCGTTACTGCCGCGTTGGCGCGGCGCGGCGCCGATTCACCGTGCCGTTATGGCGGGCGACGCTAAAACCGGCATCACCATCATGAAAGTAGTAAAAAAACTCGATGCCGGCGACATGCTTTATAAAGCCGAATGCCCAATCAGTGCCGACGCCACCTCCAGCAGCCTGCACGATCAATTGGCGCACATGGGCGCCGAAGGGCTGGTTAAAGTGGTCGAGCAGATAGCCAATGGGTCGCTGCAAGCCGAACCGCAAGACGAGTCCCTAGTCACTTACGCCCACAAACTGGAAAAGCAGGAATCGAACTTGGACTGGCAAAACTCCGCTGTACAACTGGATCGTCAAGTACGTGGCCTGAACGCCTGGCCGGTGGCACAAACTCTCTATCAAGGCCAAGTGTTGCGCGTCTGGCGCAGCCAGGTGCTCGATAAAACCGCTGAGCAAGCCCCCGGCACCATCAGTTGCGCAGAACACGCTCTGGACGTAGCGACCGGTAACGGCGTGCTGCGCCTACTGGAAGTACAACTTCCCGGCGGTAAACGCATCGCCGGCAAAGATTTTATGAATGCCCATACGGCCGACCGCGTCATCCTAGGCCTATGAATCTGCGCGGCTGCTCTGCACAGATTCTCGCGCACGTCCTCAGCGACGGCCAATCGCTGACCGCCGCCCTGGAACATGGCCTACCCAAAATCAAGGACATCAAAGACCGGGCTTTCGTCCAAGCCTTGTGCTATGGGGTAATCCGTCATTATTACGCATTGGATTTTATGCTGGGCCGCCTGCTCAGCAAACCGCTCAAGCAAAAAGACGGCGACATTAAAGCCTTACTGCTAATCGGCTTGTATCAACTGCAACACATGCGGGTTAAATCGCACGCCGCCGTTTCGGAAACTGTAGCCGCCACCAGCCACAAACCCTGGGCCAAGTCCTTGGTTAACGCGATACTCAGACAATATTTACGCGACGCCGAAACCTTGCAACAAGCCTGTACCGCGGACAGTCAGGCCCGCTACAATCATCCGGGCTGGATGATTGATTTGCTCAGGCACGACTGGCCGGAACATTACGAAAAAATCCTGCACGCCAACGATCAAGCGCCGCCGATGGCTTTGCGCGTCAATCTGCTGCAAGGTAGCCGAGCCGCCTACGTAGACGATCTGACAGCGCAAGGTATCGCTGCGCAATTGGTAGACTGCTGCGAAACCGCGATCAGGCTGGACCAAGCCTTGGCCGTCGAGCAATTGCCGGGCTTTAGCCAAGGCCGCGTATCGGTACAAGACACGGCCGCGCAACTGGCGGCGGAACTGCTCGACGCGCTTCCTGGTCAGCAGGTGCTGGATTTATGTGCCGCGCCGGGCGGCAAAACCGCCGCCATTCTGGAGCGCCAACCGGCCTTGGCCGGACTGCTGGCGGTCGATATCGATCAACAGCGTCTGCAACGGGTGACCGACAATTTACAGCGTTTAAACTTGCACGCCGAGACCTTGGCCGCCGACGCCAGTGAGTCGGCGTCGTGGGCTAACAACCGCCAATTTGATCGGATACTGCTGGACGCCCCCTGCTCCGGCTTCGGTGTGATCCGCCGCCATCCCGACATCAAGTTGCTGCGCCGCGCGGACGACATTGCCGCTTTGCAAGCTCTGCAAGCCAGGATACTTGCTAACGCCTGGCAGCTGCTGAAACCTGGCGGCATCTTGCTCTACGCCACCTGCTCTGTATTGAAACAGGAAAACGAAGCGCAAATCGCCGCATTCCTTGCCGAACACACTGACGCCAGCGAAATTCATATCGACGCGCACTGGAGCATTGCGCGGCCACACGGCCGGCAAATCATCACTGGCGACCGGCAAATGGATGGCTTTTATTATGCCAAGCTTCATAAAGCCGATTAGGTGCTGGGCATTGATGATCTGCCTGCAAATTGCGCCAGGCGTGGCTGAAGCCGGGGATTATTCCGCGCGCATCGAATATGCCGATTTGGAACATGTCGATGGCGGTTATGACGTGCATGCTCATATCGATTATCGGCTCAGCCCGACTGCCAAGGAAGCGCTGCACAAAGGTGTGCGCTTAACCTGGGACGTAACGATAGAACTACGCCAGCCCGGCGCGTTGTGGGACACGATAATCCATAAACACAAACTGACGTACAGCCTGCAATTCCATGCCTTGCTGAATCAATATGTGGTGCAAACCCCGTTCGATCGCAGCGAAATGTTTTTAACCTTGAGCGCCGCAATGAATTTCATGGCGGCCGTGCATGACAGCACACCAATTCCCGCCGAACGCGTGACAGCCGGCACACCTTACCTGCTGGCGGTAAAAACTCAATTCAACCGCGAGCAGCTACCGATACCGCTGCGTCCGGTCGCCTATCTGGATAACCACTGGTTTCTTTCTAGCGCCTGGCACACATGGCCCATTCAAAAATAAAATTACCGGCCAGCGCCACCATTATTCTGCTGTTCGGCTTCGTATTGCTATCGCTGCAATTGATGAGCAGCGCCACCCAGGAATCATCGGAACTCGGCGAAATGTATTCCTGGCTATTGGTCATCAATACGCTGGGATCGGTGATTTTGCTGGGTTTGGTCGCGTTCAACGCCTATTCGTTGGTGCGGGAATTAAAGAAAAAGGAGGCCGGCTCTCGACTGACCACGCGCATGGTGTCCTTGTTCGTCTTGCTGGCCTTGGCGCCAGCGGCCATCGTGTTTTATTTCTCCGTGCAATTCCTGCATCAAGGCATAGACAGCTGGTTTAACGTTGAAATCGACCGGGCCATGGACGATGCCTTGGAGTTGAGCCAATCCTCACTGAATCAACGCATGAACTGGCATATCAAGCAAACCAAGCAAATGGCCGATCAACTCCGCGACAAATCGGAAGCCTTGATTGCCATGGAAGTCGGCTCGCTGTGGGCAGATTCTGGGGCGCTGGAAATTGCGGTATTTTCCAATCAAGGTCGGGTATTAGCGTCCAGCAGCGTCAATCCCAGCGATATTTTGCCGCATCTGCCCGACGAGCAAATCTGGCTGCTGCTGAGGCAGAATAAGGAATATTTTGCTTTCGACCCCGGCGATAACGATGAAATGCTGGTACGCATCATCGTCGCTATCGAAGCCGATCAAAGCCGGTTTTTGCAAGTGCTGTTTCCGATTCCGGTGCGGGTGACCGACCTGGCCGACTCGATAGAGTTTGCCTTCATTCGTTATCAGGAGATGAATTTCCTGCGCGACTCGCTGAAAACCAGCTTCTCGTTGATCCTGTTGCTGGTGTTACTGCTCAGCCTGCTGGCGGCCATTTGGGTAGCGTTTATCAGTATCCGCAACATCGTCGCGCCAGTAAAAGAATTGGTAAAAGGTACGCAAGCAGTCGCCGATGGCGATTATCAACAGCAGCTGCCGGTAATGAATCAGGACGACCTGGGTTTCCTGGTGGAATCCTTCAACCAGATGACCCGCCGTATCGCCCGCTCCCGTGACGAAACCCGTGCAGCCGGCCTGGAGGTGGAAAACCAGCGCGCCTATTTGGAAACCATACTCGCCAATCTGACCGCCGGCGTAATCAGTTTCGACGCGGCCTTTTACATCCGTACCGCCAATCAAGCCGCCTACCGGATTCTGCACATCCCGGTCAGCCATTTTGTTGGGGAGACGTTGCCAACCCTGGCGACCATGCACAGCGAACTGGCCGAGGTATTGAACGCGATCCAAAGCTTGCTGGAAAAAGCCGACGACATCTGGGAGCAACGCATCGTGTTTCTCGGCCCCAACGGCCGCCAGGAGTTGTTGTGCCGAGGTACGCCGCTGTTCTCGCAGCACGGTGCCCGAACCGGCGCGGTCGTGGTATTCGACGACGTCACCGACCTGATTCAGGCGCAAAAAAACGCAGCCTGGGGCGAAGTGGCGCGACGTCTGGCGCATGAGATCAAAAACCCGTTGACGCCGATCCAGCTGTCGGCCGAACGCTTGCAGCACAAGCTATCCAAGGAATTACAGGACGGTTCCGCCGAATTTCTGCAACGCGGCACCCGCACCATCGTCCAGCAAGTGGAAGCGATGAAGCGGATGGTGGACGATTTTTCCGAGTACGCCCGCCCATCCAAGAAACAGGTGGAAAAAATCAATCTGGTCGATCTGATTCAGGAAGTCATGGCCTTATACCTGCCGTCCGGCATCATTTTCAGCACGGCATTCGCCAGCAACAGAGTACTGGTCGAAGCCGATCCGGTCAGCCTGCGCCAAGTACTACACAATCTGATAAAAAACGCCCAAGAGGCCACCACGGCCCCCTGCCGCATCGAGATCAAAATCGCCAAAGTCAGCCGCAATAACACCGACTATGTCGAATTGGGCATCTACGATAACGGCAACGGCCTGAACGCGGAACAGCTTGAAACCATTTTCGACCCCTATGTGACCAGCAAAGCCAAAGGTACCGGTTTGGGCTTGGCCATCGTCAAAAAGATCGTCGAAGAACATGGCGGGGTGATTTGGGTGGATACGTCTTATAATGGCGGCGCGGGGTTTTTACTCCAGCTGCCGGTTTTTGAATTTGGGAACTTTAAATGAATAAGCAAGCACCGTACATTTTGGTGGTCGATG
>Ga0123390_1023468_pt1 | contig 11620 bp, 10 predicted proteins | sample T3HHNO3metaT_FD_89918 | JGI IMG/M metagenome (GOLD analysis project Ga0123390, IMG submission 89918) | Methane-oxidizing artificial microbial communities from Washington, USA to study methane cycling - T3-HHNO3 metaT (Metagenome... | ecosystem: Engineered > Modeled > Simulated communities... | reverse complement strand
TGTTGCGGCAAAAGGGATCGCAACGCCGGCGCTAAGACGCGGCGATAGCTGATGGTTGGTACGCCGAGCCATCACTTTTTTCTTAACTTTTTATTCGAAACGCTCATGAACAAACCCAAAAAAGTCGCAATCCTCACGGCCGGCGGTTTGGCGCCTTGCCTGAACTCCGCTATCGGCAGCCTGATTGAACGCTACACAGAAATTGATCCCAGCATCGAAATTATTTGCTATCGCGGCGGCTACAAAGGCCTGCTGCTTGGCGACTCTTACCCTGTGACTGCCGAGGTGCGCGCCAAAGCCGGCTTGCTGCAACGTTTCGGCGGCTCAGTGATCGGCAACAGCCGCGTCAAACTGACCAATATCAAAGACTGCGTGAAACGCGGTTTGGTGAAAGAAGGCGAAGACCCACAAAAAGTCGCAGCTGACCAATTAATCAAAGACGGCGTCGATATTCTGCACACTATCGGCGGCGATGACACCAATACTGCCGCTGCCGATTTGGCGGCGTTTCTGGCCAAAAACAACTACGGCTTGACCGTGATCGGTTTGCCGAAAACCGTCGATAACGACGTATTCCCGATCAAACAATCCCTGGGTGCCTGGACCGCTGCTGAGCAAGGCGCCAGTTATTTCATGAACGTGGTAGCAGAGAACAATTCCAACCCACGCATGTTGATCGTTCACGAAGTGATGGGCCGTAACTGCGGCTGGTTGACCGCCGCGACTGCGCAGGAATATCGCAAATTACTGGATCGCGCCGAGTGGTTGCCTGAGTTGGGTTTATCGCGCGAATCATATGAAGTGCATGCGGTTTTCGTCCCGGAAATGGCGATTGATTTAGAAGCCGAAGCCAAGCGTTTGCGCGAAGTGATGGATAAAGTCGACTGCGTGAATATCTTCGTTTCAGAAGGTGCCGGCGTAGAAGCTATAGTTGCCGAATTGCAAGCCAAAGGCCAGGAAGTGCCGCGTGATGCATTCGGCCACATCAAACTGGATGCAGTTAATCCTGGCAAATGGTTCGGTGAACAATTCGCGCAAATGATCGGTGCGGAAAAAACCCTGGTACAAAAATCAGGTTACTTTGCCCGCGCTGCCGCAGCCAACGTTGATGACATGCGTCTGATCAAATCATGCGCCGACTTGGCAGTGGAATGTGCCTTCCGCCGTGAATCCGGCGTGATGGGGCATGACGAAGATAACGGCAACGTATTGCGCGCTATCGAGTTTCCACGTATCAAAGGCGGCAAGCCGTTCAATATCGATACCGACTGGTTCACCGAAACGCTGGCGGCCATCGGCCAGAAAAAAGGCGGCAAAGTCGAAGTTAGTCATTAATACGTTTTTGGCTTGATCACAGGGGCGGATTTATCCGCCCTTTTTTATTTATAGAGGGCGAATAAATTCGCCCCTACCGGCAAATTTCATAAGCCCAATTCTGTTAAATCGGCATGATCGTCCGGTCGCCGGCCCAACGGCCAATGGAATAAGCGGTCATCGGCCTTAATCGGTAAATCGTTGATGCTGGCAAAGCGGCGCTGCATCAATCCGTATTCGTTGAATTCCCAATTCTCGTTGCCGTAGCTGCGAAAACAGTTGCCGGCGTCGTCATGCCACTCGTAAGCAAAACGCACCGCGATCCGGTTGTCGGTATAAGCCCACAACTCTTTGATCAGCCGGTAATCCAATTCCTTGGCCCACTTGCGTTGTAAAAATTCGCGGATTTGTGCGCGACCCACCGGAAACTCGGCGCGATTGCGCCAACGACTATCTTCGGTATATACCTGGACGACGCGATCTGGATCGCGGCTATTCCAGGCATCTTCGGCCATCCGGACTTTTTGCGCGGCGGTTTCGGCGGTAAATGGCGGTAAAGGCGGTTTGCTGTCCATTGTTGTGCTCCTGGGCGGGTTGAAAATGATGTAGACAGGGTTGTCTACGTTTGGTGATGGTAGCAATTGTAGACAGACTTGTCTACAATCGAAAAATGATTTCTGATCCCACAACTAGTATTTCGGACCGCCCGCCTCGGGAGCGGATCTTGCTGACCGCGCATGATCTGTTTTATCGCGACGGTATTCGCGCTACCGGCATCGACAAAGTGATCGCCGAGTCCGGCGTGACGAAAGTGACGTTCTATCGGTATTTCCCCAGCAAAAACGATTTGATCCGGGCGTTTTTGGATTACCGGCACGACCTGTGGATGGCCTGGTTTAACGATGCCTTACAGCGTCACGGCGGGCGAGCGGGTGCGGGATTGATGCCGCTGGTGGCGACTATGGCAGAATGGTTTCGCAAACCGATTTATCGTGGCTGCGCGTTTATCAATACTGTTGCCGAATTAGGTGGAGTATTACCCGATGTGCTGGACATCTGCCAACAGCACAAACAGGATATGGTGCGGGTGATTACCGAGCTATTGCCGGATGGCCCAAACCGGCAGCAGTTGGCAAATGCGGCTGCGGTGGCGATCGACGGCGCCATAGTCAAAGCGCAGTTGGAATCACAAGATGCGCTGGATAAGCAGTCCCTAACAAGCTTGGAGACGCTATTGGCAGCGCTCGACGCGTTTGCCGGATCAATGTCGCCTGAAACGCCGAACGATTAGCTTTTCCAGCCCTATCGCCGCGTAAATGACTACGCTAACCCCCAAAATCAACAGCCACTCGTCAGGCCCGATTGCCGCGCTACCGAACAAGGCCTGCATCGGTGGCCAGTAGGTAAACAGTAGTTGCAGCAAAGTCATGCTGACCACGCCAAAAATCAGCCATAGATTGGAAAATACGCCGACGCGGAACATCGAATAATTTAGCGAGCGGCAGTTGAATAGATAAAACACGGAACCGAATACAAACACGTTGACCGCTACGGTGCGGGCTTTGGCCAGGGTTTCGTTGTGTGATAGTTCCCATTCGAACAGCCCGAACGCGCCTGCAAGCAATAAAAAGCCGACCAGACAGATACGAAACATCAGGTGTTTGGTCAAGATCGGTTGTTTGCGGTTACGCGGCTTACGCAGCATCAAGCCCGGTTCCTTGGGTTCGAAAGCCAGCATCAAGCCCAGTAACACCGCAGTGGTCATATTGATCCACAGAATTTGCAGAGGGGTGATAGGCAGGGCGACATTGGCGAATACGGCGGCAGTAATCACCAGACCCTCGCCGAGATTGGTCGGCAAGGTCCAGGCGATGAATTTCACCAGATTGTCGAACACGCCGCGGCCTTCCTCTACCGCCGCTTCGATGGTAGCGAAGTGGTCGTCAGTCAATACCATGGCTGCGGCTTCTTTGGCGACTTCGGTGCCGCCCATGCCCATCGCCACGCCGATGTTGGCTTGCCGCAGTGCCGGGGCATCATTGACGCCGTCCCCGGTCATGGCTACCACGTGACCGTTGGCTTGCAGCGCTTGCACCAGTTGCAATTTTTGCTCCGGCGCGATGCGGGCGAATACATCGCAGTCCTTGACGTGTTTGCGATAGTCGGCCTCGCTGTAGTTTTGCAGTTCGGCGCCGCTGATCACGCGTTCGGTGTGATGCATACTCAGCTGCTTGGCGATGGCCAGCGCGGTGACTGGGTGGTCGCCGGTGATCATTTTCACCGAGATACCGGCCTTATAACAGGCGGCAATGGCTCTGGCAGCCTCGGGGCGGGGCGGGTCGATCATGGCTTGCAAGCCCAGAAAAGTCAGGCCGCCACCCACTTCGCGGTGTTCAACGGCATCGTCATTGTGCTCTGCGCGTGCAAAGGCCAGGACTCTCAAGCCTTGTGCGGCAAATGCTTCGGCTTGTTGGCTCAGACGATTTTTATCCAGCGGCACCAATTGCATGTCGGCGGAGAAGGCGTTGTCGCAGCGCTGCAACAGGCTTTCCAGGGAACCTTTCAAATAAATATGCCGGGCATCCTCGGCTAGATCGTGGTGCAAGGTTGCCATGAATTGGTGTTCCGATTCGAAAGGAATCGCGTCCAGACGCGGATGATCGCCGCTGACGCTGGCTTGATGCAGACCGGCTTTGTGGGCCGCTACCAGCAAGGCGGCTTCGGTAGGGTCGCCTTCGATACGCCAGCTGTCGGCGTCGGCGAGTAATCTGGCGTCGTTGCAAAGTAGGCCGGCTTTCAGACATTCCAATAGTGCCGGTTTTTGGGTTGGATCGACCGCTTGTTTTTGGCTGGTAAATTCACCGTCCGGCGTGTAGCCGCTGCCGCTGACCTCGAATACTTCACCGCCGGCCTGCACGAATTGCACGGTCATTTGGTTTTGCGTCAAGGTGCCGGTCTTGTCCGAACAGATCACCGTGGTACTGCCCAGTGTTTCCACCGCCGGCAGTTTGCGAATGATGGCATTGCGCTTGGCCATCCGCGAGACGCCGATAGCCAGGGTAATGGTCAACGCGGCCGGCAGGCCTTCCGGGATGGCGCCAACTGCCAGCGCCACCGAAGCCATGAACATATTCAACATGGTTTCACCGCGCCAGACACCCACCGCAAAGGTTACCGCCGCGCAGCCGACGATGACCCAGAGCAACAATTGACTGAACTGGCTCATTTTTAGGGTTAGCGGCGTTTCCAAGGGTTCGGCGCTACCGATCAGCTTGTTGATGCGGCCGATTTCGGTGTTGTCGCCGGTGCTTACCACTACGGCCAGCGCGCTGCCGTAGCTGACCAGAGTCGAGGAATACGCCATATTGGCGCGATCAGCCAATAAGGTGGTTACGGGCAAGGTTTGCGCCTGTTTTTCCACCGGTACCGATTCGCCGGTGAGCGCGGACTCGTCGATTTTCAGTTCGCGGCTTTGCAATAGGCGCAAATCGGCGGGTACCTTGTCGCCGGATTGCAGAAATATCAAATCGCCGGGCACTAGTTCAGCAGCGGCTATGCTCCGGCGCTGGCCGTCACGCAGTACATTACTGCTGATGTTCAAGGTCTGAGCCAGCGCATTAATCGCTTTCAGCGCGTTGGCTTCCTGGATGAAGCCGATTACAGCATTGATGATGACGACACCGAAGATGACACTGCTGTCGGTCCATTCCTCTAGGAACGCGGTGGTGGCAGCGGAGAACAGCAGGATGTAGATCAGGGGTTGATGAAATTGCGCCAGTAGCAAAAGCAAAGGGCCTTTGCCACGGCGAGCGGTCAGACGGTTTGCGCCGTTTGTCACAAGGCGTTTTTGCGCTTCTTCATCTCTCAGGCCTTGACCCAGTTCTACGGCAAAATGCGTTAATACGGTTTCCGGCGTTTGGCTGTGCCAGTCGGCTTTAGGGTAATTGTCCATATGCTCAGATTGATGGTTGAAAACGGCGTTGGCGTAGTTGGCCCAGGGGCAAATAGGTCAGTGGCTAAACCCATGAATTGACAAACAGTATTTTGTACTTGTTCCCTAAAAGGTATGGGGTTATAGTCCATACCCGAGGTCTATGATCTCATTCTAAATTAAAATAAAAACAAATAGTTGGAGGTATTTATGGGCGGAGTTATCGAATTAATGGTGTTGATGTTGATTATTGCCATCTTCGCTTTCGCACCGTTAGGGTATTTCATTTACATGTATACCATGAAGAATGGCGAGCCGTTTGGCGACATCGAGCCGCACGGCGATAGCGATTCGGCGCTATTGAGAAATGTCAGTAAAGCCATTCTGATGGTTAAAGGCAAGCTGGGTAAAAATTAAATTAGCGCTTTTGTTCGTCAGTCATAGAAAGCCGGGGCCAGCCCGGCTTTTTTGTGCGGATTAGCCTACTTCGCGCCGCAGCTTGGGCAATTTGGATTTTTCTTCAAGCGCATGCTGTGCCATTCCATGCTCAGTCCGTCCAGCAACAGCAAACGGCCAGTCAATGTGCTGCCGGTGCCAACTATCAGCTTTATCGTTTCCAAGGCCTGTATGCTGCCGACGATGCCGGTGATCGGAGCAATCACGCCATTGCGGGCGCAATTTTGCAATTCCTCGCCATCGCTTTGATAGAGGCAGTTATAGCACGGGCTATCGTTTAAGCCGGGTGTAAATATGCTGACTTGGCCCTCGAAGCGGATCGCCGCGCCGGATACCAATGGGGTTTGTTGGTCTACGCAAGCCTTATTGATGGCAAAGCGGGTGGTGAAATTATCGCTACAGTCCAGCACCACGTCGGTGTCCGCCACTTCTGCCAGTAGCTGTTCGCCGGCTAATCGCTGTTTGCGAGCAAATACTTTTACGCCCGGATTAATTTTTTCCAAAGTCTGCTGGGTTGAAATAACTTTATCCAACCCTATATCGGCTGTGTTGTGAGCAATCTGCCGTTGCAAATTGGTCAAATCGACCTGGTCGTCGTCGTAAACGGTGATCTGGCCGATACCGGCCGCGGCCAGATACATAGAGGCAGGTGAGCCTAAACCACCAGCGCCTACGATTAACACTTTGGCATCAAGTAGTTTTTGCTGACCGGCAATATCGATTTGCGGCAGCATGATTTGCCGGCTGTAACGGAGTAATTGTTCGTCGTTCATGGTTTGCAGAGGTTGAGTGAGGCGCAGATGATGCCAAAGAGCTTGACAGAGTGCAAAAGCCGGATATTATTAGCACTCGTTGCTAGAGAGTGCTAATAAACTTGAGGCCGCTTAAAAGCTCGCTTCTTCCGTAAGGGGTAGCTTTTTTTTAAATAGCTTTATTAAGTTTTTAACCTTTAACTTTATCTACATTAAGGAGACATTGATGAAAATTCGTCCGTTACATGACCGTATCGTCGTAAAACGCGTTGAAGAAGAAACCAAAACCGCTGGTGGCATCGTGTTGCCCGGTTCAGCTGCAGAAAAACCAAGCGAAGGTGAAGTTTTAGCAGTCGGTTCAGGTAAACCGTTAGATAACGGCCAAGTACGTGCCCTGGAAGTTAAAGTTGGCGACAGAGTGTTGTTCGGCAAATATTCCGGCACCGAAGTTAAAGTCGATGGCGAGCAATACATCGTCATGCGCGAAGAAGACATCATGGGTGTTTTGGGTTAATCCCAATTCGTTCGACACACTCTTTTTCAATTTAACCAATATCTCAGGAATAAGAAATGGCAGCAAAAGACGTAAAATTTGGTGGCGACGCTCGTGCATTGATGGTGCAAGGCGTTAACGTTCTGGCTAACGCAGTAAAAGTTACTTTGGGTCCTAAAGGCCGTAACGCTGTGTTGGATAAAAGCTTTGGCGCGCCAACCATCACCAAAGACGGTGTATCGGTTGCGAAAGAAATCGAATTGAAAGACAAATTCGAAAACATGGGCGCGCAAATGGTTAAAGAAGTTGCTTCTAAAACTTCTGATGTAGCCGGCGACGGTACTACAACTGCGACCGTTTTGGCTCAAGCCATTGTTAACGAAGGTTTGAAATCAGTCGCAGCGGGTATGAACCCAATGGACTTGAAACGCGGTATTGACTTAGCTGTTACTGCAGCGGTTGCAGCGATTCAAAACGCCTCAACCCCTTGCACAGACAACAAAGCTATCGCCCAAGTAGGTACCATCTCTGCAAACTCTGACGAGTCTGTCGGTAGAATCATCGCCGAAGCGATGGAAAAAGTCGGTAAAGAAGGTGTTATCACTGTTGAAGAAGGCACCGGTCTGGAAAATGACCTGGATGTAGTGGAAGGTATGCAGTTCGACCGTGGCTACCTGTCTCCTTACTTCATCAATAAACAAGAAAGCATGAGCGTAGAACTGGACGACCCGTTTGTCCTGTTGTACGACAAAAAAATCTCCAACATCCGCGAATTGTTACCGATTCTGGAAGGCGTAGCTAAATCAGGCCGTTCCTTGTTGATCATTTCTGAAGATGTCGAAGGCGAAGCCTTGGCAACTCTGGTTGTTAACAACATGCGCGGCATCGTTAAAGTCGCCGCTGTTAAAGCCCCAGGCTTCGGCGATCGTCGTAAAGCCATGTTGGAAGACATCGCGGTTCTGACCGGCGGTGTGGTGATTTCTGAAGAAGTGGGTCTGTCTTTGGAAAAAGCCGACATCAGCCAATTGGGCACTGCAAAACGCGTCCAAATCAACAAAGAAAACACCACCATCATCGACGGTGCTGGTAACGAAGATCAAATCAAAGGTCGTGTTGCGCAAATCCGCGCGCAAGCCGATGAAGCCACTTCCGATTACGACCGTGAAAAACTGCAAGAGCGTTTGGCCAAACTGGCTGGCGGCGTAGCGGTTATCAAAGTCGGTGCTGCGACCGAAGTGGAAATGAAAGAGAAGAAAGCTCGCGTTGAAGACGCGCTGCATTCAACTCGCGCTGCGGTTGAAGAAGGTGTGGTTGCCGGTGGCGGTACCGCGCTGATCCGTGCATTATCTGCGCTGGAAGGCTTGAAAGGCATCAACCACGATCAAGATGTGGGTGTCAGCATTCTGCGCCGGGCGATGGAAGAACCTTTGCGCCAAATCGTCAGCAATGCTGGTGACGAAGCCTCTGTGGTCTTAAATGAAGTCAAAAAAGGCACCGGTAACTTCGGTTACAACGCGGCAACCGGCGAATACGGCGACATGATCGCAATGGGTATTTTGGACCCTGCGAAAGTCACCCGTTCTGCCTTGCAAAATGCAGCTTCGGTTGCCGGTTTGATGATCACTACCGAAGTAATGATCGCCGATGCGCCAGCCGACAACAAAGCCCCTGCAATGCCTGATATGGGCGGCATGGGCGGTATGGGCGGCATGATGTAATCGCCGTTCGGCCTCGGCCAGAAAACCCCGGTTGCCGCGAGGTGCCGGGGTTTTTTATTGCCTAGCGCTTTTGGTGTGGAACGTTTTACGATGTATTGCCATGCAATAGATTGATTTTTGCTGCGAAACATTCGATAACGGTATCAGGAAATTATTCTCAGCTCGAAGCTATTAACCATGACCAACGATTTTTCGATTCTGATTGCCGACGACAATGAAATCAATCTATGGCTATTGCGCGAGCAGTTGGAATACTGGACGACGAATATCACGTCGGCAAAAGACGGGCGGGAGGCCTGGCAATTATTGCAAAAACGCCGCTACGACTTCATCTTCCTGGATGTAAATATGCCGTTTTTGAGTGGTTTCGATGTCGCCGTAAATTTGCGCGGCACCGAAAACTACAATCGGCAAACGCCGGCAGTCGCCGTCACGGCTCACGCGCAAAATCAGCAGCAGGAACGGGCGATTGCAGCCGGGTTTAACGAATGTCTGGTCAAACCGGTCCGCCTTTACCAGTTGGAGCAATTGCTGGTGCGTTGGCGGCAACATGAGCCAGTGAATGCCGAGTATTATGCCGGGCAACTTTTGCGTAAAGCCCAGGATAATAAGCAGTTGAGCCAAGTCCTGATGGTCAAATTATTTGAGCAGTTGCCGGGATTAATACTTGAGATCGAGAAGGCCGTGGACAATGGCTTGCTGCAACAGGCTTGGGAGTTGAACCATAAACTGCATGGCACCTTTTGTTTTTACGATTTTGCCGACTGCCTGGCGGTCGTCGAGAACTTGCAAAAAGCATTGGCACAAGCCGACGCAGAGTTGGTGCGCCAGCGCTTTAGTACGATGAAAATTAAGCTGGTTCGGCTTTTGGATAATCAGGATCAAGTTCTGAAATATCTGGGTGACGATGGCTGCATACTATGACCAAGGTGAATCTGGCGTGGTTTTAACTTGGCCACTTTTAGCGACTGCCGCGCTTTCCAGTTCGACGCGCCCGCACAAATGATGCAAACTGCACCCTATATTGCAAAGTAAAGACAAGGTAGCTTTTATGAATACAGACCCCTGCACTTACGTCATTTTCGGTGCTACCGGCAATTTGGCGCGGCTGAAGCTGATGCCCGGCTTCTATCATCTGGAGCTGGAAAAAAAACTGCCGGAAGGTACGCGTATCCTGGCGGTGGGCCGCCGTCCCTGGGATAGAGCGACTTGGCTGGCGGAAGTGAAGACCTTACTGCTAGAACAGGCAAATACGCCTTTGGACGAGGCCGTATTCAACCGTTTTGCCGAAAGGCTGGATTATCATCGCGGCGATCTTGATCAGCCGGAATGCTATAAAACCCTGGCGGAAACGCTAAACGCTCAGCCGCGATTTTCCCGCAATATGGCCTTCTATCTCGCCATCGGTCCCAGCGATTTCGGCAACGTCATCGAGTCCTTGAGCCAGGTGGAACTGCTGAACGAAGAATATGGCTGGCGACGAGTGGTGATCGAAAAACCGTTCGGTTACGATTTGGAAAGTGCGCAGGCCTTGCAAAAACGCCTCAGCCGGTACTTGAGCGAAGACCAGATTTACCGCATCGACCATTATCTGGGTAAAGGTATGGTGCAGAACGTATTGGTGTTTCGTTTCGCCAATGTCATGTTGGAACCCTTATGGAATCGAAATTACATCGATCATGTGCAGATCACTCACTCCGAAGAGCTGGGTATAGGTAGCCGCGGCGAATATTACGACAGCGCCGGAGCGATGCGCGACATGTTGCAAAGCCATCTGTTGCAACTGTTGACGCTGGTGGCGATGGAGCCGCCGGTGTCTATGGACGCTGAATCGCTGCGCGACGAAAAAGTCAAAGTGCTGAAGTCCATTCGGCCGATCCCGAAATCGGCCGTGCATGCGCATGCCTTTCGCGGCCAATATGCCCGAGGCAATATCGACGGTCATAAGGTGGTTGGCTACCTGGAAGAAGCCAATATTCCCGCTGACAGCAGTACCGAAACCTATGCGGCGATGAAATTGTTGATCGACAACTGGCGCTGGCGCGGCGTGCCGTTTTATTTACGTACCGGCAAACGCATGGCCAAGGGCCAGTCTTCGATTGCGATTTGTTTTCGGCATCCGCCCTTTCAATTTTTCCGCGATACCCATGTGCAGTGTATGACGCCAAACTGGATATTGTTGGGAATTCAGCCGGAAGAATGCATCCGCATCGAAATGACTGTCAAGGAAGCCGGATTGGAAATGCGGACCCGCACCACCAGTCTGGACGCGAGTTTTCGCAATCCTGACGAACGCCGTGTCGATGCTTACGAAGACTTGTTGTTGGACGTCATGAAAGGCGACCGCTCGCTATTTTTGCGTTTTGACGAAGTGGAATACGCTTGGCGTATCGTTGACCCAATTTTGCAAAATTGGGTGACCGAGCGGGATTATATCGCCACCTATCCGGCCGGCTCCTGGGGGCCGGAAGAAAGCCGCCGCTTGTTCGAGAAGGAAGACCAGTATTGGCGCAGTTCCTTGATGCCGGAGTGTCAGCCGTAACAAAGGCTCCTGCGGTTTCTGTTAGCCATTCTTACCACGATGCGGTAGCGCCCGGTTTCTTCCGTCTTGCGGATTATTAACTCGACCCTTAACTGCCGTTCGCCCTGTCGAAGGGCAAACCAGCCTGAGCTTCGACACGCTCAACTCGTACGGAATATCAGTGATATACAGGGTCGGGTTGATAAGTGTTTCGAGCCAACGAAAAACAAAACTGCGTGAAATGCCGTGGGGGTGTGGCATTTCACACGGTTTTATGAAGTCCACCAAGCCTCAGATTTTTTCCGAACCAGCACAAAGCCCTTATTCTCAGGCCTTTAAGTCTCTGAATCCAGTCATGGCGTGAACTTTGCTGCGCCAAATGCCACGATTAACTCCAGCATGGCCTGGCTTCGCGCATGGCATTTTCAGACCACG
>Ga0123390_1003206_pt1 | contig 11785 bp, 8 predicted proteins | sample T3HHNO3metaT_FD_89918 | JGI IMG/M metagenome (GOLD analysis project Ga0123390, IMG submission 89918) | Methane-oxidizing artificial microbial communities from Washington, USA to study methane cycling - T3-HHNO3 metaT (Metagenome... | ecosystem: Engineered > Modeled > Simulated communities... | reverse complement strand
GGCGTCCTGCACCGACCACACCATCGCCTGGGGGGCCAGCTCCGGCCGGCAGCGCAGGCAGGGGCGAAACCCGGCGCTTTCGGCCTGCGCCGCCAGCGCAAAAAACCGGCAGTTCTCGCGCCGGGGTGTGCGCACGGCGCAGACGGGGCGGCAGTAGATGCCGGTGGAGGTCACTCCGGTGAAAAAATGCCCGTCAAACCGCGCGTCGCGCGCCTGCAGCGCCAGGTAGCGGCCTTCGTCGGATGCCACATCCGTGGCGGTGTACGAGGGGGGGGCGGTCGGGGTCATGGGCCAGATCATAGGAGCCTGGCTTCGCACCACTGGCCGTTTTCGGACCTGTGCCTTTGGCAAGGGCAGGGCGCACGCCTGAGGCATCGACTGACAATCACCCCCAGGGCCGCCGCCTACAATGCAGCGGACTTTTCAACCCCATCACGAAAGGCCCCCCTGCGTGCAACCGACCCCCGCCATCTTCAAAGCCTATGACATCCGCGGCATCGTGCCGTCCACCCTGAACGAAGACGTGGCCCTGGGCCTGGGCCGCGCCTTTGGCACCGCAGCACGCGCGGAAGGGCAGACCACCGTGGCGGTGGGGCGCGATGGGCGCCTGTCCGGCCCCGCCATGTCGGCGGCGCTGATCCGGGGGCTGGTGGAGGCGGGCATCGAGGTGATCGACGTGGGCCTGGTCACCACGCCGCTGCTCTACTTTGCGGCCAGCACGCTGTGCTCCAGTGGTATCCAGGTCACCGGCAGCCACAACCCCAAGGACTACAACGGCTTCAAGATGGTGCTGAACGGCCGCGCCATCTATGGCGATGAGATCCAAGGCCTGCGCCGCACCATGGAGCAGGAAAGCTGGCAGCTGGTGGCCGGTGGCTCGGTCCGCCACGTGGATGTGCTGCCCGCATACCGCGAACGCATTGTGGGTGACGTGAAGCTGGCCCGGCCGCTCAAGATCGTGGTGGACTGCGGCAACGGCATTGCTGGCGCGTCGGCCCCGGCCATCTTCCGTGCGCTGGGCTGCGAGGTGATTGAGCTGTTCTCGGAGGTGGACGGCAACTTCCCCAACCACCACCCCGACCCGAGCAAACCTGAAAACCTGCGTGACCTGATCGACGCCCTGAAGGCCAGCGATGCCGAACTGGGCCTGGCCTTTGACGGCGACGGCGACCGCCTGGGCATTGTGACCAAGGACGGCACCAACATCTTCCCCGACCGCCAGATGATGTTGTTTGCGCAAGACGTGCTTTCGCGCGTGCCCGGCGGCGAGATCATCTTTGACGTGAAGTGCACCCAGCGCCTGGCCCCCGCCATTGCAGCGGCCGGTGGCGTGCCGGTGATGTTCAAGACCGGCCACTCGCTGATCAAGGCGCGCATGAAGGAGACGAACTCTCCCCTGGGTGGCGAGATGAGCGGCCACATCTTCTTCAAGGAGCGCTGGTACGGCTTTGACGACGGTACCTATGCCGGCTGCCGCCTGCTGGAGATCCTGAGCCGCAGCAGCGACCCGAGCGCCGTGCTGAACGCGCTGCCCACCAGCTTTTCGACCCCCGAGCTGAATGTGGCCTGTGCAGAAGGCGAGCCACACCGCCTGACGGCCGAGCTGCAGGCCCTGGCCGCAGAGACCTTTGCCGCGCCCGCCGCCATCAGCAGCATCGACGGCTTGCGCGTGGACTGGCCCGATGGCTTTGGCCTGATCCGCGCCAGCAACACCACCCCCGTGCTGGTGCTGCGCTTCGAGGGCCACACGCCCGAAGCCCTGGCCCGCATCGAGGCCGCCATGCTGGCGCTGCTGCATCGGGTCAAGCCCGACGCCCATGTGGGCGCAGCCAGCCACTGATATTGGCTGCCGCACGCCCGATGCTGTCGCTCTCCACCCCCCTGTGTGTTGCTGCCGCCCAGACGCCGTCGGCGCCGGGCGACTTGGAGCGCAATCTGCAAACGCACCTGGCCTGCGTGCGGGCTGCCGCCCACCAGGGCGTGCAACTGCTGCAGTTCCCGGAGCTGTCGCTCATGGGCTATGAGCCCGCGCTCATGGCAGACCATGTACTGACGGCCGACCACCCCGTGCTGCTGGCCCTGCGCCAGGCCGCCCAAAGCCATGGCATGGCCCTGGTGGTGGGTGCTCCGGCTGAGCCTGCGCAGCAGGGCGCATTGCCCGCCATTGGTGCCTGGCTGTTGGGGCCGGACGGCAGCGTGGCGCTGTACCGCAAGCGCCATCTGCACGACAGCGAAGAGCAATTTGCCAGCGCGGGCACGGACGACGCGCAGGTGCAACTGGTGGCCGGCGAGCCCACGGCACTGGCCGTGTGCGCCGACATCACCCATCCCGAGCATGCCCAGGCGGCCCGCGGGGCGGGCGCGGCCCTGTATGCGGCGGGCGTGCTGATCGCTGAAAAGGCCTATGCGGCCGAATCGGCCATGCTGGAAGGCTACGCGCGTGACCATGACATGGCCGTACTCGCGGCCAACTACAGCGGCACCTCCGGTGGCTACGTGAGTGCGGGGCGCAGCGCCTTCTGGGCGCCCGGTGGCCGCTGTGTGGTGGCTGCGCCGGGTGACGCGCCCTGCATCGTCTGGGCACAGCGCAGCGACAGCGGCTGGGCGGGTGGTGTGCTGAGCCTGTCTGTGCCCGCATGAACGCCGCGCGGGCCCTGTATTCGCTGCTGACCTGGAGCGCGCAGCCGCTGCTGCGCCGCAAGCTGCGCCGCCGTGCGGTGGCCGAGCCGGGCTACGCCTACGCGGTGGGAGAGCGCTTTGGCCGCTACCCGGCCCCCATCGACAGCCTGATGCCCCACAGCAGCACCGACCCGCTGGGGCGGTTTGTGTGGGTGCATGCCGTGTCGCTGGGCGAAACCCGGGCCGCCGCCATCTTGCTGGCCCAGTTGCGTGAACAGCTGCCGGGCATGCGCCTGTTGCTCACACACGGCACCGCCACAGGGCGGGCCGAGGGCGAAAAGCTGCTGCTGCCCGGCGACGTGCAGGTGTGGCAGCCCTGGGACACGCCGGGCGCCGTGGGTCGGTTTTTGCGCAAGTTCCGCCCGGCCATCGGCATCCTGATGGAAACCGAGGTGTGGCCCAACCTGGTGGCGGGCTGCCGGCAGCGGCGCATTCCGCTGGTGCTGGCCAATGCGCGCTTCAACGAGATATCGCTGCGCAAGGCGCAGCGCCTGTCAGCCCTGGCGCGGCCTGCGTATGGCGGCCTGACGGCAGTCTGGGCCCAGACGCAGGAAGACGCCACGCGGCTCGCGGCCATGGGCGCGCCGGTGCGTGGTGTGCTGGGCAACCTCAAGTTTGACGTGGTGCCCGACGCACAGCTGCTGGAGCGGGGCCGCGAGTGGCGCGCGCGCACTGGCCGCCCGGTGGTCTTGCTGGCCAGCAGCCGCGAGGGCGAGGAGGCCATGTGGCTGGAGCAGATCCAGAAAATACGGCAAAAATCGCCCCAAGCGCTAGTGGATCAGGCCTTGGCAGCTATCAATAGTGAAGCATCTGGCGACGATTTTCCCCCCGTGCAATGGCTCATCGTGCCGCGCCACCCGCAGCGGTTTGACGAGGTCCACCAGCTGCTGCAGCGGGCCGGCCTGTCGGTGTCGCGCCGCAGCACCTGGGCGGCGGCACCTGCGGCCGCTGACGTGTGGCTGGGGGACTCGATCGGCGAAATGGCGTTGTATTACGGCCTGGCCGATGTGGCTTTGCTGGGCGGGAGCTTCGCCCCACTGGGCGGCCAGAACCTGATCGAGGCCGCTGCCTGCGGTTGCCCCGTGGTGCTGGGCCCGCACACCTTCAACTTTGCCGAGGCAGCCGAACTGGCGTGTGCGGCGGGGGCAGCCCAGCGGGTGCCCGACCTGGCACAAGGAATGGCACAGGCTGCAGCGCTGGCGGGGGACGCCCGCGCCCACGAACAGGCCAGCGAGCGGGCCACCCGGTTCGCGGCCACGCACCGAGGGGCTGCGCAGGCCACGGCGCGTGCGATTGTGGCACTGGTGCAGCCTGAGGGCGGCCTGCACTAGGCCTCAGCAATTCATGCACGGGATGCACCCCGGCGCGGGGTGCAAGGACCCATTACTTGGCCAGCAGTGCGTTGACCGCTTCGATGTCCTGCTGCGACAGCGTGCCTGCCGCCTGGCGCAGCTTGAGCCCGCCCAGCAGCACGTTGTAGCGGGCCTGGGCCAGGTCACGCTTGGTCTGGTAGAGCTGGCTTTGGGCGTTGAGCACGTCGATGTTGATGCGCACACCCACCTGGTAGCCCAGCTTGTTGGCGTCCAGCGCGCTCTGGCTGGAGGCTTCGGCCGCTTCCAGGGCCTGCACCTGGCCCTGGCCGGACTGCACGCCGTAGAACGCCGCGCGCGTGGCCTGGGCCACGTTGCGGCGGGCGGTTTCGAGGTCGGCCTCGGCCTTGGTTTCGAGGGCCAGGGTTTCCTTCACGCGGTTTTGCACGGCAAAGCCTGCAAACAGGGGCAAGTTCAGCGCCACGCCCACGCTGGCGGCATTGCTGCGGGCCGTGACGCCGGGCGAGGTGATGGTGCCGTGCAGGTTGCGCGTGACGTTGTAGCCCGCCTGCAGGTCCACCGTGGGCAGGTGGCCGGTTTCGGCTTTTTTGGTCTCCAGCCGCGCAATGTCCAGCGCAATGGCGGCCTGGCGCACGCCGGGCTGCTGGTCGCGGGCGGTGTCCACCCAGGTGGCAAGGTTGTCCGGCACTACGCCAGGCAGTTGCACCGGCAGTGCCAGGGGCTGCGGCTTGGTGCCGGCGATGCCGACCAGCTGGTCCAGCGCCAGGCGCTTGACGCGCAGATCGTTCTCGGCGGCGATCTCCTGGGCAATCACCAGGTCGTAACGGGCCTGGGCTTCACGCGAATCGGTCACCGTGGTGGTACCGACCTCGAAATTGCGCTTGGCGGCGGCCAGTTGCTCGGACACGGCGGCCTTCTGGGCCTGCACAAAGGTCAGCGTGTCTTGTGCAGCCAGCACGTCGAAGTAGGCCTGGCTCACCCGCACCAGCAGGTCTTGGGTGGCGGCATCCAGCTGGGCCTGGGCCACATCCACGCCGCGTTGGCCTTGTTCCAGCGTGATGCGATTGGCAGGCCGGTACAGCGGCTGGGAGGCATTGACCCCCACGGTCTGTGCCGTACCGGTGTTCTCGATCTTGGGTTTAGTCAGCTCCACGTTGGAGCGGGTGAGGCCCCCGGTGAGTGCGGCGGACGGCAGCAGGCCGGCGCGGGCCTGGTCGGCCTTGCGGGCTGCGGCGTCCAGTTGCGCACGCGCCGACTGCCAGGCCGTGTCATAGGTGCGGGCCGATTCCACCAGTTGCAGCAGGCTTTGGGCCTGGGCTGGCGCACACAGCGCTGCGCCCAGCGCCAGGGACAGGATGGACAGGGACAGGGGCCTAAACGGTGTCATTGGGGGTCCTTCGGAAGAGTCTGCGAATCGAATCGGGGTGGGCAGCGGCGGGCAGCACTGGGGCATGGGTGCGGCAAGTGCGGTCCATCAACAACGGTCCATCAACCACAAAGGGCGTCAGTAGCGCGGCACCGCCGGATCGCTTTCGTGCGACCAGGCGTCAATACCGCCGGTGATGTTGGCCAGATGCTCGAACCCGTGGTGCTGCAAGAACGAGGCCACGCGCAGGCTGCGGGCGCCGTGGTGGCATAGGCAGGCAATAGGGCGTTGCGCCTGGCGGGCGGGCTCCAGCTCGGCCAGCCGCGCGGGCAACTCGCCCATGGGGATGGCCACCAGCTCAAACCCGTCGGCGCGCACGCTGGCGGTCTGCAGCTCCCAAGGCTCACGCACGTCCAGCACCAGGGGCTGGCTGCCTTCAGGTGCTGCGGCAAACCAGGCAGACAGCTGGGCGGGGCGGACGTGATCGATCATGCAAAACTCCGAAGGCAACCGAAGGGCAGGGGGTCAGAACGTGAAGCCAGAGGGCTCGGGGAAGTTCACCAGGCGCGGCGCGATGGTGTCCCACGGCGATGTGGTCTCAAAGCGGTCGCCGGTGCGGCGGGTCAGGGTGAAACGCATCACGGGCTCGCCACCCACGATGGCGCCCAGGCGGCCCCCATCGCGCAGCAGGGACAGCAGGTGGCTGGGCACCTCGGCCACGGAGCCGCTGAGCACAATCACGTCAAACGGGCCGTCAGGGATGGCATCGCGGGCTCCATCGGCCTGGCGAACGTCGGCGTTCTGCACGCCCGCGTCGCGCAGGTTCTCGCGGGCCATTTCGGCCAGCTCGGGGTGGATTTCGAGGGACACCACACGCTCGGCGCGGGCGGCCAGCAGGGCGGCCATGTAGCCCGAGCCGGCGCCGATTTCGAGCACACGGTCAGTGGGCAAAATCCGCAGGTCTTGCAGGACGCGCGCTTCCACGCGGGGTTGCAGCATGCTGTGGCCTTTGCGCACGGCTTCTTCAGCGTCGTTGCCCAGCAAGGGCACTTCAATGTCCATGAAGGCCAGGCTGCGGTAGGCAGGGGGGACAAAGTCTTCGCGGCGCACCACGGCCAGCAGGTCCAGCACGTCGGCGTCGAGCACATTCCAGGGGCGGATCTGCTGCTCGATCATGTTGTAGCGGGCCTGGGCGATGGGATCGCTGATGTTGGCGGACGTGTTCAGGGGCAGGTTCATGGGATTTCTCCGTGGGGCAGATGCAAGGCCGATCGGGGCGATCAGGACAAAGCTTCGATTTTAGGCGCTGCCGGGGCGCGTCCCATCTTGCGAAGCGCCCAATGTGCCAAGTCGTCCATGTAGCAATACACCACTGGCACCACCACCAGGGTCAAGAGAGAAGAGGTAATGACCCCGCCGATCACGGCCTGGCCCATGGGCGCGCGCTGCTCTGACCCTTCGGACAACGCGAACGCCAATGGCACCATGCCAAAAATCATGGCCAGCGTGGTCATGAGGATGGGGCGCAGCCGCACCCGGGCGGCCAGCAGCAGCGCGTCAGCGCGGGGCAGGCCGGGCACGGTCTGGCCCTGGTCATTCACGTGTTCCTCGCGGGCACGGATCGCAAAGTCCACCAGCAGGATGGCGTTCTTGGTCACCAGCCCCATCAGCATGACCACGCCGATGATGGAGAACATCGACAGCGTGGAGCGGAACATCAGCAGCGCCAGCACCACACCGATCAGCGTGAGTGGCAGCGAGGTCATGAGCGCCAGCGGCTGCAAAAAGCTCTTGAACTGGCTCGCCAGGATCATGTAGATGAAGATGATGGCCATGGCCAGTGCCGAGATGGCATAGCCAAACGATTCGGCCATGTTCTTGGTGGAGCCGCCAAACTGGTAGCGGTAACCCGGCGGGAAGGTCACGGTCTCCAGCGCCTTCTTGATGTCGTTCGACACTTCACCGGCCGAGCGTTGGGACACGTTGGCGTTCACCGCCACTTCGCGGGTCAGGTCGCGGCGGTTGATCTGGTTGGCGCCGGTGGATTCTGTGACGCTGGCGACCTGGTTCAGGCGCACGATGCGGGTCGTACCGTCGGTGGCGGCCAGGGCAAAGGGCAGGCGCTCCAGGTCGGCCGGGGTGGTGCGCGCCTCGGGGGCCAGGCGCACATTCACGTCATAGGTCTGGTCGTCGGGCGCACGCCAGTTGCCCACCGTGGTGCCTGCCACCAGCGTGCGCAGCGAGGCCGCCATGGGCGCCACCGACAGGCCCAGGTCCGACGCCACTTCACGCTTCACATCCAGCGCAATCACGGGCTTGTCAGGCTTGGCGCTGGTGTCAAGGTCCACGAGGCCGGGGATGCCGCGGATCTTCTCGGTGACGATTTTGGTCAGGCGCTCCAGTTCGCGCAGGTCGGGCCCCTGCAGCGAGAACTCCACCTGCTTCTGGCCGCCCACCGCGTCCAGCAGGCCCACATGGGTCACGGTGATGCCGGGCACGGTCTTGAGGCGCTCGCGCAGCACGTCGGACATCTGGTCCACGCTGCGGCTGCGGTCCTTGCGGTCTACCAGCCGCACGTAGATGCTGGCGTACATCTTGCCCTGGGCGTTGCCGGTGTTGATGGTGGCCAGTGTGTAGCGCACTTCGGGCATCTCGCGCAGGATGCCTTCCACCTGCCTGGCCTTGGCCTCGGTGGCCTCGAGCGACGAACCCACGGGGGTGTAGAAATTGAGGGAGGTCTCTGAAAAATCGGCCTTGGGCACAAACTCGGTGCCCAGCAGCGGCACCATGACCACGCTCAGCACGAACACCGCCAGGGCGATGACCATGGTGGCCAGCTTGTGCACCAGCGACCACCGCAGGATGTGCTGATAGCCCTCTGCCAGCGCATCGGTGGCGCGGTCAAACCAGCCGGTGACGCGGCCAATGGTCTTGTCGTAGAAGGTGACGGGCGCCGTCTTTTGGCCGTGCGCATGAATGCTCGGGTCGTGCCAGATGCTCGACAGCATCGGGTCGAGCGTGAAGCTCACAAACATCGAAATCATCACCGCCGCGACGATGGTGATGCCGAACTCGTGGAAAAACTTGCCGATGATCCCGCCCATGAAGCCGATGGGCATGAACACTGCCACGATGGACAGCGTGGTGGCCAGCACCGCCAGGCCGATCTCCTGCGTGCCGTCCATGGCAGCCGCGTAGGCGCCTTTGCCCATCTGCACGTGGCGCACGATGTTCTCGCGCACCACGATGGCGTCGTCGATCAGCAGCCCCACGCACAGGCTCAGTGCCATGAGCGTGATCATGTTGATGGTGAAGCCAAACATGTTCATGAACAGGAACGTGCCGATCAGCGCGATGGGCAGCGTCAACCCGGTGATCACAGTGGAGCGCCAGGAGTTCAGGAACAGAAAGACGATGAGCACCGTGAGGATGGCCCCCTCGATCAGCGTCTGTCGCACATTGTTGACCGCCACGCGGATCGGGCGGGCGCTATCGCCAATGGTTTCGAGCCGCACCCCGGGTGGCAGCTGGTTCTTCAGTTCCACCACGGCGGCGTTCAGGCCATCGACCACCTCAATGGTGTTCTCGCCCTGCGATTTTTGCACCGACAGCAGCAGCGTGCGCTGGCCGTTGTAGAGCGCCAGGCTTTCCACTTCCTGCGCGCCGTCGTTCACGCGGGCCACCTGGTCCAGGCGCACCGGCGCCCCGTTCTTGCGGGCCACGATGATCTTGCCGAAATCCTCGGGCCGCTCCATGCGCGCGTCGATCTGCACCACGCGCTCCTGCGCCAGCGAGCGGATCGCACCCACGGGCAGGTCCTGGTTCTCGTTGCGCACGGCATTGGCCACCTGGTCGGGTGTCACGCCAAAGGCTTCCAGGGCCTGCGGGTTGAGGTAGATGTTGATTTCGCGCTTGGTCGCTCCCACCAGGTTCACCGCGCCCACGCCGCGCACGTTTTCCAGGCGCTTCTTCAGGATCTGCTCGGCCCAGGTGGTCAGTTCCACCGCGCTGCGACCCGATTTTTCGTCGGGCAACACGGCCAGCGACCATACGGCGCGGCTGGCGGGGTCAAAGCGCAGCACGCGTGGCTCCTTGACCTCGGTGCGCAGCAAGGGGCGCACGGTGGCGACCTTTTCGCGCACATCCTCGGCGGCCTTACGGCCGTCGATGTGGAGCTGGAACTCGATGATGACAACCGCCGTGCCCTCATAGCTGCGCGAGGTGAGGGCGTTGATGCCCGCAATCGAGTTGACACCTTCCTCGATCTTCTTGGTGACCTCGCTCTCGACGATTTCAGGCGACGCGCCGGGGTAGTCCACGGTGACCACCACCACCGGGAAGTCGATGTTGGGAAACTGATCGACCTTGAGGCGCTGGTACGAGAACAGGCCCAGCACGACGATGGCGAGCATCACCATCGTGGCGAACACGGGGTTTTTAAGACTGACTTTGGTGAACCACATGGCGCGTCAGCTGGTCATGGCGCAGTGCGCGAGGCGGGAACGGCTTGCGGCGCAGCAGCTGCCGCCGCCACGGGCGTGCCCTCGCGCAGCGAACCCATGCGGCCTGCAATGACCGTCGTGCCCACGGGTACGCCGTCCACCGCGACCAGGGTCTGCCCATTGACCACGGCGCGCGCTCCCGTCTGTACCGGCGCATAGGCCACGCGGCCCTCCTTGATCGTCTGGAGGTAGGGTGCCGGTTTGTCGGTGCGCACGGCATCCAATGGAACGGTCAGTACCTGCGCACTGCCCGTGGCCAGAAGGCCTTGCACAAACAGGCCCTGGCGCAGGCTGGCGTTGTGGGGTGCCTGGTCCACCCGCAAATAGACTGGCACGGTGCGGCTGCCCGCCTGGGCGCTGGGGTTGATGCGCACGACGGTGGCTTGTACCGGCGCCGGGGCGCCTTCGACCGCGAGCTGGGCCTTCTGACCCACACGCACGCCGACGGAGTCAGCCGGGGTGAGCAGGGCTTCGAGTTCCAGGCGGGAGAGGTCCACCACTTCGATGATGCGGGCGTCGATGGGCACCCGCTCTCCCGGCTGGGCCAGCCGCTGCGCCACCAGGCCGCTGATGGGGCTTTTGAGGACGGTGTCTTCCAGCGTCTTGCGGGCGACATCGGCGGCCGATACGGCGGCCTGGTAGCTGGATTGGGCCGCTTCCAGGCTGGCCTGCGAGGTGACCAGCGCCGTGGCAGAGATAAAGCCCTGGTCTACCAGTGCACGGTTGTTGTTGTACTGCCGCTGGTTGATGTCCACCTGCGATTTGGCTGCATCGGCCTGCTGCTGGGCCTGGCGCAGGCGTGCACGGGCTTCGGTCGGGTCGATGCGTGCCACTTCCTGTCCCGCCTTGACGCTGTCGCCCTCACGTAAAGTCAGGCCCTGCAGCTCGCCGGCCACGCGTGCCTTGACCATGGCCGAGTCCACGGCACGCAACGATCCTGATACCGGTACCCCCAGCGAGAGTTGGGACGATTGCACGGTGATCACTTCGTCGGCCGCCAGCTGCAGCGGTGCCTCGGCCCGTTGTGTGGACGCCTCGGCCAAAGCCTTCTGCTGCGCCTGCTGCGCCGCCATGGCACGCCAGACACCGCCACCGAGCAGCACGACAACGACGGCCGCAGCCATCCAGGGAATCCAGCGTTTCATGGTCAGGGTGTGCGCGAGCGCGTGAAAGAAGGGGGAGGGGACGGCTTGTCAGACGGCAATGTGCCTGCTGCGCCAGAAGCTGCAGGCGCCTCCGGGCGCACACACAGGCCGTGCAGGATGTTGTCGATCTGCGTCTCGATGTATTGCTCAGGCGTCAGCTCCTGGGCATCAGGCACGCAGGCGCCCACTGAGTGCTTCCACATCATGAGGAAGATCATGGGGGCCAGCACCAGGTACACGGCGTAGTCGAGGTTCACGGGGCGGAATTCGCCCCGCGCAATGCCACGCTCCAGGATGCGGCGAATCAGCGCCTGGCCGGGCAGGATGACTTCGTGCTGGTAGAACTGCGCAATCTCGGGGAAGTTCTGTGCCTCGCTGAGCATGAGCTTGGTAATGCCTGAGGCCTTGGTGCACCCGATGCGTTCCCACCAGACCTGGTAGCAATAGCGCAGGACCTCGCTGGTGGTTCCCACAAAGGTCTCCAGCTCGCTGTTCCACTCGGCAAAGCGGCCGGCGATGTTTTCGCGCACCACCGCCTTGAAGAGCTCTTCCTTGCTGGGGAAGTACAGAAACAGCGTGCCCTTGGATACCCCTGCGCGCGCCGCCACCTCATCCACCCGTGTGGCGGCAAACCCCTTCTCGACAAACAGGTCGAGGGCAGCCTCCAGCAGCTCTCCCGGGCGGGCTTCCTTGCGGCGCTCGCGTTTGGTGCTGGTCGTGGCAGAGGAGGGTGGGGGGGGAGTGGTCAAACCGGCTATTTTT
>Ga0123390_1005311_pt1 | contig 11837 bp, 7 predicted proteins | sample T3HHNO3metaT_FD_89918 | JGI IMG/M metagenome (GOLD analysis project Ga0123390, IMG submission 89918) | Methane-oxidizing artificial microbial communities from Washington, USA to study methane cycling - T3-HHNO3 metaT (Metagenome... | ecosystem: Engineered > Modeled > Simulated communities... | reverse complement strand
GCTGCGACCCCTGTTCGGGCTGAAACGCCGGAGCCGCACGGTGGCCTCGGCGGCACCGGGCACGCGGCTCACGCCGGCTCGTGGCACTCGATGATCAGCTGGATGGCGTTACCGCCGCGGTAGTCGTCCGGCACCATGCGATAGGCCATGCGCAGGCGCGGGCCGGGTTGCTGGTCATGCCAGCCGCCAAAATGGATGGCGTTGAGCGGCTCGCGGCGTCCGTCGAGGCGCAGGCTGTACTTGAGGTGGCGCTCGCCGACCACGCGCCAGTCCAGTACCTCGAACACGCCGTCGAAAAGCGGTTCGCCATAGCCCTGGCCCCAGGGCCCGCCGTTGCGCAGGGCTTCGGCGTTCACCGCAACGAATTCGTCGGACGACAGTTCGCCGTCGCTCAGCAGCTCGGCATGCAGCATGGCCGGGTCCATCATCGCTTCGACCTGCGCGATGAAGGCCGCCTGGAAGCGGGCCAGTTCGCTTTCTTCCAGGCTCAGGCCGGCGGCCATGGCGTGGCCGCCGAACTTGCCCATCAAGCCCGGATGGGCGGCGTCGACATTGGCCAGCGCATCGCGGATGTGGAAACCGGGGATGGAGCGCGCCGAGCCGCGCAGGCTGCTGCCGCCGGGCTCGGCCGGGGCGAAGGCGATCACCGGGCGGTGCAGCTTCTCCTTCATCTTCGATGCCACCAGGCCGACCACGCCGGGATGCCACTCGGCGTCGTACAGGCACAGTGCGATGGGCGCGTCCTGCAGGCCCTGGTCGACCCTGGCCAGGGCTGCTTCGGCTTCATCGACCATCTGCTGCTGCACGCCGCGGCGTTCGGCATTGATGCCGTTCAACACCTGCGCCAGCTCGTAGGCCTGGACCGGATCATCGCTGAGCAGGCATTCGATGCCGATGGCCATGTCTTCCAGGCGGCCGGCCGCATTGAGGCGCGGGCCGATGGCAAAGCCGATGTCGGCGGCGGTCAGCCGCGCGGCGTCACGCCCCGAGACTTCGATCAGCGCGCGCAGTCCCGCGCAGCCCTGCCCCGCGCGCAGGCGTCGCAGGCCTGCGCCCACCAGCGCGCGGTTGTTGACGTCTAGCGGAACCAGGTCGGCGATCGTGCCTACGGCCACCAGGTCGAGCAGCACGGAAAGATCGGGCCCGTTGCCCGCCACCACGCCGGCATCGCGCAGTTTCCTGCGCAGTGCCAGCAGTACATAGAACATCACCCCCACGCCGGCCAGCATCTTGCTGGGGAAGGCATCGCCGCGCAGGTTGGGATTGACGATGGCATCGGCGGGCGGCAACTGCTCGCCCGGGAGATGATGGTCGGTGACCAGCACTTGCCAGCCCAGCGCCTTGGCCGCCGCGATGCCGGCATGGCAGGCGATGCCGTGGTCGACGGTCACCAGCAGGTCGGGTTGCAGTGCGGCCAGTTCCTGCACCAGCGCCGCCGACAATCCGTAGCCATGGACCATGCGGTTGGGAACCGCCGGCGTCACCCGCGTGGCGCCCAGCATGCGCAGGCCGCGCACGCCCACCGCGCAGGCGGTGGCGCCATCGCAGTCGAAATCGCCGACCACCACGATGTGCTTGTCGGTGGCGATGGCCGCGGCCAGCAAATCGGTGGCTGCGGCCAGCCCGCCCAGGCTGTCCGGTGGCAGCAACTGGGCCAACTTCGGCTGCGCCTGCTCCAGGCTGGACGCGCCGCGCCCGGCATAGATGCGTCGCAACAGCGGGGAAAGACCTTCCGGCCAGGTTCCCTCCATTTCCATCTGGCGGCGACGGATCCTGGGTGCGGCGGTCATGCGTCCAGCTTCGACAGCGGTTTGCGCCAGAAACGCCAGCGCTGGTCGCGACGCAGGTGGAAGATAGCGCCGTCCTCGAAGTCCAGGCTCAGCGATTGCAGTTCGCGCTTGCGTACCGCGTCCATCAGTGGCTGGACCGCGTCGCGCGCCAGCACGGCCAGGTCACGCAGGTGGCGAAGGTCGACCAGTGCATCGACCTCTTCGGTTTCGCCGCTGCCATCGACAACGCCTGCCGCCCCGGCCAGCGAGCGTAGCAAAATGTCATTGCCCTTCACCTGGCGGTAGTGCGTGCGCACGAAGTCCGGCGCCGCGCCCGCACCCCAGAACCACAACGAGTTGACCGCCGGTTTTCCCAGCGAGATGCGCATGGCGTTCCACGGGTGGTTGTGCAGGATCACCTGGGCCTCGGTGAGCAGTGCGCGCCAGCGCCGTCCCAGGTCGCCTTCTGGCAGGTGCGCGAACAGGTCCTCGCCCAGGACTTCATCGGGGCTGGCGAACGCCGGCAATTTCGATTCGCGCGGAAGTCGCAGGTACCAGCGCGCGGGATGGGGTGCGTCCAGGGTGAATCCGGCATCGCCGAACAATGGCCGCAGCGCGGGCAGCAACTGGGCAACATCTTCGGCGGTCAGGGCCAGCGCTTCGCCATGGGAGAGCATGCGGGCTCCTCCCATGTCCGGGGCCACGTGGGCAGGGTCGACGCGCAGCCAGGATGATTGGGCAGCATCACCGGCATCCCGTTGCCGGGTCAGCGCGGCCACCGGCCAGTGGTCCGGGATCAACTGGAAGTGGCGGCGCAGTTGCGCCCGCTCACCGGCATCACCGGTGTCCCGGTCCGCCCGCGCCAACGCACCGGCCAGACCGGCCGGCAACGCCTGTCCGGCAAAGCGCGAACGCAGCGGCAGCAGCAGCGTGGCCGATGCCATCAGTGCGAGCGCTCAGCCCGCGTACGCGACGCTGACGATCTCGTACTCACGCTGCCCGGCCGGGGCCTCGATGACCACCGAATCGCCCTCGTTCTTGCCGATCAGCGCGCGCGCCAGCGGCGAGGAAATGGCGATCATGGCCAGCTTGATGTCCGCTTCCAGGTCGCCGACGATCTGGTACTTCTTCTCTTCGTCGGTCTCCACGTCGGCCAGGGTCACCGTCGCACCGAAGACCACGCGCGTGCCCGCATTGAGCTGGGCCACGTCGATCACCTCGGCATGCGACAGCTCGCCCTCGAGCTGCTTGATGCGGCCCTCGATGAAGCTCTGCTGTTCGCGCGCGGCGTGGTACTCGGCATTTTCCTTGAGATCGCCGTGCGCGCGCGCCTCGGCGATCGCGTTGATCACCTCGGGCCGCTTCACCGATTTCAGCTGGTCAAGCTCTTCGCGCAGGCGCTGCGCGCCCTTCATAGTCAATGGCGCCCTCATGCGGTTGTGCCCGCGTGGATGCTCATGGGAAATGTATTCACGCCTGCAACTCCTTGTGCAGTTCCTGCAGCGCCCATACGGGGCCGGTGCCGCGGAACTCCAGCGAATGCACCAGCGCCTTGGCGCCGGCAATGGTGGTGGAATAGGTGACGCGGTGCTGCAAGGCCTCGCGCCGGATCGAGAAGGAGTCGTTGATCGCCTGGCGCCCCTCGGTAGTGTTGACGATATACACGATTTCGCCGTTCTTGATCAGGTCGACGATGTGCGGCCGGCCTTCCACCACCTTGTTGATCTGTTCGCAGGCATGGCCGTTCTGCTGCAGCCAGGCGCAGGTGCCGCGGGTGGCCACCAGCGTGTAGCCGCGCTCGATCAGGTCCCTGGCCACCGGCAATACGCGTGACTTGTCCGGGTCGCGCACCGACAGGAACACCTTGCCCACGGGCGGCGCCTTGATGCCGCCGGCTTCCTGGGCGCGGGCGAAGGCGGCGCCGAAGTTGCGGCCCACGCCCATCACCTCGCCGGTGGAACGCATCTCCGGGCCGAGGATCGGGTCTACACCCTGGAACTTGGCGAATGGGAAGATGGCTTCCTTGACCGAGTAGTAGTGCGGCACGATCTCCTTGAGCGCGCCCTGCTCGGCCAGCGACTTGCCGGCCATGCAACGCGCCGCGATCTTGGCCAGCGGCATGCCGGTGGCCTTGGACACGAAGGGGACCGTGCGCGAGGCGCGCGGGTTCACTTCGAGCAGGTAGATGGTGTCATCGCCCTCGTCGCTGGTCTGGATGGCGAACTGGGTGTTCATCAGACCGACGACGTTGAGCGCCTTGGCCAGTTCGACCACCTGCCTGCGCAGTTCGGCCTGGGTCTTGGCCGACAGCGAGTACGGCGGCAGCGAACAAGACGAGTCGCCCGAGTGCACGCCGGCTTCCTCGATGTGCTCCATCACCCCGCCCACCAGCACCGCGCCGGTGTTGTCGGCAATGATGTCCACGTCCACTTCCACGGCGTTGTCGAGGAAGCGGTCCAGCAGCACCGGCGAATCGTTGGAGACCTTGACCGCGTCGCGCACGTAGCGCGCCAGGTCAGATTCGCCGTACACGATTTCCATGGCGCGGCCGCCCAGCACGTAGGACGGGCGCACCACCAGCGGGTAGCCGATCTCGCGTGCCAGCACCAGCGCTTCCTGGTCATTGCGGGCGATGCGGTTGGGCGGCTGCTTCAGCCCCAGCCTGTCGACCAGTTGCTGGAAGCGCTCGCGATCCTCGGCCAGGTCGATGGAGTCCGGTGAGGTGCCGATCACCGGCACGCCGTTGGCTTCCAGCGCCTGCGCCAGCTTCAGCGGGGTCTGGCCGCCGTACTGCACGATCACGCCCTTGGGCTTCTCAAGCTCGACGATCTCCAGCACGTCTTCCAGCGTCAGCGGCTCGAAGTACAGGCGGTCGGAGGTGTCGTAATCGGTGGAGACCGTTTCCGGGTTGCAGTTGACCATGATGGTTTCGAAACCATCCTCGCGCAGGGCCAGCGCGGCGTGCACGCAGCAGTAGTCGAACTCGATGCCCTGGCCGATGCGGTTCGGCCCGCCGCCCAGGATCATGATCTTGTCGCGGCCGGTGGGCTCGGCTTCGCACTCGTCCTCGTAGGTCGAGTAGAGGTAGGCGGTGCTGGTGGAGAATTCTGCAGCGCACGAGTCCACGCGCTTGTACACCGGCTTGACCTTGTGCAGGTTGCGCAGCGCGCGGATCGCGCCTTCATCGGTGGACGCCAACTGGCCCAGCCGCGCATCGGAGAAGCCGGCGCGCTTGAGCTTGCGCAGGCGCCCGGCATCCAGTGCACGCAAGCCTTCGGCGGCGACCTGCTTCTCTTCGGCGATCAGCTCCTCGATCTGGTCCAGGAACCAGGGATCGATGAACGACAGCGCATGTACGTCCTCCACGCTCATGCCGGCGCGGAAGGCATCGGCCACGTAGAACAGGCGTTCCGGGCCGGGTTCCTTCATCTCGCGGCGCAGGATGGTCAGGTCGTCGGCGTCATGCAGGTTCAGGCCGGTGGGGTCCAGGCCGACCTTGCCGGTTTCCAGCCCACGCAGCGCCTTCTGCAGCGATTCCTGGAAGGTGCGGCCCATCGCCATCACCTCGCCCACCGACTTCATCTGGGTGGTCAGGCGCGCGTCGGCGGCCGGGAATTTCTCGAAGGCGAAGCGCGGGATCTTGGTGACCACGTAATCGATCGCCGGCTCGAACGAGGCCGGGGTCAGGCCACCGGTGATCTCGTTGCGCAATTCGTCCAGGGTGTAGCCGACCGCCAGCTTGGCCGCCACCTTGGCGATCGGAAAACCGGTGGCTTTGGATGCCAGCGCCGACGAGCGTGACACGCGCGGGTTCATCTCGATCACCACCACGCGGCCGGTCTGCGCATTGATGCCGAACTGCACATTGGATCCGCCGGTGTCCACGCCGATCTTGCGCAGCACCGCGATGGAGGCATCGCGCAGGCGCTGGTATTCCTTGTCGGTCAGGGTCTGGGCCGGCGCCACGGTGATCGAATCGCCGGTGTGCACGCCCATCGGGTCCAGGTTCTCGATGGAGCAGACGATGATGCAGTTGTCCGCGGTGTCGCGGACCACTTCCATCTCGAATTCCTTCCAGCCCAGCACCGATTCTTCCACCAGCACTTCACTGGTCGGCGACAGTTCCAGGCCGCGGGTGACGATGTCGACCAGTTCCTCGCGGTTGTAGGCAATGCCGCCGCCGCTGCCGCCCAGGGTGAAGCTGGGGCGGATGATGGTGGGATAGCCAACGCGGGTCTGGATATCCAGCGCCTGTTCCAGCGAACGCGCCACTTCGGCCTTCGGGCATTCCAGGCCGATCTCGCCCATGGCCACGCGGAACAGCTCGCGGTCCTCGGCCATCATGATCGCCTCGCGCTTGGCGCCGATCAGCTCGACGCCGTACTTCTCCAGCACCCCGTTGTCGGCCAGGTCCAGTGCGCAGTTCAGGGCGGTCTGCCCGCCCATGGTAGGCAGCAGCGCATCGGGCCGTTCCTTGTCGATGATTTTCTCGACCATCTGCCAGGTGATCGGCTCGATGTAGACCGCGTCGGCCATTTCCGGGTCGGTCATGATCGTGGCGGGATTGCTGTTGACCAGCACCACCCGGTAACCCTCGTCGCGCAGGGCCTTGCAGGCCTGCGCGCCCGAATAATCGAACTCGCAGGCCTGGCCGATGACGATGGGGCCGGCACCGATGATCAGGATGGTTTTCAGGTCAGTGCGCTTGGGCATGGGAAATCGCTTTATTGGTTTACTGGGTCGCGGATGCGGGGGCGGCTTTCGGGCCAATATATTTGTCGAAGAACGCCAGCATCTTGGTGTACAGGTTCACGTTGTTCTTTAGGTCGCGGAATCCATGGGCTTCCTTTTCCTCCACAACCATTACCTCCGGCTGCTTGCCCGCCTTCTTCAGCTCGCCAATCAGGAAGTGCATCTGCTGGATCGGCACGCGCTGATCCTTTGCGCCGTGGACCAGCATGATCGGGGTATGGATCTTGGCCACGTTGTACGCCGGGCTGTTGGCTTCCAGCGCGGCATTGCCCTGCGGCAGTACATCCTTCTGGAAGTTGCGCCCGCTCTTTCGTTCCTGGATGTCGCCCTTGGCGAACATCATCGGCAGTGAATAGACGCCCACGTAGCCCACGGTGCACTTGTACAGGTCGGGCTCGCGCACGACGCTCATCAAGGCAGCATATCCACCATAGGAAGCCCCGTAGATGCAGACCCGGTTGCCGTCGACGATGCCCTGGCTGACGAGTGACTTCACCGAATCGGTCAGGTCGTCCTGCATGGACGTACCCCAGTTGCGGTAGCCGGCGCTGATGAAGGCGTTTCCATATCCGCCAGAGCCGCGGTAGTTCATCTGCAGCACAGCGTAGCCACGGTTTGCAAGCAGTTGCACTTCCGGGTTGAAACCCCAGTCATCACGCACGCCATGCGGGCCGCCGTGCGGGTTGATGATCAGCGGAAGATTACGACCATTGCTCGCTGTCGGGATCGTCAAGTAACCGTAGATTTTCTTGCCGTCGCGAGCAGTAACCTCTACCGGCTTCATCTTGGACATCTCTGCCGGCTTGATCCACTCACGTGACGACAGCATGTAGGTGGCCTTTCCACCGGCGATGTCGAAAAGGTACACCTCGCCCGGATCGGTGTCCGAATAGACGCGGAAAGCGAAACGGCCGCCATCATCGGTGATGCCGCCGAACAGGACGGCCTTGCCTGGGAAGGCCTTGATCACGCCCGCATAGACCTTGGCCTCGGGATGTTCGGGGGCAACGAAATCCCAATAGGGGATACCTTCGTCGTAGCGCACTGCAAGCAAGGTTTTGTCGTCGCTGCTCCACAGGTAGCCGCTTGGATCGACGATGCCGTCGCTTGAAAGCTGCCTCTCGGTGTTGGTTTCCGGATCGATCAGCATCAGTGCCTCGGGCTTGCCTTCATCCCCCTTGGAAACATAGACATGCTGGTTGTCGGCGGCAAAGCCCAAGGGCCGGTACACGGCGCCGCTGCGCGGCACTTCATGCACCAATTTCCACTTCTCGCCATCGCGACGGTAAGTTACTTCACGCCCGTCTTCCATTTCGCCGTAGGCGTAACGCGCGTTTCCATCGTGGTCAACGAGGAAGCCGCCACCGTCCACCGGTGCGCTTGCGACCGTGGTAGTGCGGCCATTGTTGACGTTGAGCTTGAAGAGGAACGCAGAGCCAAGCGATCGTTCCACAAGAATGGTGTCAGGGTCCTCGGGCGTCAGGTCGACGATGCTGTAGAAGGCGCCGTTCGGAATATCGATGCGGCCGCTGCCATCAAGGTTCGAGGAGTAAAGGTCGCCCTTGGCGACCTTGAAATCTAAGCTGCCGGTCTTGATCCCGACCCAGAACAGCAATCGCTTGTTGTTCGCCCAAACGACTTCGGAGAAATGCCGGTCCTGGCCGTAATCCCACTTGCCCACGACCTTGCGGTTCGAGGTATCCAGAACAGCCAGAACGGTGCGATCAGCCTGCGGCACTATTACCGCCAAATGCTTGCCGTCTGGCGAAAGCCTGACGCTGGTGAACTCCGAATCCCTGAAGAAATCGTCGATTGGAATTTCCCGCGCCATGACGGTGCCCGATAGAAAAGCCAGTAGCAGCGCAAAACCAATGCTCGTGATCCTCATCAAAACTCCCCTTTCATCTTTGCAACAAGAAAACCCGGGACAAGCGCCCGCGAGTCAAGATTTCATCATTTTTACGAAACGGTCGAACAGCGGCGCCACGTCGCGCGGGCCCGGCGATGCTTCCGGATGGCCCTGGAACGAGAACGCCGGCGCGTCAGTCAGTTCGATGCCCTGGTTGGTGCCGTCGAACAGCGAGCGATGGGTCACGCGCACGTTCGCCGGCAGGCTGGCTTCGTCGACCGCGAAACCGTGGTTCTGCGAGGTGATCATCACCCGGCCCGAGTCGAGATCCTGGACCGGATGGTTGGCGCCGTGGTGGCCATGGCTCATCTTCAACGTCCGGGCGCCCGCGGCCAGCGCGAGCAACTGGTGCCCGAGACAGATGCCGAAGGTCGGCATCTTCTGCTGCACGAATTCGCGGATTGCGCTGATGGCGTAGTCGCACGGTTCCGGGTCACCCGGCCCGTTGGACAGGAACACGCCGTCCGGCTTCAGCGCCAGGACCTCGGCAGCCGGGGTCTGCGCCGGGACCACGGTCACCTCGCAGCCGCGCTCGGCCAGCATGCGCAGGATGTTGAGCTTGACCCCGAAATCGTAGGCCACGACCTTGAAACGGGGCGCCGCGTTGACCGGGTTGCCCGTGTCCAGGTCCAGCTGTCCTTCGGTCCACGGATAGCTGTTCGGGGTGGAAACCACCTTGGCCAGGTCCATGCCCTTCAGGCCGGGAAACTTGCGCGCGGTCTCGAGGGCTTTTTCGACATCGATCGCGCCGGCCATCAGCGCGCCGTTCTGGGCGCCGCGGTCACGCAGGATGCGGGTCAGCTTGCGGGTATCGATGCCTGCGATGGCAACCACGCCACGCTGGGCCAACCACTCGGGCAGCGCCTGCTCGTTGCGCCAGTTGCTGGGGCGGCGCGGCACGTCGCGCACGATCAGTCCGGCCGACCACACCTGGCGTGCTTCGTCGTCCTGGGCGGTGCAGCCGGTGTTGCCGACATGGGGATAGGTCAGGGTGACCAGCTGGCGCGCGTACGAAGGATCGGTCAGGACTTCCTGGTAGCCCGTCATGGCGGTGTTGAACACCACTTCGCCGGCGGACAGGCCGGCCGCGCCTACGGATTCGCCCTCGAACACTGTTCCGTCTTCGAGTACGAGGATTGCGGGTTGCGTCACTGGGTTCGCCTTGGGGTGGAGGAACCCTGCCCCTCCAACTTGCGGCTGCAAGAAACCGCGAACTCGGTATTTCTCCGGTCCGTGGCGGTGGGTAACAGGCGAGCGGGAATTGTACGGAGGAGTGCCCCGCTGCGCCAGCCGTTTCTGCCCGCTGCCGGCCTCAGTCCAGCAAATCCCGCACCCGGTAGGCCGCCGGCGGTTTGCCGGCGATGCGCGAGGCCGCGTGAAGGGCGCCGCGGGCAAAGATGTCGCGGCTGCCGGCCCGATGGACCAGCTCGATGCGCTCTCCCGGCCCACTGAACTGGACGGTGTGCTCGCCGATGATGTCGCCGGCGCGCAGGCTGGCATAGCTGACGTGGGCGCCGGCCGCGGCGGCGGCTTCGCCCAGGGTCAGCGCGGTGCCCGAAGGTGCGTCCTTCTTCTGCGCGTGGTGCGCCTCCACCACGTCCACGTCCCAGCCCTTCAGGGCCACAGCGGCGCGCTCGACCAGTTCGTTCAGCACGGCCACGCCCAGGCTGAAATTGGAGGCCCACAAGACCGGGATCACGCTGGCCGCCGAAGCCAGCTCGCCACGCTGGGCCTCGGACAGGCCGGTAGTGCCCGAGACCAGGGCCGCGCGGCGGGCCACGCACAGGGCCAGCACCGGGTCGAAGCCTTCGGGCAGGCTGAAGTCGATGGCCACGTCGAATACCGGCACGCCGGACAGTTCGCTGGCGGCGAAGAAAGGCACGCCATCAACCACGCGCTGGGGTGGGGATTTGCGGGTCACGGCAGCGACGACCTGGCAATTGCCGGATTCGCTGCACAGCCGCAGCAAGGCCTGGCCCATGCGACCGGAAGCGCCATGGATGAGAAGTCGGATGGGTGCGGTCATGGCTTCAGGATAACGTCTGCAGGCCGATGTGCAGAGCAACCGGGGCTCATCTGCCTTGCGCCCGGGGCTCAGGAGCCTTGAGGGCAACGCTCCGAGCCATGCGATCAGGACCCGGAGCCCCTTGCGACTGCCCGTCGGACGACCCGGGCGAGCCGCCCGGGCTGCCCGGCCTTGTCCCGAGCCTGCCTCAGGCGGTGGCCAGACCTTCGCGCGTAGCGGCGATCTCGGCCTTCAGCAGCTTGCCGAGGATCTTCACGCCGGCCTCGATCTTGTCGGCGGGCACGGTGACGAACGAGAGTCGCAGCGTGTTGGGCTTGGGGTTGGTCGCGTAGAACGGCGCGCCCGGCACGAACGCCACGTTCTCCTGGATGGCCTTGGCCAGCAGCTTGCTGCTGTCGACGCCCTCGGGCAGGTCGACCCAGATGAACATGCCGCCTTCGGGCTGGTTCCAGCGCGCTTCGCCGGGGAAGTATTTGTCCAGCGCCGCCAGCATCAGCTGGCACTGGTGCGCATACAGGGTGCGGATGGTCGGGATGTGCGCGTCCAGGAAACCGTCCTGCACCGCTTCATAGACGATGCGCTGCGAGAACGAGGGCGTATGCAGGTCGGCGGCCTGCTTGGCCTGTACGAGCTTGCCGTGCAGTTCCTCCGGCGCCACCACGAAGCCCAGGCGCAGGCCCGGAGCCAGCACCTTGGAGAACGAGCCCATGTAGATCACGTGCTCCGGCGCCATCGACAGCAGGCTGGGCAGGATGTCGCCGCTGTAGCAGAGCTCGCCGTAGGGGTCGTCCTCGACCACCGGCACGCCGGCGGCAATGGCTTTTTCCAGCAGCGCCTTGCGACGCTCCAGCGGCATGCGCCGGCCGGTCGGGTTCTGGAAGTTGGGCAGGCAGTACATGAAACGCGCGCCGGCCAGCTGTTCGGGAGTCAATGCGTCGGTGACGATACCCTGCTCGTCGGTTTCCATGGCCGAGAACGCCGGCTGGAACAGCGAGAACGCCTGCAGCGCGCCCAGGTAGCTGGGTGTTTCCACCAGCACCTTGCTGCCTTCGTCGATCAGGACCTTGCCCAGCAGGTCCAGGCCCTGCTGCGAGCCGGTGGTGATCAGCACCTGGCTGGGGCGGATGGTGACGCCGTTCTTGCTCAAACGTGCCGCCACCCACTCGCGCAGCGGCGTGTAACCCTCGGTGGGGCCGTATTGCAGCGCGGCCTGCGGGGCCTCGTCCAGCACCTTGGTGCAGGCCCAGCGCATGCGCTCGATGGGGAAGGTATCGGGGGAAGGCAGTCCGCCGGCGAAGGAAATCACTTCGGGGCGTTCGGTCACTTTCAGGATTTCACGGATTGCCGAGCTGGTCAGGCCCTGGGCGCGCTTGGAGATCTG
>Ga0123390_1054953_pt1 | contig 11888 bp, 11 predicted proteins | sample T3HHNO3metaT_FD_89918 | JGI IMG/M metagenome (GOLD analysis project Ga0123390, IMG submission 89918) | Methane-oxidizing artificial microbial communities from Washington, USA to study methane cycling - T3-HHNO3 metaT (Metagenome... | ecosystem: Engineered > Modeled > Simulated communities... | reverse complement strand
GCATTTTAAAGTCATCATTGCTCGCGAGGACGGCGAGGCCCGTTTCATGAGCGGTTATAAAAAAGAGTTTGTCAGTATGAACTGCGCCAGCCATCGCGGCCCGCTAGCCTTAATCGACGGCACTCCCAGCGAAGACGATCTGCTTCAGGCCGCGCAGATTACCGCGCGCTATGGCCAAGGCCGCGAAGCCGAGCAGGTGGAAGTGACTATCCGCGACCGGGAAGGCAACGAGCGCAATGTGTTCGTCAAGCCGCTGCCTGCCGATCAAATCCCCGAGGAATGGTTTGTATGAGTGCGCATGTTTTGAACGCCCGCCGCTTGCTCTGCCCATTGCCGGTTATCCGCACTCAGGACAAAGTGAAAACCCTGCAAATGGGTGATGTGTTGACGGTGGAATGCACAGATCCTGGGGTGATGCAGGATATTCCAGCCTGGTGTCGGATCAATGGGCATAAGGTGTTGGAGACTCGTGCTGATGATGGGGAGTATGTGATTGTTTTGGAAGTGGGTTGAGTTGTTGTTTGTGTCGCTGTCGCGACGGGTTGATTTAATGTCGGGTCTCGGCCCGACAGCCGAGTGACTTTTCTTTGTTTGGCCAAAGAAAAGTCACCAAAAGAAACGCCACCCGGATGCCGCTTTGATCCTGCGCTCCGAAGCTTTCGACGGGGATCGACAGAAGGGGCTTCCTGCCCCTCTGCCGATGTGCGGCATCCATGCCGCACCCCTACGGGCTATTCCCGCCGAAAGCTCCGGTGCTCGGCGCGGCATACGGGAGGAAAACCGTCGCGATTGAAAGAATCGGTTCATCTTCGAAAATGGGATGACATACAGAAACCATTCAATTATTTGTTGGGAGTCTCAATGAAACCTTGGCAGGAATACCAAGAGGCTGCGGCAAGTTACTTTCGCTCCTTAGGTTTGAGCGCTAAAACCGACGCGACCATATCTGGAGCAAGAACTAAACATGACATCGATGTACTCGTCACGTTCGAGCACGTTGGCGTCGAGATCAAATGGTTAGTGGAATGCAAACACTGGAAATCAAGCGTCTCTAAGCTTCATGTCATGGCGTTAAGAGAAATAGTGGCAGACGTTGGCGCCGATAGAGGCATTCTCCTTTCCGAATCCGGGTATCAGAGTGGAGCTCACGAAGCGGCCGCCTTAACGAACGTACAACTATCGTCCATCGCAGAGCTAAAGGCCTCTACTGCCGCAAAAATTAACTCCGTTCGCCTCGTTGAACTCCTCGATCGCGTAGCTCGAGCCAAGGACCGATACTGGGATATTCCGAAAGAAGAACGGATACGCGTTGGCCTGCGCTTCGAATATATGGAGCACAACTATTCAGGTGCGCAAGTGGTTGATCTATGCTCGGATTTGCTTGCCCGTGCATGTTCCGGCGTTTACCCTTTTCAGAGTAATGTTCTTGGAGCATATATTTATTTCGGACCAGAAAAGTATTTTGAATCACCTTCAGAGGTAATTGCCGTTGTGGAAGAAAAAATCTCGGATTTGGAGGCACGCTTAAACGCATATCGACCTGACACCCAACAAGACGTTCAACGCGACGGCTTCGCCACGCGTTAACTCAACGTTATACATTGAGCAAAATTGATTTGGAGACAGGCCTTGGATTTTGAAACAACGCGGTGAGGTGCAATCCGTAGGGCGTCAATAGGCGAAGCCGTATTGCTCCGCATGTTGGCCTCCGATTATTCGGTGCATTACGCTATCGCTAATGCACCCTACGAGGGTTAAATAAAAGGCTTTGGGGGTATTGTATTACTTGCCAAACCCGGGATGGTTGTCCTCCCGTATGCCGCGCCGAGCACCGGAGCTTTTGAGCGGAACAGCCCGTAGGGGTGCGGCAGGGATGCCGCACGTTGCCGAAGGGGCAGGAAGCCCCTTTCGGCAACCCCGTTCAAAAGCGAGGAGCGCAGGATCAAAGCGGCATCCGGGTGTCTTTTCTTTTGGATACTTTTCTTTGGACAAGCAAAGAAAAGTATCTCGGCTGTCGGGCCGAGACCCGACATAAAAATAAGCCGTCGCGATAGCGACACAAATTAACAGGTTACAACAATGGCAGTAGGACAAATCGACTTCCCCACCATGCATGCCGTCAAAGGCATCAAACTCGGCACCTGCAATGCCGGCATCAAACAAACCGTTCGCGACGATATTTTAGTCATCGAAATGGCCGAGGGCGGCAGTTGCGCGGCAGTATTTACCCAAAATGCCTTTTGCGCGGCGCCGGTGCATATCGCCAAAGCACATTTGTCGCAAAATCCGCGCTGGTTGCTGGTCAATTCCGGCAATGCCAATGCCGGCACCGGCAAACAAGGCCTGCAGGACGCCTTCGCTTGCTGCGCCAATTTGGCCGGTGAGGTCGAAGCCTTGGCACAACAGGTGTTGCCGTTCTCTACCGGCGTCATCGGCGAACCCCTGCCGGTGGAAAAACTCACGGCGGCATTGCCAAGCGCTGTTGCAAACTTGGCTGAAGCGCATTGGGACCAAGCCGCCCGCGCGATCATGACTACCGATACCTTCCCCAAGGGCGCATCGGTCGTTATCGATATCGCCGGCCACCCGGTGACAATAACCGGCATTTCCAAAGGTGCGGGCATGATTCAACCCAATATGGCTACCATGTTGGGTTTTGTCGCTACGGATGCCAGTATCGAGCAATCTCTGTTGCAAGAATGCCTGTCCGCAGCAGCGGAAAAATCCTTCAATCGCATCACCGTGGATGGTGATACTTCGACTAACGACGCCTGCGTACTATTGGCCAGCGGTTGCAGCGAAGCCCCGGAAATTCTGCCAGACAGCGCTGAGTATGCAGCCTTCGCCGAGGCGGTTATGGCGGTTTGCAAACGCCTGGCGGAACTGATTATTCGCGACGGCGAAGGCGCTACCAAGCTGATGCGCATCGTCGTCGAACAAGCGCGCGACACTGCCGAGGCTGTGCAAGTCGCCAAAACCATTGCTCATTCGCCACTGGTGAAAACCGCGTTTTTTGCCAGCGACCCCAACTGGGGCCGAATTTTAGCGGCGGTCGGCCGGGCCGGCGTCGAAAACATGGACCTGGATAAAATCGAAATTTATCTGGGCACGGTGTGCATCGTCGAAAACGGCGGCAGAGCCCGCTCCTATACCGAACAGGATGGTCAGCGCGTGATGAATCAGGAGGAAATCGTCGTCACCGTCAGGCTGGGCCGCGGTGCGGCCAGCGAGGAAGTATTGACCTGCGACTTTTCCTACGACTACGTGAAAATCAACGCCGAATACCGTACTTAAGCGGCAAAAAGTATGTCAACCATTAACCAGCGTCTGCATGTCGCGGTGGGGGTGATCCGCGACGGCGACGGCCGAATCTTGATCACCCAACGCGCCAAACACGCGCATCAAGGCGGCTTGTGGGAATTCCCGGGCGGCAAACTCGAAGACGGTGAACCGGTGCAACAGGCTTTGGCCCGCGAGCTGGCGGAAGAAGTCGGTATTCAGGTACAAAGCGCAGCACCGCTTATCAAAATCAACTACGACTACGGCGACAGGCACGTGTTGCTGGATGTTTGGAATGTCACCGTTTTTGTCGGACAAGCTAGAGGCTGCGAAGGTCAGGCAATGCGCTGGATTGATGCGGAGCAGCTGCAGGAATTCAGCTTCCCGGCCGCCAACTTACCGATCATCGCCGCCGCGCAATTGCCGTGCTATTACGCGATATTAGAAGGCCGTAGCGCTACAGAAGCGTTAGACAATTGCAAACGAATTTTGGCCAACGACATAAAACTGCTGCAATTTCGCGCCAAATCTTTGCCGATTGCCGATTTGCAAACTGTCTTCGAACAGGTTTCTCAGCTTTGCCGTCAGCAGCAGGTTAGCTTGCTGGTCAACGCCGATTTGCCTATCGATACCACCAACACGCCAGGCCTACACCTGAGCAGCCACGCCTTACTAGCCTGCCATGAACGACCAAACGGCTATCGCTGGGTGGCGGCGTCTTGTCATAACCTTGATGAACTAAGACGCGCGGAAACGCTAGGCTTGGACTTTGCGGTTTTAGCCCCTATCCAAGCAACCGCATCTCATCCCGACACGCCACCATTAGGCTGGCAGGCCTTGGCCGAATTGCTTGAGCACATCAATTTACCGGTGTTTGCTTTGGGTGGTTTAGGCAGGCACGACTTGGATCGAGCGCTTGCCGCCGGCGCACAAGGCGTAGCCGGCATCAGCGCATTTTTAACGGCAGATTAGTCTGAAAGAACAGTTAGTAGGAGTCGAATTCCGAATTTTCGTCGTCTTCGTCAAGCAGTGGCGGACCAGGGATCTTGTGGGCTTCGGTAGCCCAATCGCCTAAATCGATCAGTTTGCAACGTTCGGAACAGAACGGTTTGAATGTTTCGGCAGCTATCCAGGCTACCGGCTTGCGACAAGTAGGGCACGCCACCATAGTCGGGGTATTCGCAGTCATCAGAACATGCAGCGGGTCAAGGAAAATTCGATATCGTCAAGCGTCTGGCTGGGCCGGTTTTCATCGACCGACGGGTTCATAAAACGAATGCTGAACCGATGCTTGCCGCCGCTGATTTCCGCAAAACAAGGCATATCGGCGGCCAACCCCACGCGTAGCAATTGCACCGGATGATTTTTATTGTCCAGCGCCAATTGGAAAAATCCGGCCTTGGCAAGTTCCTGCGTCGGCACGCTGCTTTGCCGAATAAAACCCAGGATCAAATCGATGGCTACCCGAATATCCACGAACGGCTGAGTCCAGCGTTCCAGGTCTTTTTGCTGCTCGGCTTCGTGTTGCTCCAGCCAGTAATGAAAGGCCGGCAAATCGAAAGAACAGCTGCCTCCGGGTATGGAGTTGCGCTGCGAAATACTTTGAAACAAATCGCTTTCCATCACGCTGATGCCGATTTTACCGTTGGCGCTATACAAATTGCGACTGGCCTGATTCAGCTCGGCGAGAATCTCCTGCAATTTTTCGTCGTCGACGCCATGGTTATGCGCCAGCTGATTCAGTACTTTGGTGTGCCTATCCAGCTCCTTGATCAGCTCGGACTTCAAGTCGCTGCGGCTGAAGATCATCAGGATGTCGAGTAAAACCGAGATGGCGGCGCGTTTATCGAAAACCGAAGCGCCCAACATGAAATGACTGAGCTGTTGAAAGAGTTGCTCCAAGCGCATAAACACCCGAATTCGTTCATTAAGAGGGAATTCGTAGATAGTTTGTGTATTCAAGCCGATTGTGTCCTGACGGTGGCTAATAAAGTGTAGGAATTGTGCAGTCTTTTAACCTGTTCTGCAAGTTGCTCCGGGCCGGCGATATTCTCGATGACGTCGTCCGCTTTGCTTAATCGTTCTTGCCGCGACATCTGGCTGTCGATGATGGCTTGCACTTGTTGGCGTGTGAGTTTATCGCGTGCAGTAACTCGTGCTATTTGCAGATCCACCGGGCAATCAATTAATAAAACCCTATCCACGGCATAAGGATTTTTCGACTCCAACAGCAGCGGCACGGCAATAATGCAATAGTCAGCCGTCAGAGCATTTACATCCGCCGCGATTTGCGCGTAAACCAAGGGATGCATGATGCCATCCAATGCACGTTTTTTATCCGCATCGGCAAATACCGCGTCGCGCAGCCTAGCCCGATTCAAGCTACCGTCCTGGTTGATCATCTGCGATCCAAAACACGTAACGATCAGCGATAAGGCCGGCTGCCCTGGCTCTACCAGCTGCCTGGCAATCAGGTCGGCATCGACAATGGGGACATCAAACTCAGCAAACAAACGACAGACCGTGGATTTGCCGCTGCCTATGCCGCCCGTCAGACCTATCTTCAGCATCGCCTACAGGCCGGCAATATGCAAATATAAGGCATTCAGCTCCGGTCCGAATAGCATCGCCAGCCAACCAGCCATGGCCAGATAAGGCCCAAACGGAATTGGCTTACCGGCATCGCGCTTGCCGAACACGATCATCGCAATGCCGATGACTGCGCCCACCAAAGATGACAGAAGAATAATCAGCGGCAGATATTGCCAACCCAGCCAAGCCCCGAACAGCGCCAATAGTTTGAAATCGCCATAGCCCATACCTTCCTTGCCGGTCAGTAATTTGAACAGCTGATAAACGCTCCACAGGCTCAAATAACCTGCCATCGCACCGATAATCGCGTCGTGGCTATTAGTATAAATATCAAACAGGCTTAACAATAGACCCAGCCACAGCATCGGCAGCGTGATCGAATCCGGTAACAATTGCTGATCGATGTCGATAAAACTCAATGCAATCAAACACCAAGTCAAAGGCAATGCAAACGCCAAAGCCCAGCCGTATCCGAAATGCCAGGCTACGACCGCAGAACACAAACCGGTAAAAGATTCGATAAGCGGGTAACGGATAGCGATTTTGACGCCGCAATGACCGCATTTACCACCCAACAACAGATAACTGATGACCGGAATATTCTGATAGGCTTTGATCTCGGTCTTGCAAGACGGGCAATGGGAGGCCGGCAACATCAGGTTGAACACTTCGGTTGCTTCGGCCTGCGGCAGTTGCAAGTATTCGTGGCATTCTCGGCGCCAACTTGCCTGCATCATCACCGGCAAACGGTAGATCACCACGTTTAGAAAACTGCCGACCAACAGGCCCAGTACGCAAACGACGCCGATCAGAAAAAGCGGATATTGTTGTAGAGTGGCAAAAACCATGAGGAAGAGAGGATGTCTGTAATTCGGCCCCGGCGCTCGGCGCAACGATAACGAGCGCCGGGGAGTAGCAAAACTAAATAGCCGCGCCCAGCTTGAAGATCGGCAGATACATCGCGACGATCAAACCGCCGACCAGGATACCCAAGATCACCATGATGATGGGCTCCATCAAACTGCTCAAGTTATCGACCAGGTTATCGACTTCTTCTTCGTAAAAATCCGCAACTTTATCCAGCATAGCATCAATGGAGCCGGACTCCTCTCCGATGGCCACCATCTGCACCACCATATTCGGAAACATACCGGTCGTCTCCAAGGCAAACTTCAATTGTTGACCAGTGGATACGTCGTCTCGTACCTTCATCACCGCTTCGTAGAATAAAATATTGCCGCAGGCACCGGCTACCGAAACCAGGGCTTCGACCAAGGGCACGCCAGCCGCCGACATGGTGGACAGCGTTCTTGCGAAACGAGCGATGGCCGATTTTTCCAGAATCATACCCACCACCGGAATCTTCAGCAGGGTCTTATCCAGAAAGTGGTTAAACGCTTTGGAACGCTTTTTAAAATAATTGAACACGTACGCAGTAATGGCGATAACGCCGACCACTGCCCACCACCATTCCTGTACCCAGGCCGACAGCTCAATAACGAATTGGGTAAAGGCCGGCAAATCGGCACCGAAACCTTTAAACAAATCCTCGAATACCGGCACCACAAAAATCAGCAAAATCGCGGTCACGATAAACGCTACGACCAATACCGCAATTGGGTAGGTCAAGGCTTTTTTGACTTTCTTTTTGATCGATTCGGTTTTTTCCTTGTAAGTGGCAATCTTATCCAACAAGGTTTCCAATACCCCGGCATGTTCGCCGGCCTCAACCAGATTGCAGAACAAGGCGTCGAAATAGAGCGGCTTACGGTTCAATGCCTGCGCCAGGGTATCGCCGCCTTCAACATCCGTTTTTATCGATAGCAGCAATTCCGACATGCTGGCATTGTCGTGCCCCTTGCCGATGATGTCGAAAGATTGCACCAAGGGCACACCTGCGGCCAGCATCGTCGCCAACTGTCTGGCGAACACCGCGATGTCGCCGGGCGTAATTTTCTGCACTCTGGCGCCGAACAAAGGCTTGGACTTGGCTTTGATACCGACTACCCGGATGCCCATCCGCCTTAATTCGGCGCGGGCAATCACCTCGCTCTTGGCGCTGATGGTGCCTTTGGTTTTCTTGTTTTGCCTATCGAAACCGTCCCAATTAAACTCGATTTGTTCTTCTTGCTTTGCCATTTTTATTCCTTGGTGACCCTGTCAATTTCTTGCAGCGAGGTAATGCCTTGCTTTATTTTTAACAGCCCGGACATTCTTAAATCGTTAATCCCTTCACTTTTCGACAATTCCGCCATTTGCATGGAGTTGCCGCCGTTCAAAATCAGCGCGCGCATTTTTTCAGTAATAGGCATCACCTGATAGATACCCACCCTGCCCTTGTAACCGTTATTGCAATGTTCACAACCCACCGGGCCGTAGACTTTGAACGTCCCGATTTCTTCCTGCTTAAACCCGGCCGACAGCAAGGCACTTTCAGGGTAATCGACTTCTTGCTTGCAATGCTCGCACAAGCGCCGGGCCAGCCGCTGCGCCATAATCAACACCACCGCGGAAACGATATTGAAGGGCTCTATGCCCATCTGCACCAGACGATTGATAGTTTGCGGCGCGTCGTTGGTATGCAGCGTGGATAACACCATATGACCGGTTTGCGCAGCCTTGACCGCGATGCTGGCGGTTTCCAAGTCGCGAATCTCGCCGACCATAATGATGTCCGGGTCTTGCCGCAAAAACGCCCGCAGCGCCTCGGCAAAGGTCAGACCGGCTTTTGGATTGACATTGACCTGGTTGATACCTTCCACGGTGATCTCTACCGGATCTTCGGCAGTGGAAATATTGGTTTCAATGCTGTTCAAAATATTCAGCCCGGTATACAGCGATACAGTTTTACCGCTACCGGTCGGCCCGGTGACCAACACCATGCCGTAAGGCTTGTGAATCGCCTCCAAAAAGTTTTTCTGCTGTTCCGGCTCGAAACCGAGCTTCTCGATACCGATCTGGGCACTGGTGGGATCGAGAATCCGCAGCACCACTTTTTCACCGAACAACGTCGGACAGGTGTTAACCCGAAAATCGATCGCCCGATTCTTGGAAATCTGCATCTTGATCCGGCCGTCCTGCGGCACCCGGCGTTCGGCGATGTCCATTCTGGACATGACTTTCAGCCTGGAAATAATCCGGTTAGCAATCCCCACCGGCGGACTGGCTACCTCCGATAAAATACCGTCGGCACGAAAGCGGATGCGGAATTTCTTCTCGAAGGGCTCCATGTGGATATCCGACACCCCGCGCTTGATTGAATCCAGCAGAATCTTATTCACAAAGCGAACGATAGGCGCATCGTCGATATCCGAGCCCATCCCCTCGTCGGCGGGTTTGACTTCGTCTCCTGCGGAAATATCGATATTGTCCAGATCGTCGTCCAACAGATCCTTCATTGACGTATCGGCAGCTTCCAGCGCCGTGTCTATCATCCGGATCAGCTTGTCTTCTTCGACCAGAATGTTTTCGGTATTGTGCCGGGTATGGAACTTGATCTCATCCAACGCCTGAAAATTGGTCGGATCGGCGGTTGCGACAAACAAGCGATTGCCGCGCTTGAATAAAGGTAAGGCGTGATGCTGGCGAATCAATTTCTCGCTGACCAGCTTGATAGGCAGAAATGAAGGGTCTATGGCATCCAGATCGAAAAACGGTACACCAAACTCCGCCGAAGCCAGCGTGGCCACGGTTTTGCTGTCCGCGTATTTATGTTCCACCAAATAGCTTATAAACGCTTGTTTGCGCTTCTGCGCCTCCTGCAGGCAGGTCGCCGCCGATTCCTCGGTCAACAAACCTTTCTGAATCAGGCATTTGACCAAGCCGCTGAAATGGATGTTAGAAGGTGCTGTCGCCATGAAAAAAGTCTGGATTGGTTTTACTGCAACTATGTGCTGCAACTATAGATGAAGTAAGGATTTTATCCAAACTCATCGAGCCATGCGTAAGACTTTAACACGGTTGTATCGTGATGCCGCCGGGCAATCGTTTGAAGCAGGCGAACACTTGAAGCCGTCAGCGATGCGAAGAACCGCACCACTGACGAATGAGGCGAGAATCAGATTTCGTGATAAATCGCAGCGCCTTCTTCCAGGAACTGCTTGGATTTTTCTTCCATACCAATTTTCAAGGCTTCCGCTTCTTCCAGGCCTTTTTGCTCGGCATAGTTACGTACATCCTGAGTAATTTTCATCGAGCAGAAATGCGGACCGCACATCGAGCAGAAATGCGCGACCTTGGCTGAATCTTTCGGCAAGGTTTCGTCATGGAAGGAGCGGGCTTTTTCTGGGTCTAGCGCGATATTGAATTGATCTTCCCAGCGAAATTCAAAACGGGCTTTTGACATGGCGTTATCGCGGATCTGTGCACCGGGATGACCTTTCGCAAGGTCCGCAGCGTGCGCGGCGATTTTGTAAGTCACGATCCCTTCGCGCACGTCTTGCTTGTTCGGCAGGCCCAAGTGTTCTTTTTGAGTGACGTAGCACAACATCGCGCAGCCGTACCAGCCGATATTGGCGGCGCCAATCGCTGAAGTGATGTGGTCATAACCGGGCGCAATGTCCGTGGTCAAAGGTCCCAGGGTGTAGAACGGCGCTTCGAAACAATCTTCCAATTGCTTGTCCATGTTAACCTTGATCATTTGCAGCGGCACGTGACCAGGGCCTTCGATCATGGTTTGCACATCATGCTTCCAGGCTACTTGAGTTAATTCGCCTAAGGTCTCCAATTCACCGAACTGCGCTTCGTCGTTAGCATCGTAAATCGAGCCGGGACGCAAACCGTCTCCGAGAGAGAACGATACGTCGTAGGCTTTCATGATTTCGCAAATTTCCTCGAAGTTGGTATAGAGGAAACTTTCGGTATGGTGAGCCAGACACCATTTGGCCATGATCGAACCACCGCGCGAGACTATGCCGGTCAGACGTTTGGCGGTTAATGGCACATGGTGCAAGCGCACGCCAGCGTGAATAGTAAAGTAATCCACACCTTGCTCGGCTTGTTCGATCAGCGTGTCGCGGAAGATTTCCCAGGTCAATTCTTCAGCTTTGCCGTCGACTTTTTCCAGCGCTTGGTAAATCGGCACAGTGCCAATAGGCACAGGTGAATTACGTAAAATCCATTCGCGAGTTTCGTGGATGTTCTTACCGGTGGACAAATCCATAATGGTATCGGCGCCCCAACGAATACCCCACAGCATTTTCTCCACTTCTTCTTCGATGGAAGAAGTCACGGCAGAGTTACCCAGATTACCGTTGATCTTCACCAGGAAGTTGCGGCCGATGATCATTGGCTCCAGTTCCGGGTGGTTGATGTTGGCCGGGATAATGGCTCGGCCTCTGGCCACTTCGGAGCGGACGAATTCGGGCGTGATGAACGACTGAATATTCGCGCCATAGGAGAAACCGGGATGCTGACCTTGGTAACGGTCGCGCATCGCTTCGAGATTTTGGTTCTCGCGGATGGCGATATATTCCATTTCCGGAGTAATAATGCCTTTACGGGCATAATGCATTTGCGAAACGTTATGCCCTGATTTGGCACGGCGTGGATTGCGCGTCAGTTCGAAACGCAAATGCGCTGTTTTCGGGTCGTGTAAGCGCTCGTGACCGTACTTTGAGGTCGGACCGCTCAATAATTCTGTGTCGCCGCGTTCTGCAATCCAGTTACCGCGAATCGAACCCAAACCCTTATGCAAGTTAACATCCACATTCGGGTCGGTGTAAACACCGGAAGTATCGTACACAAAAATCGGCGGATTTTTTTCCGCGCCGAAGTGCGCTGGAGTATCCGACATGCTGATTTTACGCATCGGCACTTGAATATCCGCGCGACTGCCCTGGATATAAATTTTCTCGGACGCGGGATAGGAATCGATTCTTACGCTACTACCGGTATCGGTAGTAATCTCATTGCGGACAGCGCTCATGCTTATCTCCAAAATCTCAATAAATCGCAAGCGCAGGGAAGATAGGGCTTTCCTACGCCGGTGTTAACCGGTTCAGGTTCGAAGGGTTTTT
>Ga0123390_1043303_pt1 | contig 12010 bp, 13 predicted proteins | sample T3HHNO3metaT_FD_89918 | JGI IMG/M metagenome (GOLD analysis project Ga0123390, IMG submission 89918) | Methane-oxidizing artificial microbial communities from Washington, USA to study methane cycling - T3-HHNO3 metaT (Metagenome... | ecosystem: Engineered > Modeled > Simulated communities... | reverse complement strand
CGAGTATGTTTAGCCAAAGAAATTGTTGATGAAAAAATATTTATTCTTAGTATATTACTGGGTATTTATTTTTAAGGTTAAATTTATATTTGATTGCAATAATGAGTTTAACCACGGGAGCAAATAGGACAATGGTCACTAAAACACTGGTGCTCGGCATAGGTAATCCCATCATGCAGGACGATGGTGTGGGTGTTTATGTCGTGCAACGATTGAAAGCAGACCAGCCCGAATTGCCCCTTGTTGATTTTCTGGATGGTGGCACGCTCAGTTTTTCTTTGATAGGTGAAATCGAGAGTGCGGATCATTTGATTGTCATTGATGCCGCCCAACTGGATGGCGAGCCAGGGGCTATCAGGACCTTCCTCAATGAGGAGATGGATCAGTTCTTGGGACAACAAAAAAATTCGAGCGTGCATGATGTGACGCTTATCGATCTACTCTCGATTGCTCTGTTATCCGATCGATTACCCGCCAAGCGGGCATTGATCGGTATTCAACCCGCATCGCTAGAGTTGGGTACCGAGCCAACACCGGCTATCGAAATGGCTATCCCTAAAGCCTGCCGTATTACCGTGGAGCTACTTGAGAAATGGAACGCGTAAACACTTTCGCCAACATCCCGATCTTGGTTGTTGATAGCACGCCAGTCGACAACTTGGTACTTGCCAAAACCTTGCTCAATGAAATCCACAACATGCTGAGCAATTTGCTTGATACAGGAGAAACGGGCGTGCTGGATCTGCGGGCGCTACCAAGCCTGGGTGAAGAGGGTTATCAATTTCTCAAAAACCAATTGGGTACCGGCGAAGTCAGCGCCCGCATACAAAGCTTTGGACATTCTGAGATACAGGAAACAGCCTTTAGCGGGATCTGGTGGGTTAGTCATTTCAATCAGGACGACGACATTTATACGGAACAGATAGAAATCAGTTTCTTCCCGGAAATCCTGAAAAGTCATAAAGACGATGTTGTATTAAGCCGATCCACATTGGGCAATCTTTTAAAAACATTGGCAGAACAATAGCAAAAATCAATGTTTCAGAGGCATGGCAGGTTCAAGTGCAACTGAAATGATATACCGGCGAAAGGCTTGAATAAGTTGTAGGCCTTTCCAGCACATTAATCCCGGATAGGAGGATTAACATGTCAGAAGCATCTAAAAAGGCTCTCAGGAGTCGAATAGAAAATCGGTTGGCTGAGTCATCGGAACTCACACCTGTTGATATGGGTTCAGTGTTGGAAACACTGGGAGATCGATTGGCAAACCATGGCGTCAGCCGACGAACGTTCATGAAGTATTGTATGGGCATGTCAGCAATGATGGCGATACCGGCATCGATGATGCCGAAACTGGCCGAAGCCGCTCTGCTGGCTCCCGTGACGTCTGTGGTGTATTTGTCTTTTCAGGAATGCACCGGATGCCTTGAATCGCTGGTAAATGTTTTTCCAAACACCCAGTACAAAACCGATTCCATCGAAAACATCATTTTAACCGCACTTTCCCTGGATTATTCAGAAACGCTGATGGCTCCATCCGGTGCTCAGGCGGAAAAATCCAAAGCGGATGCCATTGCCAAGAAAAATTACATCCTGGTAGTCGATGGCTCGATTCCCGATGACAAAGCCGGCGCAGGTTTCTTCATCCAGTCAGGCAAAACCGGCCTACAGTTGCTCAAAGAAGCCGCCACAAATGCTGCCTTGGTGGTTTCGGTAGGCACTTGCGCCAGTTTTGGAGGATTACCTGCCGCCAAGGGTATCAACGGGCTTAGTCCCACTCGCGCAATATCTATCAAAGCGGCGCTAAAAAGCTTTGGTAGCACCTACTCAAACAAAAAAGTGATCAATGTCTCTGGATGCCCACCGATTGCCGAGGTGATTGCAGGCACCCTGATGTATTGGGTTTTAAATAAAAAAGCGCCGGAACTGGATTCGAATTTCCGGCCGAAAATGTTTTACAGCGAAACAGTACACGGTGAATGTTATCGGGAAGAGTTTTTTGAAGATGGGTTGTTTGTCAACAGTTTCGACGATGAAGGCGCGCGCAAAGGCTATTGCTTACTAAAAATGGGTTGTAAAGGCCCTGTCACGCACAATGCTTGCTCAAAGTTGAAGTGGAATCAACGCACGGGCTTTCCCATGGAAGCCGGTCATGGCTGTCTCGGATGTTCCGAACCCGGATTTTGGGATATGGCAGTTCCTGGCAAAGGGGTTGGCTTTTACAAAGCACTTGATGAGTCAATGGTTGACGATTAGTCAGCTTTATCAATTCCGCATTATGACATCGCGGAAACCGGAGAATATTTATGGCTACTAATATAGTAATCGACCCCGTTACCCGCATTGAGGGGCATCTGCGCATAGAGGCAGAGCTGGGTCTGGATGGAAAAACTGTCACCAAAGCCTTCAGCAGCAGCACCATGGCGCGCGCGATTGAAGTCATCATGCAAGGCCGCGATCCGCGCGATGCCTGCCACATTTCACAACGTATCTGCGGTGTCTGTACCGTGGTACATGGGTTGACTTCGGTCAGAGCGGTGGAAGACGCCTTGGGCATTAAAGTGCCGGAGAATGCGGAATTGATCCGCAACCTGATGATCGGTGCGCAGTACATCCATGACCACGTCATGCATTTTTATCATCTGCATGCGCTGGACTGGGTGGACGTCGTGTCTGCCTTGAGCGCCGACTCGGCGGCCACGGCCGCTTTAGCCAAATCGAATAATCCGACCTACTATGCCAATCAAAGCGTGGCGACACTTACGACAAGCTTTAATGCGGTAAAGGCGAAATTAAAAAATCTGCTGGATAGAGGACAACTAGGATTGTTTGCCAATGGCTACTGGGGACATCCCGATTACAAACTGCCACCGGCCGGTAACCTATTGGCCGTTGCCCATTACCTAGATGCACTGGGCTGGGCGCGTGAAGTGGTGAAACTACATACCATCTTTGGCGGCAAAGATCCTCATCCCAACTTGGTGGTTGGCGGCGTACCTTGTGCGGTCAGTGCTAATTACAGCCAACAAGCGAGTGAAGATAGGGGCGGGACCTCGATCAACAAACTCAATATGGCGAAAGTCACCGCCCTAATCGCCAAGATGAAGGATTTTGTCGATAACGTGTATGTGCCAGACACTGTGCTGATTGCGGGCTTTTATAAGTCCAATGGCATACCTGGTACATCAAGTTATTATAAAGGTTGGGAGCAACGCGGTGGCACAGGCTGGAAATATCTGTGTTATGGCGAATTCCCGGAAACCGGCATCCGAGATCCATTGAACTTCCTGATTCCGCAAGGCGTCATCGATGGCGACATGATCGTCCAACCGCTGGACATGGACAATACCGGCGAGATTCAGGAGTACGTGGCCCATTCCTGGTATAGCTATCTCAATGTAACCAATGGTAACAATGCCGGACTTCATCCTAGTAAAGGTCAAACCAACCCAAACTATACGAATCGAGGTGGCCCAAAACCCGGTGCCAATTACACCTTAAATCGAAATGTCGGTTATTCGTGGATCAAGTCACCTCGTTGGTATGACAAACCAATGGAAGTGGGGCCATTGGCGCATGTCGTCATGATGTATGCTTTAGCTTCTGGAGCAGCACCTGCGAATCAGGACGCCACCGTTCGTGCTGCGCACCTCAGGACAAAGGCATTGGTTGATTCGATTTGGGTCAATCAGCTAAAGCTTTCTTTAGATGATATTGATTCTACTTTGGGTAGGATCGCAGCGCGCACCATTGAGACTAGTGTGATAGCCGATGCCATGTCACGCTGGCATGAACGGCTTTTAGTCAACATTGATCCTGCAAAACCCAATTTTCGCAACAATTTGGCAACTTTTGTCTCGGATGCCGACACTATATCGCAAAGCTCCGCATTGAGCGGTGCGTTTAAATGGACAGATACATCCACCTGGAATAATGGTGTTACCCTGACTGGTGTTGGTTTCACTGAAGCTCCTCGCGGCGCGTTAGGTCATTGGTTATCCATCGAAAACGGCAAAATCAAAAACTATCAGTGCATCGTTGCCAGTCAGTGGAACGCCGGGCCGAGAAGTCCGAACCCACAGTTCCCAAATGATCGCAGCAAAGATATCCCCGGGCCTTATGAGAAATCTTTGGAAGGTCATACCTTGGCTATACCCACTCAGCCCCTGGAGATATTGCGGACTATCCATAGCTTTGATCCTTGCATCGGTTGTGCAGTGCATGTGACCGACCCCAATGGCGAAGAGCTAATCAAAGTCAACGTTTCAACTACGCTGAGGTAATAGTTATGAACACTAAAATGTTTTGGCCTTTGCTTGGTTTGCTTTGTTTTGTTGGTATCTGGCCTGTCGCTGAAGCACATACCCTGGGCGCCGAAGGTACAGGCCTCATTTCAGGTTTAGCCCATCCCTTTGTCGGTGTGGATCACCTACTGGCCATGATTGCGGTCGGCATTTGGGCGGGTCAATTGGGTGGCAAAGCGGTTTGGCAGGTACCTTTAGCCTTTCTCGGCACCATGGTTTTGGGTTCGAGCTTGGGTTTGCTGGGTTTATCCTTGCCTATGGTGGAGCCGGTCATTGCCAGCTCGGTATTGGTCTTGGGTTTGATTATTGCTGGTTCGGTCCGATTATCGATGCTTGCCGTAACAGGTACTGTTGGATTTTTTGCGCTATTCCATGGCGTTGCTCATGGCCTGGAATTGCCACATACGGCTTCGCCTATTTTGTATGGTATCGGTTTCGTCCTGGCAACGTCGTTACTGCATGGTCTTGGCATCGGCTTGGCGCGTGACTCAAGTCAATACCGGATCATTCAGCGACTATTAGGCTTTACATTGATAGCCGCCAGTACCATGCTACTCACACCTTAGCTATTTAGGCCCAAACGCCAGGACAAATCGATATGTGTTTAGCCATTCCGATGCAAATCACCCAGATTGACGGATATATGGCGCGTTGTGCAGCCAGAGGTGTGGAACGCGAAGTAAGTTTGTTTCTGTTACAAGATGAATCGGTGCAAATTGACGACCATGTTCTGATCCATGTCGGCTATGCGATCCAAAAAATAACAGCCGAAGAAGCGTTTTCGACCTGGGAACTGCTCGACCAGATAGCCGAAGAGGATGTTGATGCATGAACTTTCCTTGTGCGAGGACTTGATGAATCAAGTGACCGCTCTTGCCAAGGAGCATCAGGCTGAAAAAGTGGTGCGGATTGTTGTACGAATAGGCCCATTATCGGGTATTGAGGCCCGGCTGCTGGAAAGTGCTTTTACTATTAGCCGCGCCGGCACCCTGGCGGAAGACGCCGAACTGGTAACCGAAGAGCAGCCAGTCTGCGTACTTTGCAATGTGTGTGGAACGGAATCGGCAGCGTGTGTCAATCAACTGATTTGTGCAAGCTGCGGAAGTTGCGACACGAAATTGCTGAGTGGCGACGAGCTGATCTTAGCGCGCGTGGAACTTGAAAATCCCGATTGAATTAACGCACTTTGATAGTACGGAGTTAGATCATGTGTAATACCTGTGGTTGTAATGTGACATCCGGCAACCGGCATTTGTTGTTTACTGCACCGCCCCAAAAATTGGTCACCGCTGTTTCCGTGCTCAGCAATCTGCTCAAGCACAATGATGAACAAGCGGAATTAAATCGGGCCAAATTCGATGCCAACGGTGTATTGGCAATCAATCTGATGTCTTCGCCAGGTTCGGGTAAGACCGCGTTGCTGGAGGCGACGATTCGCCAACTAAAGGACAAAATCAGCATCGCAGTGATAGAAGGCGATCTGGAAACGGAAAACGACGCCGAGCGCATCCGCGCCCAGGGCGTACCCGCCTACCAAATCACCACCGGTACCGCCTGCCATCTGGACGCGCATTTAATCCAGCATGCCTTGGAACATCTCGATTTGGCAAAAATTGATTTGCTGTTTATCGAAAACGTCGGCAATCTGGTTTGCCCCGCCAGCTTTGACTTGGGACATCACCGCAACATAACTTTATTATCAGTCACGGAAGGCGACGACAAACCCGCCAAATATCCCGTGATGTTTCGTGCTGCGGATCTGATGTTGATTACCAAGACCGATTTATTGCCCTATCTTGACGATTTCTCCACAGAAAAAGCCGAACGCTGCCAACGTCAACTGGCCAGTCACTCCCCCGTGCTGACACTGTCCAGTCGCTCAGGTGAAGGGCTAGCAGGCTGGTTGCAATGGTTGGAACAAGAGGTGGGCGATCATAAAGCCCGTATACAACGGCAACAAACCCTAAGACCGCAAATCCAGCCGGACGGCAATAGTCTTCATATACAAAACCCCGAAACACATTTTCGTCCCATCAAGCAGGTCGGCTGATGCATACCGCCCAAGCGTGGCTGGCGAAAATTCGCGATCTGCCGCTTCCCGACAAAGTACGCTTGATGAATGTCTGCGGTGGGCACGAACGCTCTATATCCATGGCTGGTTTACGTAAAGCCTTGCCCGGTAATATCGAGCTTATTCCAGGGCCCGGTTGTCCGGTGTGCGTGTGTCCTGAGCAGGATATTTACCTAGCCATTCAACTGGCTTTGCACGAAGACATTGTTCTGGTTAGCTTCGGTGATATGTTGAGAGTGCCGGTAAATGTACCTAAATCGGCCATCCGCTCCTTGGAACAGGCCAAAGCGGCAGGCGCCGATGTTAGACCCGTCGCATCGCCACTGGAAGTGGTACGAATTGCTTTAACTGAGCCGCAAAAAACGGTCGTATTTTTTGCGGCGGGCTTTGAAACCACCTGTGCCCCGGTGGCGGGGATGGTTGCGGAGGGCATACCGGATAATCTGTTGCTGTTGATGAGCGGCAGACTGACTTGGCCGGCAGTGGCCTTACTATTGGAGTCCGAACAACCCGGTTTCGATGCCTTGATTGCGCCCGGTCATGTTTCGACCGTGATGGGCCCGGAAGAATGGCAGTTTGTAGTCGAGCAGCATCATATTCCCACCGCCATCGCCGGCTTCTCGCCGGAGAGTCTGCTGGCAGCGACTTATTCCGTACTGAGACAATTAATCGAGCAACGACCATTTCTGGACAATTGTTATCCGCAAGTGGTTAAAGCACATGGGAACCAGGCTGCCCGCCGATTGCTTGCCAAAACCCTGGATGTGATTGATGCGCCATGGCGCGGGATTGGTATCATTCCCCGCTCCGGCTTTGAATTAAAAGCCGAATTTGCCGCGCACAATGCCCGTTTAAAATTTCCGGAAGCCACGGATAACGCCAGTCATCGTGCCGGAGAAATGCCGCCCGGATGCGATTGTGCGCGGGTGGTGATGGGCAAAATCAGGCCGGTGGAATGCCGCATCTATGGATCGGCTTGCACGCCGCGCACACCGGTTGGCCCTTGCATGGTGTCCGATGAAGGCGCCTGTCGTATCTGGTGGGCCAGCGGCATGCGCAAAGAACTGGCTGAAACGGTCGTTATTGCTTGAATTTAACTCGTCTCGTTGACTAAGATTCTAGCCTTACATATCGTTGTTACCGGTCGCGTGCAGGGCGTGGGTTTTCGTCCCTTTGTCAGTCGAATAGCCAAAGAATACGGACTGTCGGGCTGGGTGCGCAATCGCAGTGGTCAGGTGGAAATACAGGTTGAAGGTAATCAAGTAGCACTTGCGTCTTTTCAGCATGCTTTGATTAATCGGGCACCACCGTTAGCCCAACCGGAACCACTACAAATTCAGGCAGTCGATTGCTGCGGACTGGTTGATTTTGTCATTCAGCACAGTGAAGCCGGAGAGGTTGCCGACAATCATATTCCGCCCGATTATTTCGTCTGCGACGATTGTCTGGCCGAAATGCAGAATCCCACCGAACGCCGTTACCGCTATCCCTTCATTAACTGTACCCAGTGCGGCCCACGCTACACGCTGATAGATTCCTTGCCTTATGATCGTCCCAATACGGCCATGGCGGATTTCGAGCTTTGCGCTGCTTGCCATGCCGAATACAGCAATCCAGGCGACCGACGCTATCATGCGCAACCTTTGGCGTGCGCCGAATGCGGGCCGCATTTGACCTTCCGTAATCCGGGCCATCCGGATGTCGTCGACAACGAAGCCGCACTGGCTGCATGTATCGCCGGCTTTAGGCAAGGCATGATCATTGCCGTGAAAGGCGTTGGCGGTTATCACCTGATGTGTGATACGACAAATCCGACTACTGTGATGACGTTGAGGCAACGAAAGCCGCGCCCGGATAAGCCTCTCGCAGTCTTGATACCTTGGCGGGGTGATGACGGCCTAGAATATGCCCATCAAGTTGCCGATCTGGAGGAGACCGAAAAGAATTTGTTACGTTCTCCCCAACGTCCCATCGTCCTGGTCAGAAAAAAAACCGGCTCCATCCTGGCGGATAACATTGCTCCTGGTTTGGCCGAGGTGGGGTTGATGTTGCCCTACAGCCCGCTGCATCACTTGTTAGCGGACGGCTTTGGCGCACCGTTAGTGGCAACTTCCGCCAATTTAAGCGGCGAACCGGTATTGACTGAAAACGACGAAGTGGAGGCGCGCTTAAGCAAGGTTGCGGACGCTTTTTTGCATCATAACCGGCCCATTCGCCGACCGGCCGATGATTCGGTGTTTCGCCGGGTTGCAGGTAAAACTCGGGCGATCCGTTTGGGACGAGGCATTGCGCCTGTGGAAAGAACTTTGCCATTTCAGTTCCACAAACCCATGCTGGCCCTGGGCGCCGACCTAAAAAATACTATGGCCTTGGGATTTGCCAATCGCGTCGTGATTTCCCCACATATCGGCGATCTGGGCTCGTTACGCAGTGCCGAGGTGTTTGAGCGGGTGATTGCCGATTTGCAGCGACTGTACGATGTCATACCGGAACTGATTGTCTGCGACGCGCATCCTGCTTACCATTCCAAACTCTGGGCCGGAAAACAGCCGCTACCGATCTTGCTGGTGTATCACCACCACGCCCATGCCTCGGCCTTGGCGGGCGAAAACGGGTTGATGGAAAATATGCTGGTGTTTACCTGGGATGGCACCGGATATGGTGAAGATGGCACGATTTGGGGTGGCGAAACATTATTGGGCTGCCCGGGCGCTTGGCGACGCGTAGGTTCGCTACGACCATTTAATTTGCTTGGCGGCGATAAAGCCGCTCGAGAACCTTGGCGCGTAGCAATGTCGCTGTGTCTGGAACAGAATTTGAATTGGCCCGACTGTCCTGAAGATGCTGAATTGTTAGCGCAGATTTGGCGGCGCAAACTGAACTGCCCGCTTTCCAGTTCGGCGGGACGCTTGTTCGACGCAGCAGCGTCATTGATCGGTATCGCTCACCATTCTAGCTATGAAGGACATGCCGCTATGCAACTGGAGGCATTAAGCCATGCGAATTCGGCACGTATTTCCTTGCCGCTGATTCAGAGCGATGCCAATCTAGTGATCAGCGATTGGGGACCATTGTTGCCGCTGTTGATGGATAAACACATCAGCCGCGCCGAACGGGCATCGATTTTTCATGCCAGTCTCGCCGGCGCTATTGCCGATCAGGCAACAGCCCTGCGCAATAAACATGACATTAATCGGATTGGCCTGTCGGGTGGCGTGTTTCAAAATCGCCTGCTGACGGAACAGGCGATGATGTTCCTGAACGAGCAGGGCTTTGAGGTTTATCTTCATGCTGAAATACCGGCAGGTGACGGCGGCATTAGTTTTGGGCAATTGATCGAAGGTGCAAAGCTGAATCAAGTAAGTAATGTGAATGGCGCTAAACAATCGCCTAGCGTTTACTAAATGAATAGTTCCATGACATCTCTTACTTTGTTGTTCTGGATTGTATCCGGCATTTTGTTATAACTGGCGATTTATCTGAGTATTGTCTACTGGCGTCATTGGAAAAACTACCAAACCTTGCCAACTTATGGGGATGATCCAAATCCCAATATTGCAGAAGATAAATTCAATAACATTGAGAATGGGTAACTCAACTGAACGTTTGGAGTTTCATGCATTCAGGGTTGACCGCAAGGTCGTCGAGAATACTGGCGGGTCTATTTGCTCGTTTTACCTAAAGCCTGAGCATGGAAAACCGCTTCCGTCTTTCCTGCCGGGACAATTTCTAACCTTCCGTCTTGATCTATCTGCTGGAGCTTGGAAAAGCTCGCTATGGATTTCCGCTATTGCCCAACCTATCCTACGCGGGTTATCGGGAAACATTTTTAATACTCCCGATTGAACCTTTGTCCTTCGTCAGGCGATATACGGGTGTATTCATAATAATTAAGTTAACTGAGTGGAGAGAAGCAAACATGTCTCGTAGATCTAGAATATCCGTCGTGGCCACGCTTACGGCAGGCGTTATCGTACCCCTGGCCTTGACCACTGCTTCGGCGCTGGCGGCGATTGCGCCTAACGGTCAGATCGCCTACGTCGCGCGGGGGCCGAGCACGATTCCGTTCGGACCGACCGAGCAGCAGGACATCTGGGTAATGAACCCGGACGGCACGGGTGCCGTAAACCTCACGGACACGACTGACATCGACGAGTTTAGCCCGGTGTGGTCGCCCGACGGTTCCCGAATAGCCTTCATCTCGGACTCGTTTACCCGCACGTTGTCGGTGATGAACGCCGACGGCTCGGGGAAGACGGCGATTGTCAGCGGTGCACTCGATCCGTCGTGGGGACCTGACGGCTCCCAAATCGCCGTGATGAAGGAGCGGGAGGGCCTTGCCGCAGCTGTCGTCATAGTAGACCTTGGCACCCTCGCTGAGACGGTCGTGACCGAGCATGCAACGATGGAACCGGTGTGGTCTCCGGACGGATCGAAGATCGCGTTCGTCGACGTGCGCCCCGAGACCTATCCGGATCCGAGCACCGGTGAACCGGTCCAGGGATCCCAGCACGAGATTGTGGTTGCCAACGTTGATGGAAGCGGCGAAGTAGTGGTGTCCGCAGGTGAACCTGGAAGCGATCGGGCCATGTTCCTTGAGGAGGATCGAGCTCCGGCCTGGTCACCGGATGGTAGCAAGGTCGTGTTCATGAGCCAAGCGCAGGTCTCCGCGTGTTGCGGCCCCTGGCAGCTCTGGGCCGTGAACCCCGATGGGAGCGCGGCCACGAATCTCTCCGCCGATGACACCGTCAATGACCTATTCCCCTCGTGGTCGCCCGATGGCACGCAGATTCTATTTCAGCGAGCAGCGGGTGCTGGATACGACCTGTTCACCATGCCCGCACCTGCAACGCTCCCGATCACTCCGATCACAATCGCACGGCAAGCAGTAACGCCGTTGGCGATTACCGGAGCAGCGGTCTCTCTGACGACCTCAGGCAATGCATTCGACGCCAACTGGGGTGCCGAGTCGACGGTTGCGCCTGCGCCGAAGCTTTCGGTGATGGTGAGCGGGCGCGGTCATGTGACTAGCCGGCCCGCCGGGATTAACTGCGGCTCCGATTGCGAAGAAACGTTTGATACCGGCACTCGGGTCACTCTCCGTGCCACCGCCAACTGGTGGGCGAAATTCGTCGGCTGGAGCGGTGCCTGTACCGGTCGTCGTGCAATCTGCACGATTACGATGGACGATGCCAAAACCGTCACGGCCACCTTCAGACGATAGGAACCTCAATGGTCTCTTTCGCCCATTTCGGGCGGAGGATGGAATGGCAGACGCCCTTGATTCCTTTCACGCTGAATCGAGGCAACGCAGGGCCGGTGGATGTCTCGCAATCAATCATATTAGGCTAAACACTATCAGGAGGCTATCCATTCCACTGCGGTACTAAATCCGAAGCGTAGCCACTATTAGCGTTGGGGTGAGATCGCCAATGGCGGCTTTGTAGATCCCTAGTTCGCAGAATCTGGATTGGCTGAATGGCCGGTTTGTAGAAGCGCGACAGGCCGGTTTGGGTGTGCGCCGTGCAAAGGCGGCGCTTTACCAGTGGGTGAGAGACCCACCCGGCTAAATCGCTCCGGCCGGAAGCAATCGGAGCAGTCATGGAGGTAACGAAGTGGCTGGAGCCTCCGATGT
>Ga0123390_1030477_pt1 | contig 12111 bp, 11 predicted proteins | sample T3HHNO3metaT_FD_89918 | JGI IMG/M metagenome (GOLD analysis project Ga0123390, IMG submission 89918) | Methane-oxidizing artificial microbial communities from Washington, USA to study methane cycling - T3-HHNO3 metaT (Metagenome... | ecosystem: Engineered > Modeled > Simulated communities... | reverse complement strand
GAAAAAGTATATCACAATGAATAAATATATTTCTTTGCTAAACGCTTTAATCGCACGGTCTTTCTTGGTAGTTGCCGTGAGTTTATTAGCGCCTGCGGCACACGCAGACGAGCTTAAAGACATTTCACAACTTGCGGATCAAGGCCAATCTGCTGTTGCCATTGACCGCTTGAACACCTATATTGTTGCTAACCCAAAAAATGCACAAGCAATGTTCATGAAAGGCGTATTACTTGCAGAGCAAGGCCGTCGTGATGAAGCGATTCGCACATTTACTGATGTGACTGAAAAATTCCCTAATTTACCTGAGCCATATAACAATTTAGCGGTACTTTACGCTGACCAAGGTCAATTCGATAAAGCTAGAAAAGCACTTGAAACTGCAATAAAAACTCATCCAAGCTATGCCACAGCACATGAAAATTTAGGTGATATTTATGCACGTATGGCTTCTGAAGCTTACGACAAAGCACTGCAACTAGATACAAGCAACACCCGCGCAGAAGGCAAGTTATCAATGATCAAAGACTTGTTTGGCACAGGTAACAAAACCACATTAGCCTCTAAAGAGCCTGCTAAAGTAGATACTAAAGTAGCGAACCCTATACGCCCAGCAGATACAAAAACTGCTGACGTAAAAAAAGTAACAACTACTTCGACAAAAACAAGTGTTGAACCTGCTAAAGTAGAATCGACTAAAAATGTTGAGCCTGCAAAAAATAACGATGCTGACATTACTTCGGCTGTGAACAACTGGGCGCAAGCATGGTCAACAAAGAATCTTGACCAGTACTTTGCAAGTTACGGCGCAAGCTTCCAACCAGCAAAAGGTGAAAGCCGCAAAGCTTGGGAGCAACAACGACGTGAACGCATCACTAGACCGGCTAAAATCAATGTTGATGTATCTAACATCAACATTACTTCTACAGAGGAAAATAGCGCTAAAGTACGCTTCAAACAGTCATATCGTGCTGACTCTAAACCAATTTTCACCACCAAAACACTGATGATGAAAAAGCAAGGTAACAACTGGTTCATTGAGCAAGAAATTGCTGGCAACTAAAACTTACTAGTTCACTAGCTTCAATAATAAAGTTGCATGTCATTATTGACGGCAACTTTGTTTGGCTTTTGCAGATGTTACTTCATTGCAGTTTTATAAGGTAATTTGTTGAGAAATGGCTTTAAATAAAGGTTTAACATACGTACTATTGGCGGCGATTACTCTTGTGCCGTGGAATGCGACGGCGGTCAATAGCTACAGCTTGAGCAATTTATTGCGTAAACCTGAGTTACGGTCACTCACTGGCATAGCTGAAAATTTACTGGTAAAAAGTTTGCTAGAGATTACACAAGGCAAAAACCAGCAAGCACTCAACACCGTTGATGAACTCATCGAAAAAATTCCTAACTTCAAACTAGCCTACCTCGTGCGTGGCGACTTACTGATGGCTCAAGCGCAACATTTGCAGGCTTTTGGTAACGCCAATGTGAGTCAAGCCGCAGCAGTTAAAGATCTGCAAGCTGAAGCGCGTGTAAGAATTGAGCGTTATCTATCTAATGAAAATTTAGATAAACTGCCCAACCTACTCCTCGCACCTAATGACCAACAAAGTCATCTGATTGTGGTTGATACTGACAAATCACGCTTATATTTGTATAAAAATAACGGTGGCAATTTGAGTTATGTTGCCGACTATTATGTAACGGTAGGCAAAAATGGTGTTGGTAAGCAAACAGAAGGCGACAAACGCACTCCGATTGGTGTTTATTTTGCCAGCCAAAAATTAACCAAGCCACTGGCTGATATGTATGGCAATGGTGCTTATCCTCTGAACTACCCTAACGAGTGGGATATGCAACACAACAGAAGTGGTTCTGGCATTTGGCTGCATGGCACACCAAGCAATACCTACAGTCGACCACCTAACGCAAGTGACGGCTGCGTTGTATTGACCAACCAAGACTTAAATGCCATTGCTCCGATACTGCAAACTGGTAAAACGCCTGTGATTATTGCCAATCACTTAAAGTGGATAGATGCGGATAACACAAGCGCCGACAAAGACACCTTACAAGTAGCGATGAATAGCTGGCTGAGCGACTGGAAGTCACAAAACACGCCTAAATACCTTTCACACTATTCGCGAGCTTTTTCTACCGATGGGATTAACTTCCAGCAATGGTCAGATCATAAATTCACGGTGCAAGCAAGTAAGCCAAAAGTTGATATTGCGTTATCCAACATCAGCATGTTCGCCTACCCAGATGCAGATAAGAAATTAGTAGTCGTTGATTTTACACAAGACTTTAAAAGTCCAACTTTGAGCAATAAAATGCAAAAACGTCAGTACTGGATTCAAGAAGATAATACTTGGAAAATCATCTACGAAGGTTCGGCTTAACTCGCCATTTTAATTCACCCTAACGTTTGCTTTAACCTTAAGGAAGTCTATGCGTAAATTTTATGCTGTTGCCATACTTGCAGTTTCTTCAGCCTTTGCAGTATTCAGTACGTCTGCAATAGCCGCCAATCCTCAAGTCACATTTGAAACGAATCGCGGCAATTTTGTGGTTGAGTTATACCCTGAAAAGGCGCCCAAAACGGTCGCTAACTTCTTGAAATATGTGAACTCTGGATTTTACAAAGAAACTACTTTTCACCGTGTCATCAATCATTTTATGATACAAGGCGGTGGCTTTAATGCCGACATGTCTGAAAAGCAAACACTCGCACCTATTAGCAATGAAGCGGCTAATGGACTAAAAAATGAAATTGGTACAATTGCCATGGCTAGAACTAGCGATCCAGATTCAGCAACGGCGCAGTTTTTTATCAATCTTGAAAACAATGTTCAGCTCAACTATCAAGGTCCAGACCCTGAACTTATCGGATATTGCGTATTCGGTCGTGTATTAAAAGGCATGGATGTCGTGCGAGAAATTGGCATTACTCCTACTATAAACGTTGGGCAATACTATGACGTACCGAAATCAGCAATAGTAATACACCAAGTTAAACTCAATACTAACGCAACTAACAACTAGGCCTTTATAGGCTTTATTTACACTTTTAACATTAAGGATATTTTGTGGTTAAACTACTTACAAATTTTGGCGAAATTACTTTAGAACTCGATGCAGAAAAAGCACCAATTACCGTAGCAAATTTTTTGCAATATGTAGACAAAGGCTTTTATGATGGCACGATTTTTCACCGTGTGATTGATGGCTTTATGATTCAAGGTGGTGGTTTTGATACTACGATGAATCAAAAAGAGTCTGCAGATGAAATTAAAAATGAAGCAGACAATGGCCTAACGAATGATCAATACACCATTGCCATGGCACGCACTTCTGCGCCACATTCAGCCAGCAATCAATTTTTCATTAACGCTGGCAATAATGACTTCCTAAACCATTCAGCACCTACAAGCAGCGGTTGGGGTTACTGTGTTTTCGGCAAAGTGACAGCAGGCATGGATGTTGTTGATAAAATCAAAAAAGTGAAAACTGGCAGCAAAAAAGGCCACCAAGACGTGCCTGTTGAGAACGTTATCATTGAAAAAGCAACACGCTGCTAATGTTTGTGGCGTTAAACTGTAATCTAGCAATCAGATTGGATTACGCTGTTTAACATGAAAAATCTCGGAGATAAATCGGACAATCAATTAAGCCAGAGCTTAATGGGTCAAAGTCTATTTATCTCCGATTTGCATTTATGTGCCAGTCGACCACATATCACTGCGGCATTTTTAGACTTTCTAAAAGACACTGCATCACAAGCAGTTGCGCTGTACGTTTTAGGTGATTTGTTTGAATACTGGGCAGGCGACGATGATATTCAAGACATGCATCACCTACCTATTATCTCAGCCTTTAAGCGTCTAGCCGACTCTGGGGTTAAACTTTACTTAATGCATGGTAATCGTGACTTTCTGATTTCCAGCGAGTTTTGCGATGCGGCGGGAATGACTTTACTGCCAGATCCGAGCATCATCAATCTACACGGCAAAACTGTTTTACTCAGCCATGGCGATGATTTATGTACAGATGATGTGGAATATCAAAAATTCCGTGTACAAGTACGTGCAGCTGAATGGCAGGAAGATTTTCTGAAATTACCGCTACAAGTCAGGAAAGACCAGATCGAAGCTATCCGCATGCGTAGTGAACATGAAAAATCACAGAAATCCATGCAGATCATGGATGTTAACCAAGCGGCTGTTGACCACTTATTAAGAGTTCACCACTATCCTGAGATGCTAATCCACGGTCACACACACCGCCCCCATGAACATCAAATTCAATTAGACGGCCACAAGATAACAAGATGGGTATTAGGCGATTGGTACGAACAAGGCAGCTACCTGAGCTGTAATCAGTTTGGCTGTGAGGCTATGTCACTATAACCATAGCAACTTCTTATGAAGAGCGTACTTTCATAAATTCAAAACTCTAAGTCAGGCGAGGCGCGAAAAAAAAACGAGGCGGTATATAAATGATGATATAACGAGGTTTTTTCTGAGTAACGAAGCATCATGACGAAGTTTGAATTTATAGAAGTACCCTAAGGTTGATAGCCAGGAATCTTAGACTCATCAACTTCATCAATCTGTTCAGGCTCTAAGAATTGCTGAGCGTATCTCAAGTAAACTTTCTCACGCACAAAAATATCGAATAAATCAGGGTCGATATGATGATCTACTTTCATCTTGCCTAAAATATATAATGATTCTGATAGTGTCTTAGCCTTCTTATACGGTCGGTCTTTTGAAGTCAGCGCCTCAAAAATGTCCGCAATCCCCATTACTCGGGCTGGGACAGACATTTGCTCACGTGTTAATCCTTTTGGGTAACCTCGACCATCCATGCGCTCATGATGGCCGCAGGCGTATTCTGGCACGCGTTTTAAGCCATTTGGGTAAGGCAAAGAATCCAGCATATGAATAGTCACAACGATATGATTATTAATAATCTCTCGCTCTTCTTTGGTCAACGTACCACGCGTAATATTGAGGTTATAGACTTCATTTTCACTCAAAAATGGCCTTGAATTGCCATTTGCATTGACTAACTGATTCGCAGCAATATTAATGACTCGTTGCTGATCCTCATCCGTCATAGACTCACTGCCGAAATTAGACTTTCTTAAAAACTCACGATCTTCATCACATTGCTGATTAAAAGCTAACAGCTCAGAATCTAATTTAGCAACATCTTGCACTTGTCCACTTTTCAAAGCTTCAACTTGTTTTTTCAGAATGTCACATTCAGCTTGCTTTTTAAGTAATTCAAATCGTTGATCAACCAGATCAATACGGTCGAATATGCCAGATAACTTAGTGGGCTTATCCATCACAGATTCTGGCGTAGTGACTTTACCGCAGTCATGCAACCAACCGGCAATCTTCAGCTCATAAAATTCTTTTTCATTGAGTGTAAAGTCTTTAAGCGGACCTTCTTTAGCATCGATAGCGGCTTGTGCCAACATCAAAGTAAGCTCTGGTACACGCCGGCAATGCCCGCCAGTGTATGGAGATTTTTGGTCAATGGCTTCCGCCATCAACTCAATAAAGGCTTCAAATAAGCCTTTCAAACCTTCAATCAGATTCTGGTTGGTCATCGCAACCGCAGCTTGTGACGCTAACGATTCAACCAAACTTTGATTAGCTTGCGAGAATGGAATAATTTCATGCGTATCAATGTCAATCGCATTGATGAGCTGAAGTACACCGATGACTTCCGACTCATGGTTTTTCATCGGAATCGTTAAAAATGACTGAGAGTGATAGCCAGTCTTCTCATCAAATTTACGCGTGCCAGTAAAGTCGAAATTCTGAGCACTATAGGCATTTTCAATATTAACGGTTTTATCGTTCACGGTCGCGTATGCAGCCACCGTGGTTAAGTTAGGTCGACCATCATCTAAATACAAAGGAATAGGCAAAAATGGAATTTCCTTGCCTGTTGTACCGCCCATCGCAAGCGCTAGCGTTTTATTACGCATGATTTCAAACTTAAGGTGCTTATCATCGGTAATGGTGTACAACGTACCGCCATCTGCGTTGGTAATTTCCTGCGCGCCTAGCAATATCGTTTCTAAAAGGCGTTTATTATCCCGTTCAGCAGAAAGCGCGACACCTATCGTATTTAGGCGCTCAAGTCGTTTTAGTAAATAAGGGTGTTGTTGATCCATCATGCTATTGAATTGATCATAAGGTTTAGGGTAAAAGTGATTTTCATATTGATTAATTCAGACTAAACTTTATCTAAATAAAACTCCATTTTCACGCCAGCAAGCTCTATCACGTCATGGTCGCTCAGCTCAAAGGCCTGCGAGCCAATAGAGCTACCATTGACAATAGGAAACACTTTGCCTTCAACGTGCGTAACGAAGTAACCCTGAGGCCGCTTAGTGATTACCGCCACTTGCACACCTGTTTTACCCAAGGTGGTCAGTGCTTTATTAAGAATCAGCTCTCGACCTGCACTAGAGCCGTTTAAGACTTGTACTCTGCCAACCGCCATCGCAGGCGCTGACTTTTCAGCTAATGGTAATACTGGTTTCTCTGAGATAACCGTGTCTGGCAATGCAGTGCTAGGCTCTACTTGAGCCTGTGCTTTCATCATTTCCGTTAATTCGGCTGGGCGAAGAAACACGGTTTTCTCAAAGGCTGAATCACTGCCGCTGTGGTTTTGTAACTTAGCGTCATTGATAAATTTCAATTGATGCTTGCCAAATGAAATCAAATCACCTGACTGCAACAAATAACTTTTGACCAACTTGGCGTTAACTTCTGTACCATTGGTACTATTTTTATCTTCGATATAAAAATCATCGCCCTTTTTAAGTATCACAGCATGTTCGCCGCTTACGGCTAGATTATCGATATGAATGTCATTAGTTGGTCTTCGGCCAATAGTAATGCGCTCTTTATCGAGTAGAAACTCATTCAAAATATTACTATCTAAAGAAAAAATTAGCTTAGCCATTATCCACCCTGCTATTTTAACCAATTAAAAAAGTTATCGCGCCAAGTCTTAGTGTACTCAAAAGACTCTTTTACCAGAATAAGTATGACAGAAATATTGTCTTTTCCACCATTTTCATTCGCCAACTGCACTAGCGCTTGTGCGGCGACGTTGATATCTGGCATGAGCTTGTTAAGCGCAGATTCGATTACCTCATCATCAACTAAGTCGCTTAAGCCATCTGAACAAACTAAGTATATATCACCTACCTCAACATCATACTCGTTGAGCTCTAACTCAACTTCTGGGTCAACACCCAAAGCTCGTGTGACTAAGTTTTTATTGGCAGAATATTTTGCTTGTTCTGGCGTAATAAGGCCTGACTTAATCTGTTCTTGCAGTAATGAATGGTCTTCCGTTATTTGGCTTAATACTTGATTGCGCAGTCTATACATGCGCGAATCGCCAATATGCCCAACGAGTAATTTATTATTAGTAAAGACCCCTACAACAAGCGTGGTGCCCATACCGGCACACTGTGGCTGAGATTGAGAAACACTATAAATAACTTCGTTAGCACTTTTAACCGCATCAACAATCAACTGCGCTTCTGCTTGCTTACCTAATGCCGAATCAACTTTTCCTGGCTGCTGATTTGCCAAGCCTTCCATTAACTCGGCGGCAATACTGAGCACAGCCATCTCACTTGCCACTTCACCTGCTTTATAGCCACCCATCCCATCAGCAAGCACGACAAACCCCATCGTGTCATCACTAGCAATTGCATCTTCGTTATGGTCACGTAGCAAACCAACATCAGTTAAACGCACAATTTCTAGCACGCCACTTAAGTTCATATTAGCCGGCTAGCTCGATATTAGCATCGCGTAGAGTCGCGACATTCTGCGCTTTTTCACCAAGAGTATGCAGAAAGATTAACAACATGATGGAATCAGAAACTTTACTGACATAAGCATCTCTTTAATCATCAATTGCCATCACAGATTAGTGTGCGTCATTTAATAGCCTAAATGCTTTAATTTTGAGCGACTTTAATTCTTATTACTTAGAACTTCAGAAGCACGTACATCAGCAGCCAGCTTATCTAACACGCCGTTGATATATTTATGGCCATCAATCCCGCCATATATCTTAGCTAACTCAACGCCTTCATTAATCACGACTCGATATGGAATGCTCATATCGAACATCAATTCGCAACCAGAAATTTGTAAAATCGCATGCTCTATCGGGCTTAATTCACTGACTTGACGATCAATAAATGCAGCCATTTTTTCATCAAGTTCAGTTGCATGCTCTCCAACAGCTTCAAGCAATTGTTTGAAATAAGCTTCATCTGCCTTTGCATAATCTGGGTCTTCTGCCATATCACGATACACAGCAGTCATCTCGGACTGATTCAACATTCCGCGATAAACCGCTTTTAATACCAACTCGCGTGATTTTCTGCGATTTTGCCCAGACTTCTTTTTAGCTGATGGTTTTTTTGATACATTTTTTTGATCAACTTCTTTTTCTACGACTAGGCTGGTTAATGAAGCGTCATTCTCAGCCATCATAGCGATCTAACCAAATTAGCCATTTCAATGGCTACTTGTGCGGCTTCTGCGCCTTTTATATGCATACGCGCAATCGCTTGATCATCGTCTTCAGTAGTCAGCACTGCATTCGCAACTGGAACACCCGTATTAAACTGTACTTCTGAAATACCGCGTGCAGACTCGTTTGAAACCACTTCAAAATGGTAAGTTTCACCGCGAATAATCGCGCCTAGCGCAATCAATGCATCGAACTTCTCGCTAATCGCCATGTGCTGCAAAACCAACGGTGTTTCTAATGCGCCTGGTACAGTTGCAATGGTAATGTCATCACTCGCAACGCCTAACTTCAGTAACTCTGCGGTACATGCACTAAGCAAACCATCGCCAATATCACTGTTAAATCTTGAAAGCACTACACCGATTTGCAGGCCTGATCCATCTAAGTTCTTTTCAATTTCTCTCACGTTTTATCCTTAAGCGCTACCGCACAATTCACAAAACTGTATTTTACCGCATATCACTGCTAATGATTTAGTAAAAATGCTGATGTAAGCGCTATACAACTGATTTAATGAAATAATCCCCAAGCCTTTTGTATGGTGCTCCAAATACCATAGCTAATCGGAATCAACACCAAAGCCCATGCAAGCACTACTAAAATTGGATGACTAGCCGATTGCGAGACACTATTCACGGCACCATTTGCATTTGTAGCTTCAGATTTTTCATGCGCTAGTTTTCTTACCGCTTCAAGCTCAGCGTCTGTCATATAGTATTTTTCATTGACTGGTTTGACTAGAAAATTCGCGATAAAACCCACTACAAGCAAACCAGCTAACACCAGAAAAATTGGCGCATACACTTGGTCAAATGGCACTTTGGCTTCTAAACGCGTGTCATGCATATAATTCACGACGACTGGCCCTAAAATACCTGCTGTAGACCATGCAGTAAGTAAACGCCCATGAATCGCACCAACAAACTGTGTACCGAACATATCCGCCAAATATGCGGGTATCGTAGCGAAGCCGCCGCCATACATGGAAGCGATCACACAAAATGCACCAACAAATAAGGCCAGTGATTTAAAACCCGCTACATAAGTCGCTGTGCAATACATCAATGTGCCCAACACAAAGAAAATATAGTAAGTGCGTTTACGACCCAGTTTATCTGATGAAGTCGCCCAAGCAAAACGGCCAAAAATATTAAACAATGAAATCAAGCCAACGAAACCCGCACCTACTGCCGCAGCAGCAGCCGTGAGCGCTTCATCTTTTTTAATATCAGCAAAGCCAATATCAGGCTGACCTATCAGCGCACCACCGAAGGTTTCTTGCAGCATAGGTGCAGCCGCGCCAATAATACCAATGCCAGCTGACACGTTCATACATAACACCAACCACAATAACCAAAACTGCGGCGTTTTATGAGCGTTTTTAAGATGTACATGCTTACTGGAAATCATCGCATTATTTTGCGCTGCTGGCGGCGTCCAATTGGCAGGTTTCCAGCCAGTTGGCGGCACGCGATAGCTTAGCGAACCCCATAACATGAATACAAAATAAATCGCAGCTAAGGCAACAAATGTTTGCCAAACACCAGGATTGGTTGGCGTTGCAAAGTGCCCCATCAGCTTAGTAGCAAGTGGTGAGCCTATCATTGCACCACCACCAAAGCCCATAATCGCCATACCAGTTGCCATACCTCGACGGTCAGGAAACCATTTAATCAAGGTAGACACTGGTGAAATATAACCTAAACCAAGACCTATACCGCCAATCACACCACTGCCCAGCCACATCAACCACAATTGATGCGCATAAACACCATACGCCGAAATAAGCAAACCGCCGCACCACAACACCATAGAAACCAAACCGGCTTTACGTGGTCCTTCACGCTCTAACCAGCCACCCCAAAGTGCTGCCGAGCAACCTAGCAACACAAAAAACAAAGTAAACATCCAACCCAAATCAAACTGGGTCCAATTACAATCTGTCGCAAATAAAGCCCTTGCCGTGCCTGATAGTTTTTCAGATAAGTTAGTCGCTCCAGCCGCACAAGCAGCTAAGGGCTTGCCATCCGCGCCCACAAGCGCATTGCCTAACGGCTTCCAAAACACACTGAAACCATACGCCATACCAATGGACAAATGCACCGCTAATGCTGCCGGCGGCACTAGCCAGCGATTAAAATTTGCATTTGCGGTAATATGTTCTTTAGATAAAAAATTCGCCATGCCACCCTCTTATATATAAGAATTATTATTGCGTAATTACGTTATGTTACATAGTGTAACAAATTAAAAAAAATGGCAATTTAAAAAGCGGTAATTTGATGGAAGCACGACAGAAGCATCGCAGAAGTATCACCGTGGAATTTTATATTTACTATTTGTCATGAATCTGTCACATTTAAATCATAAACTGGCAAAAATAAAGTAATAAAAAGTACATTCAAGAGGAAGCTATGCCGGCCAATATATTAGTTGTGGAAGATGAACCAGCGATTCAAGAACTACTGGCGCTAAACATCACCCAAGCAGGGCACAACGCCATGCGCGCATTAAGTGTAGAGATTGCACAAAACCTAATGCGCGAAACTATCCCTGATTTGATTTTACTGGATTGGATGCTACCAGGCATGAACGGCTTGGAATTTGCGCGCTTATTGAAGTCTGACAATCTGACCAAGACCATTCCTATTATCATGCTGACCGCACGTGGTGATGAATACGACAAAGTACGTGGTTTGGAAGTTGGCGCAGATGATTACGTCACCAAACCATTTAGCCCTCGCGAATTGAATGCACGCATCAAAGCCGTGTTACGTCGCCGTGCGCCGCAAATGACAGATGACCCAATTGAAATGGCTGGTTTACGCTTAGACCCAACCACTCACCGCGTTACTGGTAACAATAAAACAATAGATTTAGGCCCAACTGAATTCAGACTACTACACTTCTTTATGACGAATGCTGAACGAGTGCACACGCGCAGCCAGCTTTTAGATAAAGTTTGGGGCGATCGCGTTTTTGTTGAAGACCGCACAGTAGATGTACATATTCGCCGCTTGCGCAATGCACTTTCACTTTCTGGTCATGAAGATTTAATTCAAACCGTACGAGGCGCAGGCTATCGATTATCAGAAAAGAACGATTAAATACACGATTAAAATAAGCAATAAATATATACGTTATAGCTCATTATTCTGCTAAAAAGCTGGCTATAATTGTTGACGTCAATTTATTGAAAAAGTTAATCTGTGCTAGATATTCGTTGGAAAGCTGGTTTATTCGTTTGCGCGCTCAGCGTCATCAGTCTATTTTTCTGGCTAATCACTAGCGTCAATACAGCGCTTATCGTATTTGCCGCTGGCCTTTTGATATACCTCATTAGCCATGTTTATTGGCTACACGCACTGCAAAACTGGTTTAAAAATCCTGCTCTCAAAGAAATCCCCGAAGGCTCAGGCGTTTGGGAGGATATTTTCGTCGCACTGTTAAAGTATGAGCGTAATAATAACCAAAATCAAAATCAACTTAACTCTGCATTAGAGCGCTTTAATCTTG
>Ga0123390_1039192_pt1 | contig 12119 bp, 14 predicted proteins | sample T3HHNO3metaT_FD_89918 | JGI IMG/M metagenome (GOLD analysis project Ga0123390, IMG submission 89918) | Methane-oxidizing artificial microbial communities from Washington, USA to study methane cycling - T3-HHNO3 metaT (Metagenome... | ecosystem: Engineered > Modeled > Simulated communities... | reverse complement strand
GCCGGAAATCCCGGCTAAACTACAGGCACTGTCTATAATGCCGGATTGGTCGCAGTACGAGTTTCAGGCTTTGTTTTTTAAGGTTGATAAGCTGATATTGGCAACGCCGCTGATCGAGTTGTCCAGAACGATAAAAATCGATCGCAAACCCACGAAAATTCCCGGACAACCCTCTTGGTTCTTGGGTTTGCTGGACGAGCATGATAGCCGTATCGGCGTGCTTGATACCCGGCAGTTGATTTTCGGCAAAAGCCGAGGCTTGCAGCCGGATAGCGAAGAATATCCGTTCGAGCGCATTCTAATAACCCAGGACAAAAAGTGGGGGTTAGTGTGTGATGAAATTCTCTCCATCGGTAAAGTAAAGCCGGACGGTGTCAGGTGGCGAACGGCCAGACAAAAAAAGCCATGGTTAATTGGTACGGTAATAGACGAGTTAACAGCGATTATCGATGTTAAACAGTTGGTACCGCATAGAAAAAATAGTTAAACAGCATCTGGATACAGCAAAATGAGCGAAGATAAAAAACAAGGCGACCCTATCATGCAGTGGGTGACTTTTTGTCTAGGCGACGAAAAGTACGGCATTAATGTTATGCAGGTGCAAGAGGTGTTGCGTATTACCGAGATTGCCCCGGTGCCCGGCGCGCCTTCCTACGTATTGGGTATCATCAATTTGCGCGGTAACGTGGTGACGGTCATCGATACCCGTAACCGTTTCGGCTTGCCTTCCAAGGACACCGATGATGCTTCGCGGGTGGTGATTATCGAAACCGACCGGCATATTATCGGCATTCTGGTGGACAGTGTCGCTGAAGTCGTGGAAATGCGCGCTTCCGAGATTGAAACCGCGCCTAACGTCGGCAATGAAGAAAGCTCAAAATACATTCAAGGCGTTACCAGTCGCGACAATCATTTGTTAATTCTGGTGGATTTGAATAAATTCCTCAGCGACGACGAAAAAGCCGAGCTGGATATGTTTTGATTGCCTGACTAGGCATGCGAGGTGCAACATGACCCAGATAACACCGATCACGCCTTTTTCTCCAGTGCATACGATATACAAGGTAGAGCGGGAAGAACGTGAAAAACGCCCACCGCAAAAACAACCGCAAACCAAGCCCGACCAGAACAAAAACAATAAACAGCCTGCCGAGCATGTTGACGAAATAGTGTGATGAGTGAATATTTATTGCTGGTTTTGGCGGGTATAGTCGTATTTGTACTAGCGATCTTGGTTTGGTTATTGCGTCAGCAGCAAACACTAAAACAGCAATTTCAACTCCTTGAAGAGCGGGTACAGCGTAGCAACGACGACGTCGCCGGCCTTTGTTCCGCCGCTGTGGCTGTTGATCGGCGGCTGGCCGCGAACGACTCGCGCTTAAATAGCATTGTGGATCAAGTCAATACGCAGCGGCAAACTGTTACTAACGTCGCGCCCGCAGAACCTATCCCCGCAAGCGGCTATGAAGATGTGATCCAAAAAATCCGCAATGGCGTCGGTATTGAAGAATTGGTCAGGGATTGCGGGCTAACCCGCGACGAAGCGGTTTTATTGATGCGCTTACATGGCGGCGGTAAGCGTTCCGGCTTGGGTTAGCTGCGGATCGTTTCCATATACTGATCCACCCCCAGTTCCGCGCGCATCATCGTTGTATCCGCAACTCGCTGTAATAAACGCTGATAGTTTTCATCGTGTTGGCTTCTATCGTTATGTCGGTGCCAAAGATGTAACACAGGCACCGCGAAGCGGCCCTCCTTGCGTTTGACGCCGTAATGAATCAAACGGATCACCAGATCCGAGTCTTCATATCCCCAGCCTTCGAAGACTTCATCAAAACCATTTGTTGCCAGGAAATCGTCTTTCCAGACCGCCAGATTGCAGGTCATGGCTTTTTGCCAATTCTGCGGTTGCCAATAACGCCAGCCGTATAGCGGTAAATACAGCAAAGGCAACAGACGATTGATGCGGCCTCGCAGCCATTGGCATAAAAAAAAGCCAAGGGACTGTTCATGCAGCGGTATTTTTTGCCCTAATACCAGTGATGTGTAAGCTTCGTTCAATAATAGCCGGTTGCCCGGAACGAAATAACCGGTTTCGGCCAATTGTCGATGATGACTAATAAAATCCGGTAGCGCTACGCAATCGCCGTCCATAAATAGCAGATAATCGCCGCGACTGTCGGCAACCGCCTTGTTACGAATGGTGCCGGCCCTAAATCCCTGATCCTCATGCCAAATATGCCGCAACGGAATTTCGCTGGTTTCGATAAAGTCTTTGATCAATTTCTGCGTTGCAGCGCCGGACCCGTCGTCGGCGACGATAATTTCGAACCGGCGATCTTGTTGAGCCATTAGTGCGAGTAAACAGGCGGAAAGCGCTTCCGGCCAGTTATAGGTGGTGACGATGACCGAGATCAAGCCGTTCATTTGCTGGCTGTTTTGCGGCAAAGCTCGCGTAGTTTCAGGTATTTGTAATAACTGCCCTCGGCGTTGGAGATGGCCAACATCAGGCCTTCCTCGCCGTCCAGAATAGCTGCCTGGACGAAGTAAGTGCGGATGAACGTCCACAAACCCTTGCCGATGGCTTTACCCAAGCTGGCGCGCTTACCGTTGGTGAACAGTTTCTCGGCGCCCAGCGAAGAATAAGCGTTGATCTTATTCAGTACCTCCGCCGGATCTACGAAGGCTTCATGCAAAAGTGGATTGTTAAGTTGACGGATAGTCCCCTTAACTTCAATACGCTCATGCACGATTTCGTTGCTGAAACGTCCGACATCGCGGCGAAACAGCCTTAGCACATAATCCGGCCACCAGCCGCCATGTTTGATTTGCTTGCCGCAGTAGCTGGATAAACGGGGGATTTCGAAACCTTGCACGTCGTTTTGCTGCATGGCTTGCAGGATTTCGGCTTTTAGGGTCGGGCCGACTTCCTCGTCGGCATCGATAGAAAATACCCAGTCGCCGCACGCTTTATCCAATGCTCGCTGCTTTTGCGGGCCAAATCCGGGCCAGTCGGTGATGAAGACTTTATCGGTAAATTGTCGGCAAATCGCCACCGTTTCGTCGCTACTACCCGAGTCGAGAACGATGATTTCATCGGCCCAGGCAACTGATGCCAGACAGCGGCCGATATGTTGCGCCTCGTTTTTGGTGATGACGATAACGCTAAGCATCGGCCTGACGAAGGCTGGAATCGGCCGGACGACTTAGCAAGGCGCCGAGAAAAAACGCCAGCAAATAACCTTCAGCAAAAGTTTTGAAATGCGAGTTGAACAGGCTTGAAGCACAGATGGCTACTAAAAAACTGGCGGCAATTGGACCGTAGGGTAGGTTATTCATACCTTGGCGCAATGCGACATAAATGTAAGCAAAAAACAGCAGCAAGCCGACCAAGCCATTTTCCAGCCAAATGAACAGGTATTGATTATGCGGATCGCTGGTGCTGGTACCCTGCCATCCCTGGCTTTTCGCCGAGGCATAATTACTGTAGGTCGGTTTGAACGATGAGGTGCCGTACCCGAACCAAGGCGCTTTCTCAATAAGCTCTAAGGTGTTTTGATAAAAAACCACCCGAATGCCTACTGAGGTTAAATCCTGGCTGCTTTGATAACTAGCTTGTTCGTCCCAAGCCAGTCTGAATCGTTCTTGCAATGTGCTGGAACTAAGGCCAAATGCCACCAGCACGATGGCGGCTATCCCAATAATCTGTGGTAGTTTGCTGTAGCCATATATTGAGCCCAATGCAAAAACTGCGGCGATGGGTACGGCTAAATAGCCACTTCTACCCGTACTAACGAAGAAAATATTGAATAGAAAGATGGCTATTCCGGCCCAAACTGCATATTTTTGCCGGGTGTTTAGCGGTTCTTGCACCAGGAAGATAGCGCAGAGCAGGGCCGCCACAAAAGCGGTACTCTGTGTGGCGTGATTGGTCATGAAAATGCCGACTTCACGGTCTTGTCTCACTACAAGATCGAAAGCCCAAAGTGGTATGGCGATAATGCCAGCTCCAACCATGGCGATGAAATAGCTGTAGACAAACCGTTTTTGCCAAGCCTGTTGCTGAAAAATGCCGATTAGCAGGAACACATATAGCAGCTTTTTCCAGCTGGATAATGTCTCCAATTTGCTGTGCCAGTCTGTATCCGCGTAAAGAGTGCCAATTATCAACCAGGCAATGAATAGCAAGATCATTTTTCCGAGAGGTTGCCGCCAAGATAGCTTGAGGGTCTGCACTGCTTGGCCGGAGAGTAGCCAGAATACTAACAAAGCCACACTGGCTATGCTCGCGATGGCCGTGGAAATGGGCGCGGCGATGGCTGCAACAATAGTCATGCTGCGACAGATATTGAGTGATGTCTCGGACGTCAGGGGGGATGCAAACATGTTTTGTGGTCTTAACGCCATAATTGGTAGATATGTTTACGCTTGAGTTTTTCCCAGCGGAAAAACAGTCCTTTCAGCCAGGTGGGCGGATCGGCTTCCAATGCGCTTTTGAATAAGCCGTTTTTGCTGCCTTGTTCGATGACCGGGTCCTCCAGCCAAATCATTTGAATGCCGAGCTGTTTGTCGATCTTTTCGAATTGATTGTCTATCGGTTCAGCGATTTTGTGAGCTTTAATCCAGTCCAGTCGCCGGCGAGCGGTACTGGCATCGATCAAGTACGAGTCGGCAAAACGACCGCGATGACCTAGATAAAGGTATTGACCGGGTTCGCGTTGGCTCTTGGGGGTAAAAAAATTACCGCCGGAGCCAATGTAGATCACTTTGTCACCCGGAAAGCGAGCGCTTTGGGCGATAGCCCGCTCTAAACCAAGCTTAATATCCTTGCCAAACACCGCGTCGTCTTCCAGCACTAATGAATAGCCCTGTCCGCCAGCATCGGCAATTTTTTGTAAAGCTGCCACATGTTTTAATGCGCAGGATTGTTGGCCGGCCGTAAGCTGGTTGTCGCGGAAAAATTCGGCCATTACGCTGTCAGTCAAGTCTTCAATGTCCCAGTCGAAAATAAATTCGGCCGATAAGCCGAATTTGCGCAACTGTTGTTCCATGAAAATACGGCGTTGAGCGAATTTCTTAACATTCAAAACCAAAATGCGGTCAAGGCTTGGCGATAGCATCATGCGAATTTGGAATCAGGTAGCTGACGAAAAGCCGCGATTATCGACGGTTTTGTGGAAAATAACATCAACGTCATTACTGTTGTCCGGTAATCATCGCGATGCGGATGGCTGTTTGGCTTGCAATGTTTGCGCGATTACCTCAATCACCCGGGCCCCGGATAACTGATCGAGGCAGGCGCTGTGGCTATTGCGGTTCCTATCGCAACCTTCCAGTTGGCAGGGTAGGCAATTTTGTTCGGTTTGGCCTTGCAGCAGATACACATTATGTACTTGGCCCGAACCACGAGACGGGAAAGGCGTTTTATTCTCACTGTATCCATACGGCCAGGGTGCCCATTTCTCCGGGTCGGTGGGGCCGAACAAGGCAAAAGTCAGTGTGCCGGTGGCCGCAGCCAAGTGGGTGATACCGGTGTCGGGACCCACGAATAATCTGGCTTTGCCGATCAAGGCGGACAATTGCCCGAGTGACAGTTGACCGGCAAGATTGATTACATCCGATGGCAGTCGTTGCTGTAATTCTCGCAACGCGTCGAGTTCGGCGGGGTTGCCACTGCCGGTCAATACGATTTGGAGGCCTTGCCGGCCTAAAAAGGCGACGAGCTCCCGCCAGCCGTCGGCATGCCACTGTTTATAGCGCCATTGCGGCATAATATGCAGTACGGCGTATGGGGTGGTTATGGCTGGTATCGGTGTCGAGCTTTGCGGCGGAGTCAGGCGATAGTAAGGGGCTATTCCGAGTAGCTTGCAGAAGCGCAAATTTTCCAAGACGGCGTGGCCGTAATCGGTCCTAAATAACAACCAGCGGTTAAGTAGTGCTTTCTTCCACCAAGCCTTGCCTGTATCGTCAGGCACAAAGCCTATGCTGGTCTTGCCAGCTATCACCGCAAGTAACGTGGGTCGGTCGCCGGCTTGTGTGGAGATGGCTAAATCGTATCGGCGAAACTGGTTAAATAACAGTTTGGCGAATGCCAGCCCGCTGGACTTGCCTTCCAAGATCAGCAACTGCTTGACGTCGGGATTGCCTTCCAGCATGCCCGCGTTACTTGCAGGCAATAAAACATCGATTTCCGCATCCGGATAGGCTTGCTTCAGCGAAGAAATTAATGGCGTCACCAGTAGGGTATCGCCCAAATAACGCAGGGTTATCACCAAAATGCGTTTAGGTTGTATATTGAGCGGTTTTTGGTTGGGCATGGAGCGTTGGCTGATCAACATGGCTGTACATTTTAAAGGTAAACAGTATTGAACACGTTAGAAAATTCGCGCAAAACAATGACGGACGGCCAGGTGTACAAGCGTTTGCTGGCGTTTGTGGTGCCGTATTGGCGTTTATTTGTGGTCTGCGCCATCGGTTTTGCGATCTACGCCGCCACCGAGCCGGCGGTGGTGATGATTATTCAACGCATCATCGACAGCTTTGGGGCGCCGGACAGAAGTGATATTCAGTATTTGCCGCTGGCCTTCGTGGTGTTGTTTCTGGTCCGCGGTATCGGCTCGTTTTTGGGTAATTACTATCTGGCGCGGATTTCCGGCAATTTGATTCACAAGCTGCGTTGCGAGATTTTTAATCAGTACACCCGCTTGTCGGTGCAATATTTCGATGCGCATAACAGCGGTTACATGATTTCGCGGATTACCAATAATATCGGCGAAGTCACGCGCGCTACCTCCGATTCGATACGTTCGTTCGTCCGGGAAGGTTTTACTGCGGTGGGTTTGCTGGGTTATCTGGCGTATACCAACTGGCAGCTATCGCTGGTATTTTTGGCGATTGCGCCAGTAGTGGCGATCATGGTGCGTTATGTCGGCAAGCGTTTGAAACGCTTGAGCCGCAATATGCAGGATACGGTCGGCGATTTGACGCATATCACTTCGGAAATGGTCTCCGGAAACCGAATCGTGAAAAGTTTTGGCGGCGAAAATTACGAACGGCAGCGTTTTAAAACGGCCAGCCTGGATAATCGTGCCCAGTACCGCAAACTGATCATGACGGTGTCGCTGAATAACCCGCTGATGCAGTTAGTCATTTCTTTTGCTTTGGCCGGCATGATGTATCTGGCCTTGATCATGATGAAGTCATCCAGCCCGGGTGAATTTGTCGGCTTTTTTACGGCGGCGTTCTTGTTGCCAAAACCGATTCGCCAATTAAGCGATGCGAATTCCGAGATTTTGCGCGGTATCGCGGCGGCGGAGTCTTTGTTTGAAGTGTTGGACGAACCAGCCGAAATCGACGGCGGCGATTATCAGGTCGAGCGCAGTCAAGGACGCATCGAATTCAAAAATCTTAGTTTTAGTTATCCCGGCAGCGAAAACCCGGCCTTGAATAATATCAATGTGACTATCGAGCCTGGTCAGACTGTGGCGTTAGTGGGTGCTTCGGGCGGCGGTAAAAGCACGATGATTAACTTGTTGCCGCGTTTTTACGAGTACGAGCAGGGCGAGATTTTGATCGATGGCGTGGAGTTGAAACGTTACCGATTGGACAGTTTGCGCCGGCAGATTGCCTTGGTCACGCAAAACGTCACCTTGTTCAACGCCTCCGTCGCGAACAATATCGCCTATGGCGCGTTACAAGGTGCGGCCAGAGAGCAAATAGAGCAGGCCGCGGTCGATGCTTATGCGATGGACTTTATCAGCAAAATGCCGCAAGGGCTGGAGACAGAAATTGGCGAGAATGGCGTTAAATTGTCCGGCGGCCAGCGTCAACGCTTAGCGCTGGCGCGAGCATTATTGAAGGATGCGCCGATTTTGATTTTGGATGAGGCGACTTCGGCCTTGGACACCGAATCCGAACGCTACATCCAGGCCGCGCTGAATCGCGTGATGCAAGGCCGTACTACCTTGGTGGTGGCGCATCGCTTATCCACTATAGAAAGTGCTGACGTGATTTTGGTGATGGATAAGGGCCGGATAGTCGAACAAGGTTCGCATCGCGAACTCTTGGCTCGCGATGGTGCTTACGCCAAATTGCACAAGATGCAGTTTCAGGATGTTGGTCAAACTGCACCAGTGGAGCAATCGGCAAGCCCGGCGTTGCCGGAGTGACGAATCAGTCGGTCGAATGGATGCGCAGCCGACTGAGTAGCTGTTTAAAATTGCTTGGAGTTTTTGCTGTTGCGAAATATCAACGGCTTTTCCCGATCCGACAGGGCTATTTCGCGCGCTGAATTGATCGCCGCGTCAATTCGGTGCCGTTCCGGAGATTTGCTGCATACCGGATCGGTGCTGTACATATCGCCGTTGAACAAGAACGCCTGGCAGCGACAGCCGCCAAAGTCTTTGAGTTTCTCGTCGCAGCTGCGGCAAGGCTCCTGCATCCATTCCGTGCCGCGGAAGAAATTGAAGGTTTTCGATTCGTTCCATATCTCGGCTATGCTGAAATCCTTCACGTTCGGGCAGTCCAGTCCGGGTAACTCGCGCGCTGAATGGCAGGGTAACGCGGTGCCGTCGGGGGCGATGGTCAAAAAGGTGGTACCCCAGCCGTTCATGCAGGCTTTCGGCCGGTCTTCGTAATAATCCGGCACCACGTAATAAATCTTCATCTTACCGGCGACTTTTTCCTTGTAAGCCTGCGCAATTTTTTCCGCTTCTTCGAATTGTTCCCTGGTTGGCAGCAAGGCGTCGCGATTCAAATGTGCCCAGCCGTAATATTGGGTGTTGGCCAGTTCCAGATAATCGGCGCCTAGGTTTTCGGCCATCTCCAGTATCTGCGGCATTTGGTGAATGTTTTCGCGGTGGATTACCACGCATAGCACCATCGGATAGCCGTGTTTTTTAATCAGTTTTGCCACGTCCTGTTTGTGTTGGTAAGTGGCGGTGCCGGCGATATGATCGTTCAGTTCCTGGGTGCTGGCCTGGATGCTGATTTGGATGTGATCTAAACCGGCTTGCTTCAATTCGACGATTTTTTCTTCGCTCAAGCCGTAGCCGGAGGTGATGAGGTTGGAGTAATAACCCAACTCGCGCGCATAGCCGACCAATTCAGTCAAATCCTGCCGGGTTAGTGGTTCACCGCCGGAAAACCCCAACTGCACCGCACCCATTTTGCGGGCTTGGCTCAATACGCGTTTCCAATCCTCGGTACTTAATTCGTCCGGATATTTAACGTAATCCAGCGGATTGGAGCAATATGGGCATTGCAGCGGACATTTGTAGCTCAGCTCGGCCAACAGCCAGCGGGGCGGGGTGATATTAAGCTTGCTTGATCCAGCCATTTTGTAATGCTACGTTCAAAAAGTTAGTGATGTCATTGGTCAGGCCGGACGTGGCGAATTTTTCTTCCAATTCGGCGACGATTTGTTCCAGCATCCGGCTACCGTCGCACAGCTTGAGTATTTCCGCCGAGCTTTGGTTCAACTCGACCATGCCCTCGGGATAAAGAATCACGTACTTTTGCTGGGCTTCTTCCCATTGCAGCCGATGCAGCGGCGAGAACTGGATAAGTTGATCGGGGGTGATGGTCATAGAGTTCCGGTGTTTAGGCAAACGGCTGCAGATTCAAGCAACGTCGATGTCTTCAAAAATTTCCGCCAGCGGCAGGCTTAGGCTCAAACTATGCAGTTGGCAATCGACTTCGCCGAGGTAATCGTGCAACAGCCAATCGTTGTCCGGAGTGCGGCGGAAGCATTCAACTCGGCGGGCGTCGATGTCGACGATCAGGTATTCCTGAAGCGACTCCAGCTTGCGGTAAGCGACGAATTTGCCGCCTCTGTCGTAGTCTGCTGTTGAATCGGACAGTACTTCGACAATTAATGTCGGCTGCGAAATAAATTGTTTGGCTTTGTTATCTTCCGGGTGACAGGACACCATCACGTCCGGGTAAAAGAAAGCGTCGGCGGCCTCGACACGTAGTTTCAGATCGGCGATATAGGCTTGGCAGGATGAGCCGCGCAAGCGTTCTTTCAAGGCCGAGGCAATATTTAGGCTGACGACAACATGTTCACGCCGAGCGCCCGTCATCGCAAATACTTCACCGGCCACGAATTCGTGCTTCTCGACTTGGGTTTCTTCCCAAGCTAGAAAATCGGTAGCGTTAAAACGAAGCTGTTCGGCTGTCTGCATTATTGCTCGATATTGAAATACGGCGGCATGTCGGCAACATAAGCCAGATACATCGCATCGGCCATGCTCCACAACACATCCAGTTTAAATTTCAGAATTTGCACCATGCGTTCTTGCTGCTCGCGGGTTTTATACCAGTCCAGCGTCAGTTCCAGACCGTGCTCGACATCGCGGCGGGCTTCGGTCAGGCGTTTGCGGAAGTAAGTGTAACCCTCTTGTTCCACCCATGGATAGACGTCGGGCCAGTTATCCAAGCGTTGTTGATGAATTTTCGGGGCGAACAGTTCCGTCAGAGAGGAACTGGCGGCTTCGTGCCATTCGGCGCGGCGGGCGAAGTTGACATAGGCATCGACTGCAAAACGCACGCCGGGCAGCACGTGTTCCAGCGAAGTGATCTCTTCGCGGGTTAGCCCAACTGCGATGCCCAAACGTATCCAGGCTTCGATGCCGCCTGGGTCGCCAGGGTGGCCGTCGTGGTCGAGAATGCGTTGTACCCACTTGGCGCGAGTTTCGCGGTCCGGGCAATTGGCCATGATGTTGGCGTCCTTGATCGGAATCATCACCTGATAGTAAAAGCGGTTGGCGACCCAACCCTGCAATTGCTGTTGGGTTAGTTTGCCCTCGTTCATCAGCGTGTGCATCGGATGATGAATGTGGTAGAACTTTTCCATGCCGCGCAGTTTCGCTTCGAATTCTTCGCGGCTCCAGGGTTGATTATCAGCAGTCATGTAACACCTTTTTATAAGTCAATTTCCAGTCCGTCGTAAGCCACTTCGATGCCGTTGGCATCCAGCGTTTTACGCTCCGGCGAATCTTCGTCGAGAATCGGGTTGGTGTTGTTGATATGAATCAAAATTTTCCTGGCCTTGGGTACGCCATTTAAAACTTCAATCATGCCGCCGGGGCCGGATTGCGGCAAATGGCCGATCTCGCGCGCACGTTTGTGGCTGATACCGCGCGTGACCATTTCATCGTCGGTCCAAAACGTGCCGTCCACCATCAGGCAGTCTACATTCAGCATCGCCTGCAATACGTGTGGTTCGATTTCGCCAAGGCCGGGCGAGTAATACAGTTTTTTACCGGTGGAAATCTGCTCGACGATCACGCCGATGTTGTCGCCGTCGTGCGGGTCGTGGCGGTGCGGTGAATAGGGCGGCGCTTTGCTTTTCAGGGCATGGGCGTATATGCGGATGTCATCGATGCCGGGAATCTCGAAGGGTGTTTCGTCGCAGGCAATCGGATGATGATTGACTGTGCAATAGTCTTTCAGCATATTGAATAGCGGAAAGCCGCTGGTCAGATCCTGCTTTACCATCTCGGTGCAGTACACGTTTAACGGCTTGCCTTCGCGCAGCATCAGCATGCCCGTGGTGTGGTCGATCTGGCTGTCGATCAACAGTACAGCCTTGATACCGGTATCGCGGATGCCTTCTTTAGGCTGAATGGCGGGAAACGCTTCCAATTGAGCGCGAATGTCCGGCGAGGTGTTAAACAGCAGCCAGTTGCGGTTGTCGGTGCTGATTGCTATGGACGATTGGGTGCGGGCTTTGCCGTTGAATTGGCCGTTACGCAAGCGTCGGCAATTGTCGCAGTTGCAGTTCCATTGCGGAAAACCGCCGCCGGCACCGGCGCCGAGAACTCTTATCTTCATGTTCGCTTATAAGGGTTGGTGAACGAGCGGGGCATGATACGGGATTAAAAAACGCCAGGCAAAAAAAAGGGGCAGGAAAATGCCCCTTTCTTATCGTCAACCCTAAGGATTAACGGTTGTAGATGTACATGGTAACTTCAAAACCGAAACGCATGTCGTTATAAGCTGGTGTTTCCCATTTCATTTATATACCCTCCAGAGGTTTTGTTGTTGTGTGCGATAGCTTGATCGAGAAAGCTGCGCCGAAGTATACGATGAAGTTTTTCTTTGCGCAACAGAGCAAT
>Ga0123390_1046647_pt1 | contig 12141 bp, 13 predicted proteins | sample T3HHNO3metaT_FD_89918 | JGI IMG/M metagenome (GOLD analysis project Ga0123390, IMG submission 89918) | Methane-oxidizing artificial microbial communities from Washington, USA to study methane cycling - T3-HHNO3 metaT (Metagenome... | ecosystem: Engineered > Modeled > Simulated communities... | reverse complement strand
GAGGAAACCGTGCGAACATTTATATTGTTGATCAGTTTGATGCTGTTACCGACGATGACTTGGGCCAATTCCGGCGAGAAGAAAGCCGACGAGAGCGCAGGTCCGGTTATTGAGTATGTGGAGATGAAACCTAAATTCACCGTCAATCTGGCCGAGCCTAAAAAATATTTGATGCTGAATGTGCAACTACTGGCGGAAGGCGCCGAACACGTCGAAAAAATCAAAAAATATATGCCGGTTTTACGGCATGAGATGATCATGATGCTGAGCGGCATGAAAAGCGCCGACTTGCAAACCATGGAACAGCGCGAAGCGCTGCGAATGAAGACCAAACAATTGATCACCGATTTGTTGACCAAGAGTCAAAATAGCGACGGCTTTCGCGACGTGTTCTTTTCGGAGTTTTTGATCAATTAGTGGTCCCGATAAACCAACGGCCTGAATTTAAAAAGCTTGCAGCGATGCGAGCTTTTTTTTGCACGGTCATTTTTCCTATTAGACTGAATCTTCGACTAAGCCTCAGACCCGGCTACCCAATGCCATGAGCGGACTGCTTCGAAAAACCCATGAAGCTTGAATTCGCGTGTGATCGGTATAATCCCCTTACTCAAATTATGTGCTGCTTGCAGATGAAGCTATGTCTACGCCATTAATTTATAAAGGTCGCGCTAGTATCAGTAATGTTGCTGGGCGCTTTGAAAGGCAAAGCGCGGTGGCTGAGGACGATGGTTGGGGCAGTCTGGATGCGGCACTTCCGCCGCTGCCGACCGAAGTGATCATCGACAGCACCAAATCCGTGATTACTTACAACGATTCGCCGGATATACCGTTCGACAGGTCGATAAATCCTTATCGCGGCTGCGAGCATGCTTGTATTTATTGTTTTGCCAGGCCGACCCATGCTTATCTGGGTTATTCCGCCGGACTGGATTTCGAAAGTAAAATTCTGGTTAAGCCCAATGCCGCCCAATTACTGCGGGAGGAACTAGCCAAACGCAGTTATCGCTGCGCACCGCTGGCCCTGGGTACCAACACCGATCCTTACCAACCCCTGGAACGGCAGCAGCGCATCATGCGGCAAATCTTGGAAATGTTATCCGAGACCCGGCATCCGGTCAGCATCGTCACCAAGTCGGCGTTGATCGAACGCGACATCGATATTCTGGCGGACATGGCCGGTCAAGGTCTGGCGTCAGTTTATCTGTCGATTACCACCCTGGATAGAACGCTGGCGCGAACCTTGGAGCCGCGGGCTGCGGCGTCGCAGCGGCGGTTGGAGGCTGTCGCCCGCTTGCGGGCAGCGGGGATTCCGGTTGGGGTGATGGTGGCGCCGCTGATTCCGGTGCTGACCGATTACGAATTGGAAAGCATTGTTGGCGCCGCCCATCAAGCCGGCGCACAGAGTGTGCAATACATTCTGCTGCGTCTGCCCTTGGAAACTGCGGATTTATTTAAAGAATGGCTGCAACAAAACTACCCCTTAAAAGCCGAGCATGTAATGAATCGGGTGCGGGATAGCAGGGGTGGTAAAGCCTATGATGCGGCTTTTCATCAACGCCAAACGGGCAGTGGCAGTTATGCCGATTTGATTGCGCAGCGCTTCAAGTTGATTACCAGAAAGCTGGAACTAACCCGTTCGCTGCCACCGCTACGTAGCGATTTGTTTCGCCCGCCAAACTTAGGCGGACAAATGAGTTTCGATTTTTTCGATTGAATGAGGCATTACTCTTCCGTTTCCTGTTCTTCTCGACGCTCAAGCAGGCCTTGCTCCCGGATCATGGCTTTAAAACCTTTCATCACCGGGCGAGAAATCGCGGTTTCCGCCATCAGGCGTTTTTCGTATATCAAGTTTTTCAAAGCTTCGTCGTCTTCGTCGGCGCGGGCGGTCTCGATCAAAGGATGCAGATCGGCTTGCAGAATTTGCCCCGGCAAGTGTTTGACACAGTCGTAGAGCAGTTCCATCACCACTTTTTCAGTTGCCCGCATTTTGCATTTGCCGTCGATGATTTTCAGCATCACCGTTACCGCGCAATCGACGTGGATGGGGCTTAGGGGATGGCTGTTCACCCATTGTGCGACGTGTTCGGGCGTCATCCGATCTCCTCGCCGGCGGCGGTGCGTTTAGCATAGTCCAGCAAGGATTCCTCGACCGCTGCATACGCATATTCCGATACGGCGCGGACGCCGATGGCGTTAACTTTTGCGGTCGGACCGTCACCGATGCGCGCCACGAACACCGCATAACAATCTTTAATGGTTTCCAAAATGCCGGGCATTGCGGACTCGTCGGCGTGTTGGCCCAGGCAGTAGTGTGCCACTTCACGGGTTTCCAGTAACTCGCAGCGGGTCTCGCTGGCGCTATACACCGAAAATTTTGTGGCGTGGCCGAAATGTTCGTTGATGGAAATATTGTCTTTGGTGGCGACGGCCAGTTTTAAAGGGAACTTAGTCATGCGCATTCGCTTGTTTAGATTTCATGTAAGAGGCTCTTGATTAGGTTTGGTTAAACCCAAGCAAGAGCAATACCAAATGCGGCTAGGGCCTTAATTACGGGGTTTTAGCGAGGATCAATGCGGAGAAAAGCGTAGCGGCTTGTCGAGTTTGCAACAACTGCCACTGACAAACGGCTTAGTCTTCGTGCTTTTTTAGGGTGCTGCCAGCCGGTTTGAAAGTATGTAAATCCACGGTTGGCTCGGTGCCTTGCGCGGCGCAGCCCCAGCTTAGTTGCTGATCCTGGGTGAAACGCTTGCCCAGCTGCCAGGCGATTTCGGCGCGCGCTAGTTCCACACCCAGATAAAAGGCGTGGCCGCCGTCGGTTTCCACGTGCAACTTAGGGTACAAATCGAAGGGGTCTTGCGCCGTGTGCAGACCATCGCGGTTGAACACATGAATGCCTTCGCTGCTGACTTGAATACGGTAGCTGGGGTCTTTAATTTCCGCTGCCAAACTTGCGATTTCCTCGCGGCTATTCAAAAACGGCGAGCTATCATGCACGGTCAGCAAATCCGGGGCGATGTGTTTGGGCAGGGTATTGTGCTGCTTGGCGGTGTACATGATGCGGCGGGCGCTGTCGGCTTCCTTGATCGCCCGCCGCGCGTGTTTACTCACTTCGGTAGCCAGAATATGGTTGATATTCAGCTCTGAGCAAATCCCCAGCAACATCGCATTTATGCCCGAGGTGTCGGCGTGGGTCAGTTCAGTGAGATTGCCGACCCCCATCATCATTTCTACCTGCGGATAGCGGCGGCGGAATTCATGATTGCGGACGATGGAGTCGGTGAAACCGAAGTGAATCGGGTCCAGAATCGGGTCGACGATGAAGGCGCGGTTTTTCGCGCTCAAGATTTCGATGGCTTTATCCAGCGTGCTCAAGTCGCCGTGCGTTTCCGGAATCAGAATCGGCGTGGTCGCCACTTCCTCAGCTATCCACAGGCTTTTGGTGGTCAAGCTGAGCATGTAATCGGCCCCAGCCTGGCCGCCGGCCAGCAGGTCGGCGTCTTCCAAGGAGTCAATGCTGACGGTGAAGCCTTCTTGTTTCAAGGTGCGAATGCACTCGGTCAGATGCGGAAACGGCGTGCCGGGCAGGCAGCCAATGTCGATGACGTCGGCGCCGTTGGCTTTGTAGTAATAAGCCCGCTCGATCACCGCCTCGACGCTGATGCTGGGTGCATCGGTAATTTCCGCGAAAATTTTGGTTTGGTATTGGCTCAGGTCGTAATGCTGGGCGGCCATGCCAAAATGCTGGGGCAGATCTTTGATCTCTTCTGGACCACGCTCGAACGGCACGCCAAAGTGCTGGCCCAGCGCCTCCAGATCGCCGCGGCAGCGGCCAGGTAAGATCACCCGATCAGCGCCTTGCGCGTCGGGCATGCGGCGGATGATCATGTCGCTGGTAATCAACGCGGCCACCGTTACGCCCATCACATACACTTTGTATTGAAATTCCGGCTGCATTTTCTCCAATACTTGCCGGACTTGCTTTTCCGCCAGTCGGCCGGTGATGAACAGGATGCGCTCGGTCATAGGCTGGCTAGGCGGGCGTTTACCGCGACGATTAGCTGCTCGACATCATCAACCACTTGTGTGTAAGGAAAAGAACGGATTTTATCGGTGGCTTCCAGATCGATAGGGCGCGGATAGACCATGAATTTTTTCTTACCGGGCGCGGTGGTTTCGATTTCCGGCTGGGTGTCGCAAGGGTAGACGATACTTTCCACGCGACATTTGCCGGCCTGGGAATACAAGTTGGTCACCAAGGAGTCGGCAATGCCCAGCACGCATTTGGCGATGGTATTTGAGGTGGTGGGGGCCATCACAAAGGTGTGGTAATAGCCCTTATAAAACAAGCCCACTGGCGGCGCGGAGGCGGCTTTGTCCCGATATACAGGCATCTTGGCTCTGACGTCGTCCAGGCGGATGCCGTACATTTTCAATACTTCCTCACCGGCCTGACTCAAATACAGATCGACGTTATCCAGCGTCAGCATGAAGTCAAGGCATTCTTCAATATAGTGTCCGGAGCCGGTAATAGCCCAGGCGAGACGAGGGGTGGTCATGGGGTATGCAGTAGTTTTGTGGATGGTGCATTATACGTGAAGATGGCGGCGAATCGACCGCTCGCCGCTAAGGCCCCGATATGTGCAACCTAGGTTTATGCTATGAATTCATGAATTTGTAAGATTGGGCTTACAATATCGTTTGAATTCGGCTGGCTTGGTTTGCCGATCTAAATCCGACCTAAACAGCCTATTTCATTGCCACGATGGACAGTTTACATTTTTCAGAACAGGACAGCGCTGACGCTCAATCAAAACCGCACATTATTGCGTTTGCCGGGGCCAAGAGCGGCGTCGGTAAAACCAGTGTGGTGGCTAATGTAGCGGCAGCGATGGCATTGCGCGGCAAGCGCGTTTGTGTATTGGATGTCGATACCGGCTTGTCCAATATCAACACATTACTCGGGCTGCGGCCGGCGCACCGTTTGGAGCAGGTGCTATCCGGCGAAAAAACGATTGCTGAGGTTTTGCTGAAAACCGCCGAGGATGTGGGCGTGGTGTCCGCCGCAAGTTTAATGGGCGGCATACCTGTTTCTGCCGCGCAGATGACTAAGCTGTTGGAAGCATTGACCGAGCTGGAGGCGCAATTCGATTATTTTTTGATCGACACCGCTGCGACGCATACCGAAACCGTGTTGCGCTTTATCGAGTTGGCGCAATCTACGTTTTTAGTGGTCAGCGGTGATCCGGCGGCGCTAACCGATGCCTTTGCGCTGCTGAAGGCTTTGAATGCCCGTCAGTATTCGGGCAGCCTGCGCGTGGTCGTCAATCAGGCCGTTGATTATCCGGCCGCGACCGATACCTATCGACGCTTTGCCGCCGTGGCGGAAAAATGTTTGAAACTGAAAGTGGAGTACGGCGGTTTTGTCATTCGCGACGAAAATCTGCCTAAAGCCGTCGCTTTGCAAATGTCGGTGGTGGATTTAGCCGCCAATTCTCCGGCTAGCCGTTGTTTGTTTGCGTTGGCGGACAATATTATCAAGCATATCGGCAGCGAAACGGCCGGCAATGGGCTGTTGGATTACTGGCAAGCCTTGTTAACCCCCGCGCCGTTCAAACATACGGTGGCCGATATTGCCGATAGCGAACCGACTGCGGCGGTTAATTCCTGGCTTGCAGCCGATAAAACGGAGCTTAGTGTCAGCGAGTTGAGCCGGCGGCTGTTGTCGGCGATGAAACATCAATTGCTCGATCAACCGGAGCTGGAGCGTTTTACCGGCGAATTTGTAGAAGCCTACTGCGAGCAGTTCGGCCGTTTTCCGAATACCTTCAAACAGCTGTTTTATCGCTGGCTGGAAACTGAAAATTATGCCGAGCCTAGATTGGTCGAATTGCTGACGACCTTGGAGGCTTTGCATGCGATGCGTTATCAACGGCCGATGTTTAGCCTGGAAGAAAACGCGGCTCGATTGGTTGCGCAACTGCAAGGGCAGCAGGGGCCGCATCGCGAGTTGGTGGAGCAGCTATGCACGGCCTATCGGCAGGCTTTTCACGAAGAGGTCTTCGATGCCGAGCAGTTGTTGCTGGAGCGCATGCAAGCCGAGGATTTCACCGAGCAGCGTTTCGAGGCATTGCTGCAAAAATTGCGTGATGGTTTTCAGGCGCGCTTCAAGCGGCCTTACCAAAGTAAGTACGAAGTGGCGCTGGCCTCTGCCGTCGATGCCTTAGAAGTCATGGGCGTCGATCAACAAAATTTGCAGGATGAAATCACTATGCTGATGCATGGCTTTCAATTGCTGGGTTCGCGGCGAGAAAAGTTGCTGACTGTTCTGAACGCCTTGCAAAATTCCGGTTTGCCGCACCCAGCCTCGGCCGTCCGGGATAATTGAGGTGTTTCTTTAAGCGCGGGCGCAAACCCAGACATCAACTTTGCCAACCCCGGCTTGCTTTAGCGCTGCCGCCAGCGCAGAGGCGGTAGCGCCGGTGGTCATGACGTCGTCTATGATTGCAATATGTTGAAAATTTAATGGTTTAACGACCTTAAACGCCAAACGCATGTTTTTCCGGCGCTGCTTCGCCGGTAAGCCGGTTTGATGGCAGGTATCGCGCTGGCGAGCGCAGCTATTTAAATCCAGCGGAATGCCGAGTTCCCTGGACAAATGCCGGGCAATTTCTATCGACTGATTGAAACCACGTTCCCGATAGCGCCTGGGATACAGCGGTACGGGTAACAGGCAATCCGGCAGTTCCGCACTATCGGCAATATGTTGAGCCAGCAAGGCTGCCATTAAGCGGGCGTTTTTATAATCGTTGGCAAACTTCAATTGGCCGACCAAATAACGCATTTGGCTTTGGTACAAAAATGGCGCATAGGTCTCATCGAAGGCGGGCGATTTCTTTAGGCAACGGCCGCAGAGTTGCGGCACCTCTATTGCGGTCTCGAAGTGTTCCCCGCATCGGTAGCAGCAAGACAGGTTGCGCGGCAGGTCGGTTAAGCAGCCCAGGCATAAATCCAAATTGCCGTATCCCGGACTTGCGCATAACACACAACGTGGCGGCAGCAATTTCTTCTGTATAATGTTCAGCCAGTTGTTTACCATAATTTTAAATATAGGTTGATAAGTCGGCTAGCGCCGCTGTTGTCCTTACTCTCGGAGATTATCAGAATGTCTGCAAGCCAGAAACCCTTGGAATCAGCGGCTACCATCCGTCACGACTGGCAATTACCCGAAGTCGAAGCATTGTTGGCACTGCCGTTTAACGATCTGATTTATCAGGCGCAAAGCGTGCATAGAGTGTATTTCGATCCTAACGAGGTACAGGTTAGCAGTCTATTGAGTATCAAGACCGGTTCCTGTTCCGAGGATTGCGGTTATTGCCCGCAAAGTGCGCGCTACGATTCCGATCTGAACCCTGAAGCTTTGATGCCGGTCGATGCGGTGTTAAAAGCCGCACAGCAAGCCAAAGAGCAGGGCGCATCGCGGTTTTGCATGGGCGCCGCTTGGCGGAGCCCCAAGGATAGGGACATAGAGCGGGTAGTCGAAATGGTGCAGGGCGTGAAGGCGCTGGGTATGGAGACTTGCGTCACGTTGGGCATGCTCAGCGATAAGCAGACTCAAGCCTTGAAAGACGGCGGCCTGGATTATTACAACCACAACTTGGATACATCCGAAGACTATTATTCCGAAATCATTACCACCCGTACCTATCAAGACCGCTTGGATACGCTGGAGCGGGTGCGCGATGCCGGTATCAACGTCTGCTGCGGCGGGATTGTCGGTATGGGCGAGTCGGAGACTGACCGCGCCAAGTTGTTGTTGCAACTAGCCAATATGCCCAAGCATCCGGAAAGTGTGCCTATCAATATGTTGGTGCAGGTGGAAGGTACGCCGTTGCACGGAATAGAAGCGCTAGATCCTATCGTGTTTGTACGCACCATCGCCGTCGCTAGAATTCTAATGCCGCAATCGCGGGTACGTCTGTCAGCTGGCCGCAAAGCCATGAGCGACGAGATGCAGGCTCTGTGTTTCTTGGCCGGCGCCAATTCGATTTTCTACGGCGATAAACTGCTGACCACCGATAACCCGATGACCAACCATGACCAGCAGTTGTTCGAGCGTTTGGGTGTGCGGATGGGTGGATCAAGTTACGCTTAATGGCCAACGCTTTCTACGACTTCGCCGGTGAACTGCGGCGGCTGGAGCAGGACAACCTGTATCGGTGCCGCCGGGTAGTCGATGGTCCGCAAGGCATCATGCAGAATGTCGATGGTCGACAATTAATCAATTTTTGCAGTAACGACTATCTGGGGCTGGCCAATCATGCCGAGGTCGCGGCAGCATTCAAATCGGCTGTGGATCGCTACGGCGTTGGTAGTGGTTCTGCACATCTGATTTGTGGGCACAGCGCTGCCCATCATGCTTTGGAAGAAGAATTGGCGGCTTTTACCGGGCGGGAGCGGGCCTTGCTGTTTTCCACTGGCTATATGGCAAATCTGGGTGTGATTTCCGCATTGCTGGGTCGCAGTGATACTGTGTTGGAGGACCGCTTGAATCACGCTTCACTGCTGGATGGGGGTTTATTGTCGCGGGCGCGCTTTCAGCGCTATCGGCATGCGGATGTTCAAGACTTGCAGGCTAAGCTGTCGAATACTGTGGGCAAGGCTTTGGTGGTCAGCGACGGCGTGTTCAGCATGGATGGCGATTTGGCACCGCTGCCGGACATGGTGGCGTTGGCAGAAAAGCATCATGCCGGTTTGCTGATCGACGATGCCCATGGTTTTGGCGTACTCGGTAAAAACGGCGGCGGCATTGTCGAGCATTTCGGTTTGAGTCAGGATGACGTACCCATTCTAATCGGGACTTTAGGCAAGGCATTTGGGACGTTCGGTGCCTTTGTGGCCGGTTCCGAGGATTTGATCGAGATGTTGATTCAAAAAGCCCGGAGTTATGTGTTTACTACCGCGCTGCCGGCGGCTGTGGCCGAGGCGACTCGCGCCAGTTTGCGGGTGTTGCAAGCTGAGTCTTGGCGGCGCGAACAGTTGCAAAATCTAATCTCCCGTTTCCGGCAAGGTGCGCAACAACAAGGCCTGCGACTAATGGACTCTTTTACCGCGATTCAACCTGTTCTGATTGGCGACAGCGGCCAAACCGTGGCGGCTAGTCAACGCTTGCTGGAACAAGGTTTTTGGGTCAGTGCGATTAGACCGCCGACCGTGCCGGCCGGCAGCGCTCGCTTGCGGATCACCTTTTCCGCTAATCACACCGAACAACAGATCGATGCCTTGTTGGAGGCATTGGCTAAGGCTTTGCCATGACTGAAATTCATAGAGAAATATACGGCCAGGGCAGACCATTAGTCATGCTGCACGGTTGGGCGATGCATAGCGGCATTTGGCGTGATTTTGCCAGGCAGTTGGCTCGGCATCGCCAGGTGATTTGCCTGGATTTACCCGGTCATGGTCGCAGTGCCGGGTTGGATGCGTATGATCTACCGGCTATTACTTCCGCGTTATTCGATGCGATTCCGGTCAATCGCTTTAGCGTGTTGGGCTGGTCACTGGGCGCGACGGTGGCTTTGGATATGGCGGCGCGCTGTCCCGAGCGATTGCAGTCGCTGTTCTTGTTATCAGGCAATCCGAAGTTTGTTAAGACTGCCGATTGGCCGGGAGTGAGGCCGGAGGTGTTGGATGGTTTTGTCGCCCAGCTTAGCGATGACACGAAATTGACCTTGCAACGCTTTTTGGGTTTGCAAGTGCAAGGCTTGCCTGAGAGCCGGCAGTTGTTACAGCAATTGCGCTTGGCCGTGCAGGAGTGCGATGCCCCGACGCGCGATGCGTTGCAGGGTGGTTTGCAAATTCTGAAAAATAGCGATTTGCGCAAGTCAGTCGTGGGGTTGCGCTGTCCGATCACGGTCATGCAAGGCGATAAAGATACTTTGATTCCGGTGCAAACCGGGCAAGCTGTAAAGACTTTAAACACACGCGTCACACTACATGTTCTGGCAAGTGCCGGACATGTGCCATTTTTATCGCACGCCCAGCAGCTATGCGACATCGTTGCCGCGGCTGAATGAGTTTTGCCGTGTTGGATAAAGCCAAAATTAGGCGTTCATTTGCGGCGGCGGCTGGGAGTTATGATTCGGCGGCGATGTTGCAACGCCAGGTGGGATTGGCCTTGCTGCAAAAATTTCCGTTGCAATCCGCGCCGGGTTGGGTGCTGGACGTTGGGTGCGGCACCGGTTTTTTGACGCGCCGTTTGCCCTTAGATTGTCTGAATCAGTCTTGTTTGGCATTGGATATTGCGTTGCCCATGCTGCAAACGTCGCGACGGAACAACGGTGCTTTACCGGTCGAATATGTTTGTGCCGATGCCGAAAAACTACCGTTTGCGGATAACAGTTTGCAACAGGTTTATTCGAATCTGGCCGTGCAGTGGTGTCAGGACTTGCCGGCGGTGTTTGCCGATGTGCGGCGATTATTGCGCCAGTGTGGGCAACTGGTATTTTCAACCTTCGGTCCGGAGACCTTAAGAGAGCTGAAAGCGGCTTGGACTGGTGTGGACGACTTTGCTCATGTTAACGATTTTTATAGTGCGGGGCAGATTTGCGGTTTTTTACGGGCTGCCGGTTTAGCGCGGGTCGATGTGGACACGGTGATGTATCGTTTGTCTTACCCTTCGGTGATGGCTTTGATGCATGAGTTAAAAGATCTTGGGGCGCATAACGTTAGTGATGCCAGAAATCGGCGGCTCACCACCCGTTCGCAATTGCAGCGCATGATGCGGCACTACGAAAACAGCATGGTAAACGGCGAAATAGTGGCCAGCTACGAAATTATCTTCGTGCGGGCAAGGTCATGAAATCTGCGTTCTTCATTACCGGCACCGATACGAATGTCGGCAAAACCTGGACAACTATTGCCTTGATGCGCTGTCTGCAAATGCAAGGCTTAAGTGCGGTGGGAATGAAACCGGTGGCCGCCGGCTGTGAATGGCATGACGGCATGCTGAAAAATTCCGATGCACTACTGATGCAGCAATACGCTTCAGTGCCACTGGAATACCGGGAAATCAATCCCTACGCTTTTGAAGCGGCAATTTCTCCGCATCTGGCTTGTGGTGGTGTTGAAGTTTCGATGGATGTTATTGCGGACGGATTTGTACGATTACAACAACGGGTTGATGTAGTGCTGGTCGAAGGGGCGGGTGGCTGGTATTCGCCGTTGAGCAGTGATTTGGACAATGCCGGTCTGGCGCAAGCGTTACGTTTGCCGGTGATTCTGGTGGTGGGTGTCAGGCTGGGTTGTATCAATCACGCGCGCTTGACGATGTCGGCCATACGCCGGAGCGGTTTGTCCTGCGCCGGTTGGGTGGCGGTGCAAATTGACCCTAAGATGCCCGGTTTCGATGGCAATCTGGCGTTTTTGCGCGAAGTGATAGAGGCGCCGCTGTTGGGTGTTCTGCCATTTTTGGCTGCTGCCGACTTTGAGTTTTTGGCGACGAACTTGAGTTTACCAAACTGGCAAAAAGTTGATGTACATCAAAAAAAATGATTAACAGATGTTCAAAATGACGACTCCATTACAAAAACAACCAGGAGACGTTATATGGCTTTAATTACTTGGACTGCGGCTCAGTATGGCACGAATGTCGGATTTGCCGACCAAGAACATCAAACCTTATTCGGTTTGCTGAATAAACTGTACGATGAGGCCACGGGCGGCGCGGAGCGCGCTACTGTTGGCGCTTCGCTGGATGCATTGATTACCTACGTGGTCGATCACTTTGCTCACGAAGAAAGGGAAATGGTTGCTAAAGGCTTTGGCGGTTATGATAGACACAAAGCCGAGCATGAAGCATTGATCGGTATCTGCGCGGATTTGCAGAAAAAATTCCATGCCGGTGAAGCAGAAGTCACCGAGGACGTCGGTCAATTGGTGAAAGGCTGGCTGGATAACCACATTCCGAAATTCGATATGGCTTATTCTGACGCATTGAAGTAATGACAGCATAAATCTGTCTCTAATATGCATTCATTAGTACCGGTTAGCTCAACGCATCGCTGCGCTTACACACCCGGCCTATCAACGTCGTCGTCTTCAACGTTCCTTCAGGACCCTTAAAGGGTCAGGGAGAACTCATCTCGG